>Ga0100391_1000395_pt1 | contig 51769 bp, 51 predicted proteins | sample CryGeymeta201515_FD_81541 | JGI IMG/M metagenome (GOLD analysis project Ga0100391, IMG submission 81541) | Groundwater microbial communities from Crystal Geyser aquifers in Utah, USA - Crystal Geyser metaG 2015-15 | ecosystem: Environmental > Aquatic > Deep subsurface > Groundwater | place: USA...
CGGCCCTTGCGGGATCCGTTCTCAGCCCTCGAGTAGATCGGCGATATGGACAGCAAGACCGCTGTCGGCGCTCTGCATCGCAGCAACGCCGGTGAGCACAGACATTGCCCCGGCCCGGGCGCCGGCACGCTGGTTCATCGGGTCGTCGGCGTCGGGCACGAACAGGGATTGGTGCAACAGCGGATCGCCCCCGAAATGTCCGCCCGGTCCATGTTCCACTGTGATCCTTTCCACGCTGCGATCGGTCCCGAGAACGAGGATTTCGTCCAGGCCATGGGGCGCGTCAAAGGCTTGGCGTTCGTACATCCGCACCTCGATCCGACCTTTTGTGCCGTTGACGGCCAGGTGAAACCCTTCGATCGGCATGAAACAGTTCAGCGAGTAGGACACCTGCACCCCGTTTTCATACAGAATTGCAGCCGTCATCGTGTCGAAGATGTCGATATCCTCCCGAAAGACACAGGCATCGCGGACATATCCGTCAGCAGCCGAGGGGCCCTCGTACAGCGCATCGAGCGCAGGGTCCGCACCCATGTCGAAAAAGAATTCACACTCCCCGGCATGGGCGCAACCCTTGCATCGCGCACCGCGGAACGGACCGTTCGCGCCATATTTTCGCAGCGCCCCCTGGGCAAAGACCCGCGCGGGGTCCGAATCGATCCACCAGTTGAGCAGGTCGAAATGGTGGGTCGATTTATGGACGAACAGCCCACCAGAATGGCGGCGATAGGCGTGCCAGCGGCGGAAATAATCCGCCCCGTGTCGGGTATCCAGATACCAGTGGAAATCGACCTGCGTCACCGTTCCGATCCGGCCGGATGCGATCAGTTCGCGGATCTTGCGGCTGGTCGGGGCAAAGCGGTAGTTGAAGGCGACATCGACACGCTGTCCGGTGCGCGCTTCTGCGGCAAGGATGCGGCGGCAATCTTCGGCTGTGGTTGCCATGGGCTTTTCCGTGACCACGTCGAGACCCGCCTCGAGCGCACGCACAATGATATCCGCATGGGTGTCGTCGCGGGTGCAGACAACCAGGGTGTGCGGGTTCGTGCGCGCGATCAAGGCATCAAGATCGGTGTCCGCCTCTACCGCCTGTGCGTCGCCTTCGGTCCCGGCATACAGCGCCTGTGCTGCGGCAAGACGCAATGGGTTTGCGTCGCTGACGCCGACAAGGGCGACGGTTTCATCACAATGGCGCATGGCATCCGTAGCCCAGGTTCCTGATCCGCGGTGACCCGTGCCCACCACGGCAATGCGCCGTCTGTTGCCTGCCATGACAATTCCCCCTTGCCGCAAAAGTAACCTTTCGGTTACTAAGGATCACGCGATCGCGTGTCAATCCACTTGACGCGGCCCGGCCAGATGACAAGACAGTGCCGGCAAACCGACGGATAGATATCATGCAGATAGAGACGGAACGGAAAGGCGTGCGCGAGCGCAATCCCGAAAAGACCACGCAGGATATCCTCGAAGCGGCGCGCGCGGAATTCGTGGAACATGGTCTGGACGGCGCTCGGATCGACCGGATCGCGGAACGTGCCGGCGCCAACAAGCGGCTGATCTACCACTACATCGGCAACAAGGACGAGCTTTACGCCCGCGTCCTGCTGGACGCCTACCGCGACATCCGTGCGCGCGAGCGCGAATTGCAGTTGACCGACCTGCCCCCTCTCGCCGCGATGGACAAGCTTGTCGGCTTTACCTTCGATCATTTCCAGGCCAAGCCCTGGTTCCTGCGCCTGCTGGCAAACGAGAATCTGCACCGCGCTGCCTTTGTCTCGCAGATGCCCGAGGTGCGGGAACTGACCTCTCCGATCATCGGGCAGTTGCGGATCATCCTGCGCGCCGGCGAAGAGGGCGGAGAGTTCCGCAAAGGCGTGGACCCGGAGCAGCTCTATATCTCGATCATCGGGCTAAGCTACTTCTTTTTTTCGAATATCCATACACTTAGTGTCATTTTTGACCACCCCCTCGATACCGTCGAAAGCCGGTCCCAACGGCGGGCGCATGTGCTGTCCGTGGTGCGGGGTTTCGTGACCAATCATGATGCTTGATTCCAAATAACCATCCTGTTACTTTTGACCTGCGGGCGGGTGACAGCGCCTGGCGGAAACGCGCGGGGAGGGGGAGGAGACCGCCCCGCGCCAGTGGGAGGATGACATGTCAAAAGGAATGAACCGTCGCCAGTTTGGCGCGATCATGGGCGGTGCAACGGCGCTGTCCCTGTTCGGCAGCCTGGGTGCGCGCGCGCAGGACGAGGCCCTGCGGTTGATCTGGTGGGGCAATCCCGACCGCGACCGCCGGACGAATGAAGTGGTCGCCCTGTTCACCGAACAGATGGGCCGCAACGTCATTCCCGAAACCTACGGCTGGGGCGACTACTGGCAAAAGCTGGCGACCCAGGCCGCGGGCGGCAGCCTGCCCGACCTGATCCAGATGGACTACCGCTTCATCTTCGAATACGCCCGCCGGGGCCAGCTTGCCGCGCTTGATCCGTTCATCGGCCAACAGCTCGAGCTTGACGATTTCGACGCAAACCAACTGGCGTCCGGTGCCGTGGACGGCAGCATCTACGGGATCTCGATGGGGGCCAATTCCCACTCGCACATCTACAAGAAAGAGGTGCTTGCTGCCGCCGGCGGGACGATGCCCGACCACACCACATGGACCGACGAGGACTTCATGGCCCTTGGCATGCAGATCAAGGATCAGCTGCCGTCGGGCATGTATTTCACCCAGAACATGGGCTATGTGGAGCCCCGCCTCGAAAGCTTTGTCCGCCAGCGCGGCAAGGGTCTTTACACCGAAGAAGGCGCCGTCGGGTTCGAGCTTCAGGATCTCAAGGACTTTTTCGGCTACTGGAAGATGATGCAGGACGAGGGGTTGACACCGCCCGCCGATGTCCAGGCGCTCGACGCGACCGGCCGGATGGAAGAAGGCATGATCGTTTCCGGCAAGTCGCTGTTCGGGTTCATCCATTCCAACCAGCTTGTCGCCAACCAGAACCTGGTGACCGAAGAGCTGGAAATGGTGATGGTGCCGGGCCAGCAGGGCGGTGTGCCGGGGCAATACCTCAAGCCGTCGATGCTGATGTCGATGGCGCAATCGTCCACCAAGAAAGAAGCGGCGGCGGAGCTGATGAACTTCTTCATCACCAACCATGACGCCAACGACATCCTGCAGATCGAACGCGGCGTGACCGGCGATGCGTCGGTGGCCGCGCGCCTTCTTGAAAAACTGACCGCGACCGAGAAGAAGATCGTCGATTACCTTGCCGTGGTCGCAGATCATGTCAGCCCCTTGCCGCCGCCGCCGCCGCAAAACGCGGGCGAGGTGGACCGGGCCATGCGGCCGGCCTGGGATGTGATCGCCTTCGGCGGTGTCTCGGTCGATGAGGGTGCGACGCGCTATTACGACGAGATCAATTCGATCCTGTCCCGGATCTGAGGGCACATCCGTGACCGAGGTTTCAAACACGGAAGGCGGCCCGCGCAATGCGCTGGCCGTCCCGGCGGTCCGTACGCCGATGACCCCGCTGCGCCGCGCCTTCCTGCGCAACGCACCGGGCTACATGTTCCTGATGCCTTGGTTGCTGGGCTTCTTTCTGCTGACGCTGGGGCCGGCCCTGGCGTCGCTTTATCTGTCCTTCACCCGCTATGACCTTTTGACGCCGCCTGTCTGGACGGGTCTGAACAACTACGATTACGCCTTCAATTCCGACCGTCGCCTGGGCAATGCCATGCGGGTGACGTTCACCTATGTCCTGTGGTCGGTGCCGCTGAAACTTGCCGTGGCGCTCGGCCTTGCCATCATCCTGGACAAATCGGTGCGCGGCGTGTCGTTCTACCGCGCTACCTTTTACCTGCCGTCGCTCTTGGGGGCCTCGGTCGCCATCGCGGTGCTGTGGCGCCAGATCTTTGGCGTTGACGGTCTGGTGAACACGCTGCTGCTGCTGACAACCGGCTGGCAAGGGCCGTCCTGGGTGACGCATCCGAAATATTCGCTGATCACACTGATCGTGCTGGCCATCTGGCAGTTCGGGTCGCCGATGATCATTTTCCTCGCAGGGTTGCGGCAGGTGCCGCAGGACCTCTACGAGGCCGCGTCGATGGACGGCGCAGGGGCCTGGCGACAGTTCTACAAGATCACCCTGCCGATGCTGGCGCCGGTGGTGTTCTTCAACCTCGTGTTCCAGACGATCGAGGCGTTCAAGGCCTTTACCCAGGCCTATATCGTGTCGGGCGGACAGGGGGGGCCGATCGACTCGACCCTGTTCTATTCACTGTATCTGTACAACGAGGCCTTCGCAAACCTGCGCATGGGCTATGCCTCGGCGCTGGCGTGGATCCTGCTGGTCATCATCGGGTTCTTTACCGCCATCGCCTTCGCATCGTCCAAATACTGGGTCCATTATGAAGACGAGGGTCGGTGATGGCATTGAAACCTGTCTCCGCAAAGCAGGCGCTGTTCCGTCACACGGTCCTGTTTCTGGCATCCATCGTGATGCTCTATCCGCTCCTGTGGATGGTGATGTCGTCGTTCAAGCCGGATTCGATGATCTTTTCGGATCCGATGGCCCTGCCGACCTCGATCAACTTTGACAACTACGTCAATGGCTGGAGCGCGCTCGCCTATTCGTTCACGACCTTCTACAAGAATTCGTTCATCATCGCGATCTCTGCCGTGATCGGCAACCTGATGGCCTGTTCGCTGACCGCCTTTGCCTTTGCCCGGCTTGAATTCCGGGGGCGCAAGTTCTGGTTCGCAATGATGATGGGCACGCTCATGCTGCCCTATCATGTTACCCTCGTGCCGCAATATGTGCTGTTCCTGAAACTTGGCTGGGTGAACACCTTCCTGCCGCTGATCGTGCCAAAGTTCATGGCGGTGGATGCGTTCTTCATCTTTCTGATGGTGCAGTTCTTTCGCGGTATCCCGCGCGAGATCGACGAGGCGGCAACGATGGACGGCTGCGGGCCGTGGCGGATCTACTGGCGGATCATGCTGCCGCTGTCCACGCCGGTGCTCGCGACGGCGGCCATCTTCAGCTTCATCTGGACCTATGACGATTTCCTCGGGCCGCTGATCTACCTGAACGAGATGAAATCCTACACCGTCCCGCTGGCCCTGCGCGCCTTTATCGACAGCTCGGGTGGCGAAAGCCTGTATGGCGCGATGTTCGCCATGTCCACGCTTTCGCTGTTGCCTGTGCTGATCGTGTTCCTCGCCTTCCAGAAACTGCTGATCCGGGGTGTGGCGATGGGGGCGCTCAAGCGATGACACGGCGCTTGCGGGTGGGCGTCGTGGGGGCCGGCATCGGAGCCTCGCATATCGCGGCGTTCGGCGCCTTGCCTGACATGTTCGACGTTGTGTCAATATGTGACATCAATGCTGACCGCCGAGGCGAGGTTGCGGCAAAATTCAACATTCCCGCTCAGGATGCGAGGTTCGAGGATCTGCTGGACCGCGATCTTGATTTCGTGGATATCTGCACGCCGTCGGGCCTGCATCATGCGCAGGCGATGATGGCGATGCGGGCCGGTCACGATGTCATCATCGAAAAGCCGGTTGGCAACTGTCTGGCGCAGGTGGACGAGCTTGTCTCGGTCGCCGCCGATACCGGGCGGATCGCTTGCCCGATCTTTCAGTATCGCTTTGGCCTCGGCGCACAGCGTCTGCACCACCTGATCGCCAGGGGCGTCGCCGGTCCGCCCAGCGTCGTCACCGCAGAAACCCATTGGCTGCGGAGCGATGCCTATTACAGCCAGGCCAGCTGGCGCGGCACCTGGGACGGCGAGCTTGGCGGCTGCCTGACCACCCATGCCATCCACATTCATGACCTGATGTGCGAAATCATGGGCCCGATAGCGGCCGTCCACGCCCGGACATCGCGCCGCCTGAACGAAAACGAGACCGAGGATGCCGCCGTCCTGTCGCTCGCCTTTGAAAGCGGGGCCCTCGGCACGTCGTCGGTCACGCTGGGATCGCGCGAACAGATGTCGCGGCTGCGTGTGGTGTTCCGCGATCTGGTCGGCGAAAGCGGCCGCCACCCTTACAATCCGGGTCACGAACCCTGGACATTTCCGCATGACGACCCCCAGGAGGCCGCCCGGATCGCCGATGCGCTGACCGATTTCGTGCCGCTGCCTGAACGCTTTCCCGGTCAGTTTCACCGCCTGCACGAGGCCATCATGACCGGTGGCCCGTTGCCTGTGACCCTGGCCGATGCGCGCCGGTCGGTCGAACTGCTCACTGCGGCCTATTGGTCGGCGCGCACCGGGGAACAGGTGACATTGCCCATCGGACCGGATCACCCGTTCTATGGTGGCTGGATCGAAACGATGAAAAAGGATCTGTCGAATGGCCGGGCTTGAGCTGTCCAACGTTTACAAAAGGTTTGGCGCGGTCGAGGTGATCCACGGGATCGACCTCAAGGTCGAGCCGGGCGAGTTCGTTGTCTTTGTCGGCCCGTCGGGCTGTGGCAAGTCAACGCTTTTGCGGATGATCGCGGGGCTTGAACCCATCTCGGACGGTGTGCTGTCCATCGGGGGCGAGGATGTGACCGATGTTCCTGCCGTCAAGCGCGGGCTGGCGATGGTGTTCCAGTCCTATGCCCTGTATCCCCACATGTCGGTGCGCAAGAACCTGTCCTTCGGCCTTGAAACCATCGGCGCGCCCAAGGCCGACATCGCCCGCAAGGTGCAGGAGGCCGCCGACATCCTTCAGATCACCGCGCTGCTGGACCGCAAGCCCGGCCAGTTGTCCGGCGGCCAGCGCCAGCGTGTCGCCATCGGGCGGGCGATCGTCCGTGAACCGCGGATTTTCCTGTTCGACGAACCCCTGTCGAACCTCGATGCCGAACTGCGGATGCAGATGCGGGTCGAGATCAACAAGCTGCACCGCCGCCTTGCCGCCACCATGATCTTTGTCACCCATGACCAGGTCGAGGCGATGACGCTGGCCGACCGGATCGTGGTGCTGCGGGATGGCAATATCGAACAGGTGGGAACGCCTCTGGACCTCTACAACACTCCGGCCAATACCTTTGTCGCGGGCTTTATCGGCAGCCCCCGGATGAACCTTCTGCCGGGCCGGGTGACGGCGCAAAACGGCCATGACCTTCGGATCGAGGTCGAAGGCGGTGAGACCTTTGACGCACGCCTTGCCACCCCCCTTGCGACCGGCGCGACTGTCACCGTGGGCGTCCGCCCCGAGGCGCTGGTTCCCGTCTCTGACGGCCCGGCCCTGCTGCGGGGCGAAGTGCAGATCACCGAACAGATGGGCGGCGAAAGCTATGTCTATCTGACGATGGCGAACGGCCGTTCGGTGACGCTCGAGATCCCGGGCCAGCCCGACATCGCCCCCGGCGGGCACATGACCGTTGGCGTGCGTGGCGGACGGGTCCATCTGTTCGGCCCCGATGAACAGGTTCTGCACCAGGTCTGAGGGCGCGACAGAACCCGCACCTGACCCCGATCAAGACAAGACTACAGGAGAACTGGCGATGGCCACAAAGACAATCGGCCTTATCCTGCACGGTGTCACCGGCAGGATGGGATATAATCAGCATCTGGTGCGGTCCGTCCTTGCCATCCGGGATCAGGGCGGCGTGCTGTTGTCCGATGGCAGCCGGGTGCAGGTGGACCCGATCATCGTCGGGCGCGACGCCGCCAAGGTCGCCGCATTGGCGCAAAAGCACGGGATCGCGCGACATACGGATGACCTTGCCGCCGCCCTCGCCAATCCCGGGGATACCGTGTTCTTTGATGCCGCCTCGACCCGGTTGCGGCCCACCCTGTTGCGGCAGGCCATCGACGCGGGCAAGCATGTCTATTGCGAAAAGCCCGTGTCCGAGGGCCTCGAAGAGGCTTTGGCCATCGCCCGCCATGCCAAGGCAAAAGGTGTCAAGAACGGGATCGTGCATGACAAGCTGGACCTGCCGGGCCTGGCAAAGCTCAAACGCCTGCGCGACTCGGGCTTTTTCGGGCGGATCCTGTCGGTCAAGGGCGATTTCGGCTATTGGGTGTTCGAAGGCGACTGGATGCAAGCGCAGCGTCCGTCCTGGAACTACCGGGCCGCGGATGGCGGTGGCATCGTGTCAGACATGCTGTGCCATTGGCGCTATGTCCTCGACAATGTCGTGGCACCTGTCCGGTCGGTGTCCTGTCACACGGCTGTCCATATTCCCGAACGCTGGGACGAAAGGAACCAGCCTTACGCCGCGGATGCCGATGATGCCGCCTATGCGACCTTTGAACTCGACGGCGGGATCATCGCCCAGATCAATTCGAGCTGGTGCACCCGCGTCCGGCGCGACGATCTGGTGACATTCCAGATCGACGGCACGCATGGCTCTGCGGTTGCCGGGCTGCACCGTTGTTTCAGCCAGCACCGCGTCAACACGCCCAAACCCGTCTGGAATCCCGACCAGCCGCAAACGATGGATTTCTTTGCCGGCTGGGATGAGGTGCCGGACAACATGGTGTTCGACAACGGGTTCAAGGTGCAATGGGAACAGTTCCTGCGCCATGTCCTCGAAGATGCGCCGTGGAATTACACCCTTCTGGAGGGGGCCAAGGGCGTGCAACTGGCCGAAGCCGGCTATCAGTCTGCCCGCGAACGTCGCTGGGTCGATCTTGACCCGCTGGAGGTCTGAGCGATGGCCGGCCTGATCCTGCCCGGCCCCGACGGGCTGGCCTACCATACTCTGGGCGCGCCGGGCGATTTCGCCCGGCCCGACGCGGCGCCCAACCGGATCGCCTTTGCCGCGGCGCATGTCGTGGCCGATCCGCTGGCGGCCGCTGATCCCTGGGTCGATGTCGCCATCGACTGGGATGCTACGCTGGCCTTTCGCCATCACCTGTGGTCGCTGGGCTTTGCCGTGGCCGAGGCGATGGATACCGCGCAGCGCGGCATGGGGCTGGGCTGGGATCACGCGCTCGACCTGATCGGCAGGTCTGTCGCCGAGGCGCGGACGGTTGGCGGTGCTGTGTTCTGCGGGGTCGGCACCGACCATCTGGCGCCCGGCGCGCATGATATCGATGCCATCCGCGCAGCCTATCTGCATCAGCTTTCGGCCGTGCAGGGTCTTGGCGGTCGGGTTATCCTGATGGCCAGCCGCGCGCTGGCCGCCGCGGCGCGCGGCCCCGAAGACTACCTGGCCACCTATGCCGCCGTTCTGGCTGAGGCGGATCACCCCGTCATCATCCATTGGCTGGGTGACATGTTCGACCCCGCCCTCGCAGGCTATTGGGGATCGGCACAGACCGATGCTGCGATGGACACCTGCCTTGCCATGTTGAAGGAGAATGCGGCCAGGATCGACGGCATCAAGATCTCTCTTCTGTCGAAAGAGGCCGAGATTGCCATGCGACGCCGCTTGCCCGCGGGCATCCGCATGTATACCGGCGACGATTTCAACTATGCCGAGCTTATCGCCGGCGACGATCAGGGCCATTCCGACGCGCTTTTGGGCATCTTCGACGCCATCGCCCCTGCCGCCGCCGCGGCCCTTGGGCATCTGGCTGCGGGCGACCGCGCCCGTTTCGACGCGATTCTGGCACCCACTGTCCCGTTGTCGCGCCACATCTTTCGTGCGCCGACCCGGTTCTACAAGACGGGGGTGGTGTTCCTGGCATGGCTGAACGGGCACCAGTCGCATTTCACCATGATCGGCGGCCAGGAAAGCGCCCGGTCCACCCTGCATTTCGCAGAGCTGTTCCGGCTGGCCGATGCGGCGGGCCTGCTGACCGACCCTGACCGCGCGGCGGCCCGGATGGCGTCGTTTCTGTCCGTGCGTGGGATCGGCTGATGCCCGACATTGCACAACTGTCGATCAACCTTGCCACCGTGCGCCAGCAATGGGGGCTGATCGAGGCGCTGGAAGGGGTCGCACGGGCCGGGATCCCCGCAGTTGCTCCCTGGCGCGACCAGATCGCGGCAGCAGGCCTGAAACCCGCGGTGCAGCGGTTCCGCGATCTGGGTCTGACATGTTCGGGCCTGTGCCGCGGCGGCATGTTCCCCGCTGCCACGGCCGAGGGGCGGTCCCGGGCGCATGACGACAACCTGCGCGCGTTGGAAGAGGCCACAGCCTTTGACGCGGCCTGCCTTGTGCTTGTGGTGGGCGGCCTGCCGGAGGGATCGCGCGATCTGGCCGACGCCCGCGCACAGGTCGAGGACGGGATTGCGGCCCTGCTGGAACCCGCGCGGGCGGCGGGAATGCCGCTTGCCATCGAACCCTTGCATCCGATGTATGCCGCCGACCGCGCTTGCGTGAACACGATGGCCCAGGCCCTTGATATCTGCGACAGGCTTGGCCCCGGCATCGGGGTGGCCTGTGATGTCTATCACGTCTGGTGGGATCCCGATCTGGCAGCCCAGATCGAACGGGCAGGGCGGGACAGGTTGCTTGCCTTTCACATCTGCGACTGGCTGCGCACCACGCGCGACATGCTGCTGGACCGTGGCATGATGGGCGACGGTGTGATCGACATTGCCGGCATCCGGCATATGGTCGAGGCTGCGGGTTTCACCGGCCTGCACGAGGTCGAGATCTTTTCCGCCGCCGACTGGTGGACACGCCCCCCCGAAGAGGTTCTTGCCACCTGTATCGACCGGCACCGCACGGTCTGCTGAATGAGCGGTATCTGAGCGGGGGCCAGGCCCCGGCCCGCCCATCACCGCGCCGAACGGGCGGCCCGTCACCATCAGCCCGGCTCTGTCGCGCAAAGGCGGCTGGTGGAGGGGTTCACGTCTGGGATCCGCATCATAGCCGGGGTGCATGAGCAGGCCGAGCCCCCGACATACAAGACCACGAACGGGCGGAGCTACAATAGGGCGCTCTGGCGCCGCGGCGCGCCGACGATCTGGTTCGATCCCGCCATGAGTTGGGAGGCTACCCGTCACCGCGGCCGTGGGATCAGCCCGTTCGGGGAAAAGGGGGCTCCGGCCTCAACGCGATTTGCGCAACAGGGTCGCCAGCACCTTTGAAACGTCCTTCCGTCTCCTTGATATCGGACCGCCTGCAAATGATCTGGCTGGCCAGATAGCTGGCGAGGTAACGCATGATGTGGACGGTCCAAGGCGCGAAAAACAAGTTCAGTGCGGTTGTCGATGCCGCGCTGGCGGGAGCGCCGCAAGAAGTCACCCGTCGCGGCAAGCCTGCCGTGGTCATCCTGTCTGCGGATGAATATCACAGGCTGCTTGAAGGCGCCGTGAAGGCGCGCGGGAGCTTTGCAGAGCATCTGTTGGCCTTTCCCGGTGGGGATTTCCCGCGCGCCACCGCCGCCCCGCGTGACGTGAGTTTCTGATGTTCATCCTCGATACCACCGTGATCTCGGCAGTACGCCGTCCAGACCGCGCACCGCAGGTGGCAACCTGGCTGCGCGGAAGGGCTGAACAGAACCTTTTTCTAAGTGTCATCACTCTGGGCGAAATCGAGACTCTGGGCGAAATCGAGCACGGAATTCACCGGCAAGAGGCCCGCGACCCTGCGTTGGCCAGCGATCTCCGCATGTGGCTCGATCAGACGGTCTTGCTGTTCTCGGACCGGCTGCTTGCTTTGAGGCCGAGGATGCGCGCATTCGGGGGCGACTTTCGGCCGGGCTCGGTTGCAACGGCGCCGATCTGATGATTGCTGCATCGGCGCTGCGCCATGGCGCGATCGTCGTGACCGGGAACGTCAGTGACTTTGCGCCAACCAGGGTCGCTGTTGAAAATCCCTTCTAGCCTTGGCAACCGCGCCAGCGGGCAGGGGGGGCACAACCCCGCAGCCTTGGTCAGGTTCACGCGGAACCTGTCACGACGGCGCGGGTCGCGGCGGGTCATTTCTGCGCTGGCATGGCCAAGCTGCTTCTGGACACAACGCTCATCCACCTCGGCGCTGCGGCCGGCATGACGCGGTGCGGCGCGTCACATAAGTTTGTGATTCTCGTCGCGGCCGCGTCACCTCACGCGCCGATAAGCGGACGCAACGCCTGATATTGGGCGCATCCCGTGACGCAAAGGAAACCGTCAAATGTCGATCCTTGACCGCCTCATGTCCACCACACTCTGCTTTGCCGCCCTTGCAGCAACTGCCGCCCAGGCCATCGAACCCGTCGGTGCCGACAGCTTCAACGTCGAAAGCCCGGTCGATCTGGCCGCCCTCACGCCCGAAACGATGATCGACGCGCTGCTGCCGCATGCCGCCGGGACCGAGATCGTGTTCTACGATTTCACCGAATCCTTCGGGCCGCTGTTCGTCGACAACCTGATCCCCGCCTTCAACGCGACCTATCCCGATATCACCATCAACCACGTCAGCATCGAAGGTGCGGCCGGCGTGCAGCAGATGATCGCCGCGCACGAGGCCGGGCGCGCTGCGCCCGCCGATGTGTTCTTCATGCCCAACGGTCAGGTGCGGCTTGCCAATGAATCCGGTGTGATCGCCAACCTGCCGCTGCATACCATGCTGCCCGCCGCCCCCGATCTGGCCGAAGGCCCGGCCACCGTGTCGCGCGGCTATTTCCACGGCGGTGTCGTGGTCCCGTTCCACCGCAACCAGACGGCCATCGGCTATGACACGCGCAGCCTGTCGTCCGAGGATGTGCCGCTGACCTTTGACGCCCTTCTGGCCTGGGCGCAGGCCAACCCCGGCAAGTTCGCGATGACCTCGCCCGCCGGTGGCGGGTCGGGCGGCGGGTTCCTGGAAAGCGCGATCCTTGCGCTGGCCAGCCCCGAATGTGTGGCGCAGGCGCAGGATTTCAGCTTGACGCCGGAACAGGCCGTGGAATGGGCGGCGGGCGACTGCCTTGACCCCGTCATGGCCTATTTCGACACGCTCGAGGAGTTCGTCGAGATCACCAACGGCAATACCGATACGCTGAACCTGATCGCCAATGGCGTGGCCACCATCGGCACCGTCTGGGAAGATCAGACATTCGATTTCATCGGGCGCGGTCTGTTGCCCGCCACAGTGCGCACCACGCTTCTGGAAACCGGGCAGGTGGGCGACGGCGACGGCATCATGATCGCCGCGGGGACGGACAATCTGGCGGCCTCGCTCTTGTGGGTGAACTTCCTGCTCTCGGACGAGGCGCAGATCATCAAGGTGGGGCTGAACGGGTCGCGCAGCGCGCGCACCGATCTCGACCTGTCGGCGGCCATCGACACCGACATGGCCGACCGGCTGATCCCCACGGCCGTGTTCCAGGACCGCAGCCGCGCACGCATCGCGGGTGTGGTCAGTTCGGCCGCCACTGACCGGTTCGTGGTGGATATCCTGCAGCAATGACCGGACGGTCCTCGTGAGCACGCTGGACATCGACGGTGTCGCCAAGAGTTTTGGCGACACCACCGCGTTGCACCGGATCTCGCTGCACGTCGCGGATGGCGAATTCGTCACGCTGCTTGGCCCGTCGGGCTGTGGCAAGACGACCCTGATGCGGATCATTGCCGGGATCACCCCGCCCGATGGCGGCACGATCCGGGTGAACGGGCGCGACATCCACATATTGCCGCCCGAAAAGCGCAATATCGGGCTGGTGTTTCAATCCTACGCGCTGTTTCCGCATATGACGGTCGCGGCCAATGTGGGGTTCGGCCTGAAGATGCGCGGCATTGCGGGCCCCGCGGCCGAGGCGCGCGTCAGGGCCGCGCTTGACCTTGTCGATCTGGGCGCATTCGCCGACCGCCACCCCCGCGCGCTGAGCGGTGGGCAGCAGCAGCGCGTGGCACTGGCGCGCGCCGTGGTGATCGAACCCGATGTGCTGTTGTTCGACGAACCCCTCTCGAACCTGGATGCCAAGCTGCGCGACCAGTTGCGCGACGACCTCAAGGTGCTGCAAAGGCGCCTTGGCATCACCGCGATCTATGTGACCCATGACCAGGCCGAGGCGATGGCGCTGGCCGACCGCATCCTTGTGATGAAGGACGGCCGCATCGTCGAAGAGGGGGCGCCGGTCGCGCTCTATCGCGCGCCCCGCACGCGGTTCGCGGCAGAGTTTCTGGGCCAGACCAATGTGCTGCCCGTCCAGCTTGACGGTGGCCATGCCGTTTTGCCCTGGGGCCAGCGGTTTGCGGGTGTCGCGGCGACAGCCGGCGGGCATGTGTCGCTGCGGCCCGAGGATATTGCGATGACCGCCGATCCGACCGGCCCCGGCGCGGTGCGCAGCGTGACCTTTCTGGGCGCGACGGTGGAATGCCGGGTGGCAATCGCGGATGTGGAATTGCGCGTGCGCGACAGTGGCAGCGCGGCCTCCATTCCCGCCATCGGCACCCGCGTGAGCCTGTCCGCCCGCGTGGCCCCGCATCCGCTGTCCGAAGGCGCCACCATCCCGCCCGAGGCCGTCGCATGACGGGCCGCCGTGCCGCTGTTGCCATCCTGATCCTGCCTGCGGGCGGCTACCTTGCGCTGTTCTTCGGCCTGCCGCTGCTGCTGGCCTTTCTGGGCGGGTTCGGCCTGTTCACGCGCGGCGCCGACACCGGCTTCACGCTCGAGCATTACCGCACGCTGTTCGGCACCCGGGCCTATCGCGACGGGCTGTGGTTTTCGACCTATCTTGCCATCGTGCCGACGCTGGTCAGCCTTGCGCTGTCGCTGCCGCTGGCCGTGGCGCTGGCGCAGACGCATCCCGGGCAACGGCTGTTCAACATGCTGTATAAGGTGCCCCTTGTCGTGCCGGGCATCGTCGCGGCCTTTATCGTGATGACGATGTTCGACCGGGGCGGGCTGGCGGCACGGGTGCTGGCCCCGGTGGGCATCGACCTGCCGAAACTGGTGCGCGATCAATGGGCGATCGGCGTCATCATCGCGACCGCGTGGAAGGCCGTGCCGTTCATGACGCTGATCATCGGCGGGTCGCTGGGCGCGATCAACCGCGACATCCTGTCGGCGGCGCGCACCCTGGGCGCGGGACCGCTGGCCACATTCTGGCGCATCCAGGTGCCGCTCGCGCTGCCCGGCATCACGGCGGCATTCCTGTTGACCTTTATCGGCGGCATGGGGGCCTATGCGGTGCCCAACCTGCTGGGCCCGGTCTATCCGCTGCCGCTGTCGGTGCACATGTATGTCAACGCCTTCGAGCGGAACAACTGGGGCCTTGTCTCTGCGATGGGCACGGTCCTGAGCCTGATTTCCATCGCGGTGCTTCTGGCCTACTACCGCGCCACGCGGGGGATGCGCACGGCCTATGGGGGAGAGGCGCGATGACCGCGATCCCGCAAGGCACGGGCCGCCTGCGCCAGCCCTTTCTGGCCGCCGACGGGCGCTGGATTTCGGCGGGGCTTGCGCTGGCCTTCGTGGTGGTGCTGGGCCTGCCCCTGCTGGTGGCGGTGCTGTGGTCGCTGGTCGATCCGCGCGTGGGCTGGTTCGCGCCCGATGTGGTGCCATCCTCGCTCGCGCTCGATCACTGGCGCACGGCACTGGGCAACCGCACCATCGTGCGGGCGCTGGGCCTGTCGGTGCTGATCGGGGCGGCAGTCACGGTGCTGACCGCCGTGCTGGCGCTGCCCACGGCCTATGCGCTGGCCAAGCTGCCGTTCAGGATGAAACGCGCGGTCGAACTGTTCGTGCTGGCGCCCCTGATCGTGCCCGGCATCATCGTGGCGGTGGGGATCGGGGCGATGTTCTTTCGGCTAGACCTTGTCTACACGATCCCGGGCGTCATTCTGGTGCAGACGGTGGGCACGCTGCCCTTCATGATCCGCATCCTTGCCGCCACGATCGAGGCGATCCCGAACGACCTGATCGCTGCCGCCCGCACGCTGGGTGCGGGGCCGCTGGCAATTGCCCGCTACATCCTGATCCCGCTGGCCTGGCCGGGGTTCATCGCCGGCGGCCTGCTGACCTTTGTCGCCTCGTTCGAGGAATTCGAAAAGACCTTCATCATCGGATCGCCCTTCGTGCAGACCCTGCCGGTGATCCTGTGGACCTATCTGGGCGGCGCGGGGATCATCTTTCCCAATGCGGCGGTGGTGACCTTCATCCTGCTCACACCGATGCTGATCGTCTTTTTTCTGGCCGGTCGCGTGCTGCGCGACGATGTCCTTGCCTCGGGCATGGGCAAACTTTGAAGGAATGCCATCGTGAACTGGGATTTTGCGACCAACGGTTTCGTCCATCTGTGCGGCCATCGCGGCCATTCGGTCGGCGCGCCGGAAAACACGCGCGCCGCGCTGCGGATGAACCATGCGCTGGGCGGCACCACGGCCGAGATCGACGCGGTGCTGACGGCGGACGGGCAGATCGTCGTGCTGCACGACCTGAGCGTGGACCGCACCACGAACGGGCAGGGGATCGTGGCCGACATGCCGTTGTCTGCCATCCGTGCCCTGGATGCGGGCGCGTGGTTCGGACCGTCCTTTGCCGGCGAGCCCGTGCCGACCCTGGCCGAGGCGCTCGCATTTGCGCGCGACACCGGGCTGGGGCTCGAGGTCGAGATCAAGGAAAAGCGCAACCTGCCGGGCTTTGTCAGAGCCTTGGCCGCGCTGCTGGAAGATCCCGAAAATCTGGCCCGCGTGATGGTGATTTCCTTCGATCATGTCGATATGCGCTGGCTGAAAACGCAGATCCCCGGGGTGCGCACCGGGGGCATCGTTCATGCTCGCCATGCCGATCCGGTGCAGGTGGCGCAGACGGCGCGGCTGGATGAATTGTGCATCGACCTTGCCGTGTGGAACCCCGAAGATGCGCAAAGGCTGCATATGGCGGGCGTCGTGAACCGCTGCCACGCCTATGCGCCTGCCACGATCGCAAAGATCTTGCAGGCGGGTCTTGATCCGCGCCCGATGTTGCGTGATGCGCTGGCGGCGGGGCTGATCGACACGCTGTCGGGCGATGATGTGGGCTGGGTCGCTGCACTGGCCGCCGAGGCGGGCGTGGCCCCGCAGGCGGTGCAGGCATGACCGGCTGGGCGCGCCACCCCGTCGCCACCACCGTCGCCGACCTGACAGAGGTCTGCGGCCCGACCCGCGCAGCCCTGCGCGACGGGCCCGATGACGCGGCGACCTTTCGCGCCGCCCATGACAGCCTGCCCGCCCTGCGCCAGATCGAGGTGGGGCCGCCGATGCCGGTCGCCTCGGGCGCGCAGGGCGCGCTGCGGATCGTGGCGTGGAATGTCGAGCGGCTGCGTCACCTGGAGGCCACAGCGGATGTGCTGCTGCGCGAGAGGGCCGATGTCAGCCTCATCACCGAGATCGACAAGGGGATGGCCCGCACCGGCAACGGGCACCGCACGGCGGAACTGTCCAAGGCCATCGGGCAGCCCTATGCCTATGGTGCCGAATTCGTGGAACTGGACCTTGGCACCGTGCGGGAACGCACCGATCACGCCGGGCAGATGAACACGCTGGGTTTCCACGGCAATGCCGTGCTGTCGCGCCTCGCACTGCACCGGCCGGTGATGTTCCGGCTCGAGGCCGAGGGGAAATGGTTTGGCTGGACACGGGGCGAGCCGCGCGTCGGCGGGCGCATGGCCATCGGTGGTCAGGTGCTGCTGGACGGGGTGGCCGTGACTGTGGTGGGGCTGCATCTGGAAAGCCATTCCGACCCGGCCCATCGCGCAGGCCAGATGGCCAGGCTTGTGGACCTGATCGCGCAATATGACGCGGCAGCACCCGTGGTGATCGGTGGCGACGTGAACACATCGACCCTGTCATGGGAGGCGCGGCTTGCGGGCAAAGACGTGGATGCGGCCCGCCGCTGCGACGTGGTCGCGCATGAACCGCTCTTCACGGTGATGGCCGCGAACGGGTTCGACTGGACTGCCAGCAACGTCCCGCTTGCGCCCACGCAGCGGTTCGGCGCGGCCGAGGCGGACAGAGCAAGAGGCAAGATCGACTGGCTGTTCACCCGGGGCCTTGTCGCCAGCAGCCCCGCCGTGATCCCGGCCCTGGGGCCGGATGGCGAGATTCTGTCGGATCACGACGCGGTCTGCGTCACTGTCGCATTGCCATCCCGGATGCCCGCGGGGGACAGCGCAGACGGATCGGGTGGTCGCCCAAAGGGGCGCACCGCGTAGCCGTCACAAGGGCCGCAGTTCCCGATGGCCGGCTGACCGTCGAAAACAGAAAACGCGCCGCACGACCCCCATGTCTTGTCCGCTCCCGGCCGTCATCTCCCCGAAGGCCGGCCGCCGTTCCGGAAACCGGACGACTGGCATCACAAGGCCGGGCGTGGGGCGCGCGGCAGAGCCTGACCGCTGCTGTTGAACACATGCACCTTGTCGGGCAGAGCGAGCACAGCCACCCTGTCGCCCGGCGCAAGGTCGGTGTCGCCCGCGACGACCGCCGACAGCACCGCACCACTGTCGGTTCGGGCGTGAACGACGGTCTGCGGGCCCAGCCGTTCCAGCACGCTGAGCCGCACGGGGATGCCGCCTTGCGCGACAAGGGCCATATCGTCGGGGCGGATGCCGATGCTGATCGCCTCCCCCTCTGCAAGGCTGCGACCGTCAACAGCGGCTTCGATGCGCTGATCCGGCCCGATCGTGGCAACCACGCGCCCCGCATCTGCCCGATCGACCTTGGCCTGCAACAGGTTCATCGGCGGCTGCCCGATGAAGCCCGCGACAAAGCGCGTGGCGGGCGACCGATACAGGTCCATCGGTGCGCCCACCTGCTCCACCCGGCCACCATTCAGAACGACGATCCGCTCGGCCATGGTCATCGCCTCGACCTGATCATGGGTGACGTAGACCATGGTCGTGCCCAGTTGCCGGTGCAATTCGGCCAGTTCCACCCGCATCTGCCCGCGCAACGCCGCGTCGAGGTTCGACAACGGCTCGTCGAACAGGAACACCGAGGGTTCGCGCACGATGGCCCGGCCGATGGCGACGCGCTGCCGCTGGCCGCCCGACAGATGGGCGGGCTTGCGGTCGAGCAGGTCGCCGATGCGCAAGATGTCCGCCGCCCGGTCGATGGCCGCCGCCCGCTCGGCCCGGCCCATCCGCAGCGAGCGGAGCGGGAAGTCCATGTTCTCGCGCACGCTCATATGGGGGTAGAGCGAATAATTCTGGAACACCATGGCGATGCGCCGCTCGGCCGGTTCAAGCCCCGTCACGTCGCGCCCTGCGATGTGCAGGCTGCCCGAGGTCGGCGCGTCCAGCCCGGCGAGGATGCGCAACAGCGTGGATTTCCCGCAACCCGAGGGGCCGACGATGACGGTAAAGGACCCATCCGCGATCTCGAGGTCGATGCCGCGCAACACCTCGGTCGGGCCGAAGCGGCGGGTGATCGCGTGAAGCGAAAGCTCGGCCACGCTAGGCCACCCTCACGACAGCCACCCTCACGACAGCCACACCGGGTTGGTCCAGGCGTGGCGCCCGTGCCGGTCGCGCAGGATGATGCGGAAATACCCGTCCTCGATCCCCGCCAGCGGCAGGGTCACGCGGCTGGCAATCTCAGGGATCGCGGCCCCCACACGACGCGCGCGACTGCCCACAAGCGCGCAGGTGACGACCGGAGAGCAGTCGATGACCAGCGCCTCACCCTCGACCCGGATGTCGTGGATCATCGGGCCTTGGGTGGCGTAGAACTGCCCGGCGTGAAGGGCTGCAAGGATCGCCTCGGGCGTCAGCGCGGGCGCCTTGACCATGGTCCAGCCGCCGCCAAAGCCCAAACCCAGCCGGTGCATGTCATCGGTGGCGATGGCGGTCAGGCGACGCCCTTCGTTCAGCGCCATGTCGGCCAGATACCAGCCATCGCCACGCATCTGCCCGATCTCGGTGCCGTGGTTGTAGACCTCGACGGCATGGACCATGGGCAGCGACCGCACGTCTTCGGGCGTCAGGGCGAACCAGCCGGGATGGGCGAAGGCGAGGAATGCACCCGCCGCCGCCGCACGGGCGCAGATCGCCTCGGCCGTCTCGCCCGCGACCGGGGGCGTGAAATCCCATGGCAGGCCGACCGCGACAATGTGCCAAAGCTCGCCATTGCCGAGCCTGCCCTGATGCAGCTCTGCCCCGGCCAGGGTGATGAACCGCGCGCTGCGACACCCGCGGGTGTCGGTCACCGGATGCCCGTATTCCGGCAGAAAATGATCGGTCATGGCCACGAAATCATAGCCTTCGCGGGCATAGGCGTCGCAGGCCTCCTGCACGCTGTGGGCCCCGTCGGAGCCTGTGGAATGCATGTGCAGATTGCCGCGCCAGAACCGGCCCGGGGCCGTGAACGGCAGTTGTTTCTCGATCGAGCCAGCCATCTTTCCCCGCATCCTGCCGATGGGCGATGTCACAAAAGCATAACCCGACATCGCTAACGATGCCACGGCAACCGGGGGGTAGCCACCCGCCGAATGATGAAGTTTTGATGACGGGGAACCCCATGAGCCTGATGAAATCCGCGCTTTGCGCAACCGCCTTGACGTGCATCGCAGGCGCAGCCGCCGCGCAAGACACCACGCTGACCTACATGCTCTGGTCAACCGAACAGGCCGAGATCGAGGCAGGCGCCATCGCCGCCTTTGAAGCGGCCCACCCGGGCGTGACGGTCGAGGTTCAGGCGATGCCGCCGGCCGATTACTGGCCGCGTGTCTCGGCGCTGGCGGCCTCGGGCGATCTGCCCGATGTCATGGCGATGTCGTCGGGCTTCGTGCAGGAATGGGCCGAGGCGGGCAACCTGCTGGACCTGACGCCGCTGATTGGCGACACCTCGCTGGAAGGCTATTTCGCCAGCGCGGTCGCGATCGGCCAGGTCGGCGGGGTTCAGGTCGCCTTTCCGCAGAACTGGGTGGCCCCGGTGCTCTACTTCAACCGCACGGCCTTTGACGCGGCGGGTCTTGACTACCCGTCGGCCGACTGGACCTGGGAAGATTTCCGCACCGCCGCCGAGGCGCTGACCGTGGACACCGATGGCGACGGCACGCCCGAGCAGTATGGCTACTGGGTCTATGGCCGCTATGCGCAGACCGACCCCTGGGTGTTCCGCAATGGCGGGCGCTTTGTCAACGAGGACGGCACCGCGCTCGAGATCAACGAGGAAGCGGTCAACGCGCTCGCATTCCTGGCCTCCATCGTCGATGACGGCTTTGCCCCCCGCCCGCTGGAGCTTGAGGGCATCCGCCAGCAAGACGTGTTCGGGATGGGCATGGCGGCGATGTGGGTGGACGGGTCGTGGAACATCGACAACAACCGCAAGCTGATCGGCGACAGCTTTGAATGGGGCATGGCGCAGGTGCCGATGGGCCCCGACGCCACGCCCGAGACCGCCGTCGCCTATGCCTGGGCCGACATGCTGGCCGTGACCACCGACAGCGATCAGACCGATCTGGCCTGGGCGCTGGTGCAGCACCTGACCGGCCCGATGCTGACCGCCGCCGATTTCACCGCCGGCAAGGTGCCGGCCTGGACCGCCACGGCGCAGACAGAGGAATGGCTAGGCCGTGGCCAGCAGCCCGACAACATGGAACTGATCCTCGAGATCGGGACGCAGCCGCTCTACACCGGGTTCACCCGCAACTGGAGCGCATGGCGCGGCTATGCCGCCGCCGGTTCGGGCGGTCTGAACGGCGAACTGGACGAAGTGTTCAACGGCCGCAAATCGCTTGAGGATGCGCTGGCCGCCGCGACCGCCTACGGCAACGACATCCTGTCGCGGTGAGCGAAGTCACGACAGCGCGCGCCCCCGGACCCCGGGGACGCGTGCCCGTTTCCAAAGCGGCCGCAACCCCGGCCCGGCGCCGACCCCGTTGGAAAACCTGGGGTCCGGCGCTTTTGTTCCTTCTGCCCGCGATCGTCGGGCTTTTGGTGTTTCGGCTGATCCCCATCGGCTGGGCCTTTGCCCTGTCCTTCACCAACTGGCGCATTTTCAACGACATCGAATGGGTCGGGCTGGCCAATTACGCGCATATCCTGACCTCGCCCGTGTCACGCGAAGTGCTGGGCAACACATTGCGGTTCACGGCGATGTATGTGCCGGGCGTCATGGTCGTGTCGGTGACGCTGGCGGTGCTGCTGAACAACTCCCTGCGGTCCTCGGCCTTTTTTCGGGGCGCGTTCTTCTTGCCCTACATCACCGCGACCGTCGCCGTCACGCTGGCCTGGCGCTGGATCTTTTCCACCCGCTTCGGGCTCTTGAACCACCTGCTGGGGCAGATCGACATCGACCGGATCGCCTGGCTTGCGGACCCGGCCTGGGCCCTGTCGGCGGTCGCCATCGTATCGGTCTGGAAGGATGCGGGCTTCTACATGATCCTGCTGATCGCGGGCCTTCAGACCATCGACCCCGGTCTGTATGAAGCTGCCCGTGTCGATGGCGCGCGTGCCTTTCGGCGGTTCCATGCCATCACCCTGCCGCTTTTGTCGCGCAGCCTGTTCTTTGTCCTGATCCTTGCGCTGGTCCGGTCCACCCAGACGTTCGAGATCACCTATGCGCTGACCAATGGCGGGCCGAACCGGGCCTCGACCACGCTGGCCTTCTACATCTATCAAAACGCCTTTGTGCATTTCGAAATGGGCTATGCCTCGGCCTTGGCCTATGTGCTGTGTTTCGTCATCGGGCTGATTACGCTGTTGAATTTCCACCTGCGGCGGAGATGGGTCCATGAGTGACACCTTTCGCCGCGCCCCTGCGCTGATCGCGCTTTACGCCGTGCTGCTGGCCTATGCCGCCGTCACCCTGATGCCCTTTGCCTGGATGCTGATCACCAGCTTCAAGGAAAGCCGCGATGTGTTCCGCCTGCCGCCGAGTTTCGTGCCGACGATGCTGTATGGCCCCGACCCTCTGGCCAATTACACCGAGGTCCTGACACGGCACGATTTCCTGCTCTATTTCCGCAATTCCGTTTTCGTCTCGACCATGGCGGCGCTGGGGCAGGTGGCGACCTGCGCGCTGGCGGGCTATGCCTTTGCGCGGATGGAACTGCCGGGCAAGAACGTGATCTTTGCCCTGATCCTCGCCACCGCCTTCGTGCCGACCGAGGTGACGATCATCCCCGAATTCCTGTTGATGCGCCAACTTGGCTGGATCGACAGCTTTCTGCCGCTGATCGTGCCGTCCTTTCTTGTCGGCTCCTTCGGGACCTTCATGTTGCGCGAATATTTCGCGAGCCTTCCCAGCGAATATGGCGAGGCGGCGCGGATCGACGGGGCAGGCCCGTGGCGCATCTTCTGGCGGGTCTATCTGCCGCTGGCGCGGCCCGCCCTGATCTCGATCTTCGTGATCGCCTTTATCAACAACTGGGACGAATTGCTGCGCCCGCTGCTCTATCTCAACGCGCCCGAGTTGCGCACCGTGCCTTTGGGGCTGATGCGGTTCGTGGGCGAATTCGAGGCGGAATGGTCGCTGCTGATGGCGGGTTCCGTCGCCTCTACGCTGCCGCTGATCCTGATCTATGTGCTGGGGCAGAAATACGTGTTGCAGGGCTTTGCGGGCGGTGGCGTCAAGGGGTGACGCCGACATGCGCTTGTCATCCGGGCGCTTGTCATCCGGGCGCTTGTCATCCGGGCGCTTGTCATCCGGGCGCTTGTCATCCGGGCGCGGTTGCGCAGCCGTCGTGGCAGGGGGCGGTCGGGCGGCACCATCAGGCCGGCCTCCGCCTTGGCATGGGAGACCGGCAGCGTGAAGATCGCCCCTCAGCATCGCGAACGCCTTGTGCAAGAGCCGTCAGAAATGGACCGCCGCCACGGCATGAGAGATACAGTTGCTAGATCAGCAGCGCCTCGGTCAGGTCTGCGGGCATTTGCCCCACCACCCGCAGGTGATACCCGTCCAGATCCAGCACCGCATCGCCGTTTGGCGCGACGCCCCACGCCACAGGAGCAGACAGCGCCAGCGCCCGCAGGTCGATCACATCCTCCTGTGGATCGAAATCCGCGATGCGCGCCCGCCCCTCGGCCCAGAGAAACACGAACCGGTCTGCGCCGGCACCACCGGCCATGCGGTCGCGGCCCGCCCCGGCCAGCAGCACATCATCACCCGCCTGCCCGCGCAACCGGTCATCGCCAGCGCCGCCAACCAGGGTATCCGCGCCCCGGCGGCCACGCAGCAGGTCATCGCCCGGGGTGCCAAAGATCAGGTCGTCGCCCGCTCCGCCCGTCGGATTGGGGTCGCGCAGCCGGTCATCCACAAAGATCGCGGCCTCGCGCGGATCGCTGAACCAGGGCGCCTGCGCGTTCTGGTCCACCGCGGCCTGCCCGCGCGGATTTGGCCCGAGGGCAAAGCCGTCGTCCCAGGACGACCAGTTGCCGAAATATCCGTCGGCGCCGGTATCGGCGAAATACCCCATGATCTCGCCCCCTGCCGCGATGAACAGGTCAAAGATCTTTTGTGTGAAACCGACGATACGCGGGTCGCGGTTCATCGACATCATGAACTCCACATAGGCAGGGTCCGACCCGCCCTCGGCGGTAAAATGTGTGCCCCCTTCATAAGACACCAGCCGCCAGCCGTTTGCCCGCGCCACGGCGGCGGCCTCGGAAAAACCATTTCCCAGGTCATCCCAGGTGTAGTCGAACACAAAGCCGGTTCCCGCCTCGATGGCAGCAAAGGCGCGGTCGCGCGCGCCTGCTGTTCCATATTGCGCGATCCAGTCCATGATCTGCGCCTCATTCTGCGACCAGCCCACGCCGCCGCTGAAATAGGTGTCGACCGCCAGCATCGTGATGCCCCGATCCTCATCCGGCCCGGGCAGCCCCGCTGCCTCGAGGGCCGGGGCGTCGAACATGGCGTCGCGAAACTGATCCCACTGAATATAACCGCCCGAAACGGTCAGCGCACGGTCAAGCCGCGCATCATTGCCAAAAGCCTCGGCAAAGACGGCCATCGCCTCCGGTGCGCGCCAGGCATAGAATTGCGACGCCGGAAAAGCGGCCTCTGGCCCGAGCAGCGCCTGCCCTTGCGCGGTGAACCAGTCATGCTGGCCAAAGACCGGCACCCAGTGTTCGTTGGAATATTCCACGATCACCCGCAACTCGGGGTCGAGCGTGGACGCGATCGTGGCGGCCATGGTGCGGATATAGGCATCTGACGCCAGGTGCGGAATATTCACCCACAGGTCGGCATTGACCGCATTGGCCAGATCGACCGCCGCCGCGAGGGGCGCGCTTCCGCTCCAGCTTGCCCGGTCCATCCCTTCGCGGCCAGCATCCCATTCGGCCACCTCCGACGAATTGGTGCCTTGCAGATCCATCACCCGGATCATGCGGAACTGCCCCACCTGATCGAGATAGGACGGACGCCAGACCTCGCCCGCCTCGACCAGCGCCGCATCTTCGGCCCGATAGATGCGGATGTTGCGCAGCGGATCCTCCGCATCCGATGCGAACACATGCAGTTGCAACGGCTCGGTCGTGCCATCGGCGGTCGTGCCCAGCCGGATCGTCATCCGCCCCGGGGCGCTGGCCGTCACCTCGCGGTAGGTGGTGAAATCGCCGGAGCCCTGCCAGTCCAGGATATAGTCGCCCGGCGGCAAGGCACGGCCAAAGGCAATGCGCGTCACCCATTGCGCGCCCTCGGCGTCGGGCACCACAACCGGCCAGCCGTTCGCATCCAGATAGCCGGGCGGAACATCTGTCGTCTCGGTCCAGCCGCCAGCCGTCGTCACCTACCGCCAGCCATCGGACTGTTTCATCAGGTCCAGCGCCTGATAGCCGTCGAAATAGGGGCTGAGACCGGCGATGTTTAGGCCCATCGCAGGGCCGGATGCACGCAGCGTCATGCCAATACCATAACTGACCAGGATACAATCCAAGGTTTAACAAACCACGACCGCAAGCAAGTGGAACGTCCTTCAAATGCTGTCGATGCGCTGCAAACCGCCCATCCGCCAACGCCCGCCCGCCCGGCGGGCGCGGCGAACCTCGCCGACAAGGCGCCACGGCCGGGCATCCCGGTCATGAAGTTCCGGATCTCGACCCCCTAGGCGATCAGCCCGGCCCACCCAAGGCGCCCGTCGCACCCAAGCCGCCGATGACCGGCCTCATGGCGTATCCCGAAGCGCGCAGAGATCATCCATCCGCCCAGCCAAGAATAATGCTTCGGCGCGTGTCGGGGCGGTGGCGATGGCGTGGCGATAGGCTTCTGTGGCGCTCTGGAGGTCGCCCGTCATCGCGAGCAGGGCGGCGCGGGCGGCGTGGAAGGGTTGGTAATCGTCCAGATCGGACAAGGCCTCGACCAGCGCCAGACCGCGCATGGGATCGCCCGCCTCGGCAATCGCCACGGCGGCATTCAGTTGCACCACGGGGGTCGGTTCAAAGCGCAACAGCGCACCATAAAGCGCGGCAATCTGTGGCCAGTCGGGGGCGGGGTCGGCCATCTGGCAATCGGCTATCGCGGCCTTGATCTGGAACGGGCCGGGGCGGCGGCGTTCTACGGCACGGGCAAGGATCTCCCGGCCTTCGGCCAGCCGCGCGCCATCCCACAGGCGGCGGTCCTGCGCGCCGGGGGGCAGGCTTGCCCCGTCCGGCCCGATCCGCGCAGCCCTTCGGGCGGCGGTCAGCAACATCATCGCCAGCGCGCCTTCGATCTCTGCATCCCCGGGGCGTAGCCGGTCGATCAGGCGCATCAGGTATTCGGCCTCATGGCACAGGTCGCGCGGCTCGTCTGGGCCTGCGACATAGCCGGTGGTAAAGATCAGATAGACCGTCGTCAGAACGGTATCCAACCGCGCGGGCCACAGATCGGCCTCGGGCACCGCAAAGGGAATGCCGGCAGCGGCGATCCTGGCCTTGGCGCGGCTGATGCGCTGGCCGATCGTTGGCTCGGTGTCCAGAAACGCGCGGGCAATTTCGGGCGTGGTCAGCCCGCAGACCGTGCGCAGCGTCAGGGCGACGCGCGATTTCTGCTCCAGCGCGGGGTGGCAGCAGGCGAAGATCAGGCGCAGGCGTTCGTCGGGGATGACGTCGGGCTCGGGCGCGGATTCGTCGCGGGCGAGCACGGCGAGCGCCTGCGCGCGGCGGCTGTCGCGGGCGGCTCCGCGCAGCCGGTCGATGGCCTTGCGCCGCGCGACCTGCAACAGCCAGCCTTGCGGCGCGGCGGGCAGATCGGTGCGGCCCCAATGCGCAAGCGCCGAAACGGCGGCCTCTTGCAGCACCTCCTCGGCCAGCGACAGATCGCGCAGACCCGCCGCAAGCACCGAGATGAGCCGCCCCCGGTCCGCCCGCATCACGCGGTCGAGTTCGCGCGTTACCGCAATCGCGCTTGCAGGGGCGGGGGCGGTCATGGTGTCAACTGGCCGGGTTGTAGTCCATGAGCGGGCGCAGCTCGATCGTGCCGAAATGCGCCGAAGGGATCAGCGCGGCATATGTCAGCGCCGCGTCCAGATCGGGCACGTCGATCACATAATAGCCGCCCAGATGCTCGCGCGTTTCGGCAAAGGGGCCGTCCATTGTCTCTATCTTGCCGGACTTGATGCGCAGCGAGGTGGCGGATTGCACCCTCTGCAAGGCTTCGCCGCCGCGCATCACGCCATCGGCTTTCAGGCGCTGGTTCAAGGCATGGTAGCCGCCCATCATCGCGTCGAACGCGGGCGTGCCATAGGCCGGTTCCTGCCTCGGGTCGTTGTAGATCAAAAGCATGTATTGCATCGGTTTTCTCCTATTCAAACACTTCGACGGGACGCACCTCGACCGCGCCATAGCGTGCCACCGGCACCGCTGCGGCAAAGGCCTGCGCGTCCTCAAGGGTGGCGGCTTCGATCAGATAGAAGCCGCCAAGATGTTCCCGGGTTTCGGCAAAGGGCCCGTCGAGAGTGACAACATGCCCATCACGCTGTCTCACCGTCGTGGCCGTCTCGGCGCCCAGCAGACCTTCGCCGGCAATCACCGTCGCGCGGTCCTTCATCCGCGCGTCGAGGTTGAAGAACTCGGCCATCATCGTGTCGAACTCGGGCGTGCCGGGGGTCGGGTTCCTGTCCGGTTCGGCGTAGAGCAGGATCATGTATTTCATGTTTGTGTCCTTTGGGTGGGGCCGTCACAGGCCAAGGATGTGGAGACCGATGCAGACCATCGCGATGAGCGACGCCAGCAGGTTCGTGCCGTTGCCGACATAGCGCAGCGGGTGGCCGGCATTGTCCGCCACCAGCCCGAACGGGTGCGCAAGGCGCCCCGCCAGCAGCAGCGCGCCCGAGATGTGCAGCCAGGCCGCGGGCGTGCCCATCCCCTCGGCCAGCATCATCAGGATCAGCACAAAGGCCGACCATTCCGCGCAGTTGCCGTGCTGGCGGATGCGTAGCAACAGCAGCGGATTGCCGCCATCGCCAAAGGACACGCCCGCAGCCGAGCGCACCAAGGACACCCGGAACCACAGGACGAGATGGATCGCCGCCACCGGCAGCGCATAAAGCGGGGTTGTTTCGAAAACCATGCGCACTCCTTGCCTTTCGAGGTTTCGATACCCCAAGGACGATTGAGTTTTGCAGTTTTCGACAGGGCCACGAAACTTTTTTGCACACTGGCTGAAAATGGCCCCCTGGGCGCCGCGACGCTGGCCCCGGCGCCCGCCCCGGCCTGTCGTCCACGGGTATGGCCGAACGTCTTTTTCAAGTCTGGGCGCATGACGTCCCCGTCACCACGCGCGCGCCGGTTTACCCTGACGGGTGCCGCAAGGTGCTGATCCTCCGGCGTCCGGGGGCGCGTCCAGAGGTGCGGGTGACGCCGCTTGACCTGCGCCCCCGAGGCTGGTCGGCCTGACAGCGGGCAGCACATTGCAGGGGTTCCGGCTGCGGCCCGATGGGGCGACCCTGTCGCTGCTGGCTCGGCCCGCGCCCGGAAACTGGTCCGCGGAAACCTGACCGGCAGAGCTGATTTCCACCAGTCAGCCATCCGGGTCGTTGACACAGGATGTCGTCTGGGCCCGGCCGACAGCCATGATCGCGTAATGCGGCGTGCCATCCCAGACAAGATCCCAGGACGCGCCCGGCCGGACATTCTGGATGGCGTGCGGCGCAAAGCAGACCAGGCAATTCCCGCCTGGTGCAGGCGCCCGGACCGATGGGTAAATCAGACCGCGCGATCCCGCCCGGCGCAGTTGCTGGGCCAGGCATTGCCCCTCGGGATATCCAACCGCCGGATCGGGATGCAGCGCCGGATGGCCCGGCTCATCGGTCAGATCATCGAACAGGCCGATGAAATCGGCCAGCAGTTCGACATAGCGGGCACTGTCATGGAAACTGCCGGTAAAGCCGAGTTCGCGTGTGCGGTGCCAGGCCACTTCGCTGACGGACACCATCACATCCCAGGCGCAATACCACGCGCCACGCGCCTCGGCGTTGAAGCGGTTTCCGCCCGCACGGGTATAGGTGAAGGCGGCGTTGACATGGCTGTCGCCATAGAGACGCAGATCACGGCTGCGCCGCTGCCAGGCAAGCTCGCGCGGGTCCAGGTGCGGGTTGCGGCCGCGTTCGGCGAGCAGACGGCCGCTGGTCAGCCCCTCGATCTCTGCCAGGATCTCCATCTCGTCATCGGTATCGACGAGACCGCGCAGCGCTGGCGGCTTGTGATAGGTGGCAGGCAGGAGGCGAACGAGACCGCGATCAGAAATCTCGGTCTGCTTCATACCCCACCACGCAGCGCATCCAGATAGGTCCGCACCGCGAGGATCTGCGGCAGGCCCCCGTCGATGGCGGTGTCAACCGGCCGGCTGCCGCCAAAGAGCGGCCCGGTATTCGGTCGGGTGAACCAGCTTCGCGCGAGCGGCTCGGAGAAATAAAGCTCGAGCGACTTGTAGATGCCGATCACCGCACTGAGCCGCAGAAGCTGGTCCTTGGTCAGTTCGCCTGCGAAATCCGGCTTCTTGGCGCGTTTCCACGTGCTCTCTGACATGTCGGCAAGGCCCGCCGCTTCCCTGAGGCTGAGACCCCAGGCATCGACCACGCGCGCATAGGCCTTCAACGCGACGGCGTTGATCTGTGCGGGTTCCCGGATTTTCTCTGCGACGTGCATGGCATCCTCCATTGCACCCAGCATAGGTCATATGATCCATCTGTAAAGATCAAATGAACTGACCGTCCGCGCCGAGGATCGTCCAGAGCGCCGTCCGCCGTCGGTAAAGGTGCAAAGCCGCTCACCCAAGGCAGATCGGGTGCCGGCGCCCGGAACACGCGGGTCATCTGGTCACGCGGAACGGTCGTGGTGGCGTGCACTCGGGCCGCGGCGATCGGCGCGGCAGGGTGCACGCCTGCCTTTTGGGCCTGATACCTCAGTCCGTCAGGACGAAGCCGCCGGTTTCCACGATGCTGGCCGATATGCTGTCGGAATGGATCACGATGACACCACCAACGACTTCCGTGCCATTGGCCCCGACGATCAGACCGCTGTATTCCCCGTTGGCCGTGTCATATTCCAGTCCGGTCAGAACGCCTCCTTCCGTCCTGGAGCCAAAGCGGCCGGTCAGCGGGTCGATCGTGGTCGGAAACAGCAACAGATCGTCGAACACCCGACCGTTGCCGTTGATCCGGTCGGAAATCCGGCCCGACACCGCGCCAGACGCAAAATCGGCGGTCATCATGGCGGTGCCATTGACCTGCCCGCGATTTGCGAGGTCGTTATCGGCATCGCCCAGAACCCCCGCATAGCCGCCGGTGTAGGTCGCCGATCCCGTGGTCGGCAGGATGGTCTCCCCGAACCGCTCGAGCCCGTATTCCATCCCGTCAAGCCGCGCGCGCACCGCATAGACGCTGCCCGAGCCGCTGTCGGTGGCACCGCGCACCGCAATGGCGTTGCCATCGCCATAGGCGCGGAAACCGTCCGGCATACCGCCCTCGCGCGTGGTGTTGCGGGGCAGGGTGACGCTGGTGCTGTCCCCAAAGGTCAGGACGAACCTGTCGCGGGTGGGGTTATAGGCTGCCTCAGTCCAGGTGGTCTGGTTCGCGTAGGCGTCGGTGACGCTGGCGGGACCGATGACGTCGGGCCCGGTCGGGGACGAGCCGCCGCCGCAGGCCGCGAGGAGGACAAGGCTGGTGACAGTGGGAATGGTCGTTCTGGACATTCTGGACCTTTCGGGCGAGGGGACAATCAAGTGGACTGGTGCCGGGTCACGGGCACGTGATTCGCCCTGACCTTCACCAACCCTCGCAAACCCGCCGTTAGGCGAACGTTAGGCGCTCCGGCCCCTGTCCCGTTCCAGGTCGGCGGACGGGTGCAGGGCGGCTGTGGCCTGTGCCAGAAAGGGACGCGCGGCGGGAAAGTCTGCCGCGAACCTTCGGAACCGCCGCAGCGTGGCCCGGGCCGACGGTCCTGCATCGCCCTCGAACCCGAGCAAACGCAGGGCGTTGAAATCAGCGATGAACCCGTTGAGCGCATAGACCGACAGCATCGAGGCAGAGCGAAAGGCGGCGTCCCACCTGTCCCTCTCGATGGCCGCGTCGCGCCTGCGCCCTTGCCGCGCCGCCTGCCAGGCGAGGTTGCCATGCAAGAGCAGCGATGTGTTCGGGTCTGGCACCTCGTCGGCCAGCAACCGATAGCGGACGGTGTCGGCGGCCATGCCGGTGCCACCTTGCGACAGATCGACAAACAGCGCCCCCAGGGCGCCCCACAGCTCGGACGCCGCATCGCGGACCTGCGCGCCATGCATCGACAGCGCGCGCATTTCGGCGCCGGTCTGGTCGAGATCGCCCCGGAAACAATGGCAATAGGCCGCGAGAGCCTGACATTCGGCCCAGTTCCGCCGCTGGCCCAACCGACGAAAGATGTCGGCCCCGGCGATGGCATGGACCCGCGCCTCGTCCACCGCGCCCCGTCCGAGGCTGTGCAGCGCGATCAGCTCGTGCGTCCAGGCCCGGTCGAACGGATCGGCCGCGCTCAGGCGCTCCTGGGCCTTGCGGACAAGGGCGCCGGCGCTGGACTGGAACGGCGTATAGTTCAGCAGCAAGGCCGAGGAGGCGAGGTTCGCCGGCATCGCGTTTGCCCCCCGGTAGGTGACGGCCCGCAGCGTCGAGGCGACAAAGGCCTGACGGTCCCCGGCAAAGAAGTGGACCTGTCCCAGCCTGTTCCACGCCCGCGTGGCAAGGATCGCCTCGGCCCCGCCAGGCCGCCTGCGGGGCAGACCCAGGATCAGCCGCGCCAGACCGACCGTGATCTGCGCCGCGCCGGTCACCCCCGGCGAACGTTCCCCCAGGGCCGAAAGCACGTCTCGGGCGGCGGCGTCGCTGGCCTCGATCCGGCCCAGTTGGAAAAGCGCGTCACTGCGCCAAAGCTGCCACTGCGGGGCAAGTCCGCGGGGCAGGCCGGGGAGCGCCAACGCCTGTTGCAACAGCGCGAGCCCGTCCTCGATCCAGCCCCGGACGCGGTAAAGCTGCCACAGGTCGCCGACAAAGGCGGCAAGGCTCCCGGCCTTGGTCGCAGTGTCCGTTCCGGGGTCGGTTGCCATGCGGCGAAAGACGGCAAGGTGGTCGCCCAGCATTCCGGCTGCCCTGTCATATGCGCCGGGATCGCCATCCCTGTCAAAGGCCGCCCGTGCCGCGGACAGCGCCGTTTCGGACCGTGCCCGGTGCGCGGCATGGACCGCGGCGCGGCGGGCGGGGTCCTCCTCGAGCCGCCGCTGGCCGAACTCGCGCAGCAGGGGGTGGATGCTCAGATCACCCGCCGCCTCGCGCCGGACCATCGATTTGGCGACGAGTGCCGCCAGACCCTGCGGGCCGACCCCCGCGACGGCCTGCGCATCCGCCACGTTGAACCGCCCTGCAAAGACGCACAGTGCCGCAAAACCGGTCCGTTCCAGCTCGGAATTCAGCAGGCGCCACGACCGGTCGAGCACAAGGGCCGCGCTCTGGTGCCGGGGCGCGACCAAGGCCGGAGCCGACCCCAGCAGGATCCCCGTGTCGGTTTCGAGCGAGCTCGCAATCTCGGCGCAGCCCTGGATCGGAAGCCAGCTCGAAGCCAGAAGAATGCCCAGCGGCCAGCCTTCGAGTGCGGCGCAGATCCGCACCACCGCATCGCCATCGGCGGCGGTGTCGATGGGAAGGCCCATTCGGGCCGCCGACAGCAGGAAAAGAGCGACGGCCGGAGCGTCCTCGAACCCCGCTTGCCACGGCCCTGTGCGCGGCCAGTCCAGCCCGTCGATCCGCAGCACCCATTCAGTCGCAATTCCAAGCTGGTGCCGGCTCGTCACAAGGAACTTTACCCCCGGCGCCTGTTCCGACAGGGCGACGAGCGCCGGCGCGGCATCCGCCACGGTTTCAAAATTGTCCACAAGCATGATCTGCCGCCGTTCCCGCAACGTCTCTGCGAGCGATCGCATCTCGCGCCCCGGCACCAGGTCGCAGCCAAGTGCCGCAGCCAGCCGCGACAGCACCAGCGCAGTCCCGCGTCCGGTTCCTTCGACATCGTCAAAGCGCACGACGGTAAGCCCGTGGTCGAAACGGTCAGCCAGGGCGCGGGCCACGATGCCTGCCAGATGCGACTTGCCCGCGCCCCCCGGGCCGAGCACGGACACGATCCGCGACCCGGGGCTGAGTATCAGGTCGCGCAGCCTCGCCCGTTCGGCCACCATGCCGACGTCGTGCAGAACGTGGGCATCCGGGCGCAGATCGTGTGACGGTGGATTGCGTGGTCTGGCCCGGCGCTTTTCCGGGGCCGTGGCCGGGTGGCGCCTGGCACGAATCGCAGCTTCGAGGGCTTCGGTTTCCTGTTCCGGAGCGACGTCCAGTTCCCGCCGCAACACCTCGCGGCAGGACATCAGCTGTGCCAGCGCACCTGCGTCGTCGCCTTTGTCGGCATAGAGGCGCGCCAATGCGCGGTGCAGCGATTCGGACCACGGCTCGATCGCCAGACAGCGGCGATAGCCCTGCGCGGCCAGGTCGGGCCGGCTGTCCTGTTCGAGGCCGTGGGCGATCCGTTCCATGCGGGCAAAATAGCGCCGCGACAGGTCGGCGCGCGTCTCTGCGATCCAGTCCTGAAAGGCCGTGGCGTTGGGGGGATGCAGATTGGCCAGAAAATCCTCGACCCGCAGATCAAGGAGCGCCAGATCCTGCGCGGCGTCCTGCGCCAGCACGTCCACCTCCCATGTCAGCGTGTTTTCAAAGGCGATGTCGTGGCGCGTTGCCACGATCACGCCCGGCAGTTGCCGCCGGAGCGTGCTGAGCGTGAAGCGCAGGTTGTTCAGGGCCTCGTCGTGGGCCAGATCGGACCAAAGCAGATTGGCGATCCGGGTCCGTGGCGCAGACCCGCTCGACAGCGCAAGGTAAAGCGCGATGGCCCCGCCCTTGGTGTTCACGAGCCCCGTCACGGCGGACCCGTTCAGAGAGAGCCGCAGGTCAGGCACTGTGTGGATCGAAAGCATCGGCACTCCGTCATCACGCAAAAAGGTCAAACAGCCCGGATCGTTCTGGCCTGGACCGCGGTTGCTCTGGATCTCGTCCAGTCTGACCGCATTCCCCTGTCATGGCTCCGTTCAAAGCCGAGAATAACGCTCCGCCGTGTCCGGGCAATCACGACAATATTTGCGCAGGCGCCCGCTCAGGCTTCCACGCCGCCGCGGTCCGGCCCCTGTGCTTTTTGACGTCGATTTCCGCTACAATCGTGCGGCGATACAAATCACCACCACCGAAAGAAGGGAGATTTCCCGGGACGGCCCTGGCTGATCCGACAGCACTGGCGCCCCGCGCATCGCGGGCAGGGCAGCCGGGGCAGGATCTATGGCTTCCTGAATATGACCCATCGTGCCGGCCGCCGCGGATATAAAACGCCCCGACACCGATTAACTCAGGCGGCGGCCGACCCCTGCGACTTCGGCAGTTCCTTGGGAAAAATCAATTCACGGTACATCACGATTTGGCGCGCTCTGCATTGACATGTGGACGCGCAGGCCGTTGGACATGCAAATGATCGCGTGTCGGTGGAAAAAGTCATGCGTGCCAGAGTTGTGGAAGACAAGGAGGCAATCGACCGCCTGAAGGCGGGAGATGAAGCCGTATTCGGCAGGCTCTACACCCGACATACACCGCCCATGATCCGGGTCGCAGCGACCATCGTGAACAGTCGGGCTACCGCTGAGGAGGTTGCACAGGAAACCTGGCTCTCGGTTCTGAAGAATATCGGTGGTTTCGAGGGTCGGTCATCGCTGGCTGGCTGGATCTTCACGATCCTGATCAACAAGGCACGGACCCGGGCACGGCGTGACGGGCGATCCGTCTCCTTCGACGAGGGAGGTGAGGACAACGACCTGTCCGCCGCCTTTGACGGGCATGGCCGCTGGAAGCAGATGCCCGAGCTTTGGGACGAAATCACACCCGAGCGCATCGTTGCCGGACGCCGGCTTGCCGCGCATATGCGCGACGCCATCGACGCCCTGCCACCGGCGCAACGCGCCGTGATCGTGCTTCGTGTGCAGCAGGGGCTGGAACCGTCCGAGGTTTGTGCGGCTCTCGGGCTCAGCGACGGGAACATGCGGGTGCTGCTGCATCGCGCGCGCCTGTCCCTGCGCGCCACGTTGGCAGAGCTGTCATGATCCGACGGCGCGGGACATTTCCGATGATCACGCTAAAGTGTGGCGCAACGCGTAACGAAAACCTGCCGTGGTGGTCCTTTCCCCGTGAGGTTTTCGAAAGGACCGAACTGATATGCTGAGCTGCAAGGATGTCGCCGACCGTGCCAGTGCCCTGATCGACGGGGAACTGTCAACGTGGGACGCGCTCCAGATCCGCCTGCATCTTGCGATGTGCAAAGGGTGCGGACGCTTCATCGAGCAGATGCGCCTGACGGATCAATTGACCGCCAGGGTCGCTGACACGGGCGAGCAGCAGCAGCATGAGGCCGAGGACGGCCGCTTTGCCGAAATCCTTTCGACGCTTGGCAAGGAGCAACAGCGCCGCTGAACCGCGGCGCAACCGAAGGGAAAGACCATGAACAAGATCGCAGCCGGCGCTGTCGCCGGGTTTGCAGCCACTGTCGTCCTCTCTGTGATGATGGTGGCCAAGGGAATGATGGGCATCATGCCCGAACTCGACGTCATCGCGATGCTGAGCGCGATGATGGGGGCCCCGGCCGTGATGGGCTGGATGGGGCATTTCATGATCGGCACGCTGGCCTGGGGGATCGGGTTTGCGGTGCTTTTCGACAGGATCCCGGGCTCCTCGGCCATTGCCAAGGGCGTCGTGTTCGGCATCGCCGCATGGCTGGGCATGATGGTCATGGTGATGCCGATGGCTGGCGCCGGACTGTTCGGGATGGCCATGGGGATCATGGCACCGATGATGACGCTGGTTCTCCACGTGATCTTCGGGGCGGTTCTTGGCGCAGTCTTTCAGGCGCAGGCCAAACCGGCCTTTGCCTGAACAGATCGAACGGGCGCGAACGCGACCATCGCGCCCGTTCCGATGGCGCCACTCCGACACCAGAAAGTCCGAAGATGAAAAGCGAAAAGATCACCTTTGCCGGACATTCCGGCGACATGCTTGCCGCACGACTGGATTTGCCAAGCGGCCCTGTCCGGGCGGCGGCGATCCTCGCGCATTGCTTCACCTGCTCCAAGGATATCGCGGCGGCGCGGCGGATCTCGGGTCGGCTCGCGGCCCTCGGCATCGCCGTTCTTCGGTTCGACTTCACCGGGCTGGGTCATTCCGGGGGTGAATTCGCCAATACGCATTTCACATCGAACGTCGCCGACCTTATGCTTGCCGCCGCCTTCATGCAGGCGCGTGGCTTGCCTGCACAGCTTCTGATCGGGCACTCGCTTGGCGGCGCGGCCGTCTTGAAGGCCGCGCCCGATCTTCCCGGGCTTCGGGCCGTGGTGTCGATCGGCGCCCCGTTCGACCCCGGCCATGTCGCGCATAATTTTGGCGGCAAGCTGGATGAAATTCGCGCTCATGGGCGCGCCACGGTCGATCTGGCGGGCCGGTCCTTCGAGATCCGCAAGGCGTTTCTGGACGATATTTCCGCAGCCTCGCTGGAGCAGGCCCTGCCTCGCCTCAACGCCGCCCTTCTGGTGCTGCACGCGCCGCGTGACGCCACTGTGGGCATCGACAACGCAGGGCGGATCTTTGGCGCGGCGAAACATCCCAAGAGCTTTGTCTCGCTCGACGGGGCGGACCATCTGCTGACCCGTGAGGAAGACGCCGAATATGCGGCCGAGGTCATCGCCTCGTGGTCGCGGCGCTATCTTGTCCTCGCGCCCGAAGAGGCGACCCCGGAGGCGCCCGAGGGCGTGGTGCGCGTCTCCGAGGCCGAGGCATCCGGGTTCCGGCAGGATATCGTGGTCGCCGGACGGCACCAGCTCATCGCCGATGAACCCGTCGCCATGGGCGGCACCGATCTGGGGCCAAGCCCCTATCAGTTGTTGGCCGCCGCTCTTGGTGCATGCACCACCATGACCATACGTCTTTATGCCCGGCGCAAGGGCATCCCTCTGGCCTATGTGTCCTGCGACGTAAGTCACGATCGCTGTCACACCGAAGATTGCGAGGACTGCGACAAGGGCCAGGCAAAGGTCGATGTCTTTCACCGGGTGATCCGTCTGGAGGGAGATCTGAACGACGACCAGCGTGCCTCCCTGCTGGCAATTGCCGACAAATGCCCGGTCCACAAGACGTTGCACGGGCAGGCCCTCATTCGCACGGAGCTTGAGCCGTTGAAGGAATTTTCATGACCCCTGCCGATGTCCTGTCCCTTGCGGCGATGCCGCCTGCCAATCCCAGCTATCCGCGCGGGCCTTACCGCTTCGTGAACCGCGAATATCTGATCATCACCTATTTGTCGGACCCCGACGCCATCCGCGCCATCGTTCCTGAACCTCTGGACCCCGACGGGTCAGGACAGGTCCATTACGAATGGATCGCCATGCCCGACAGCACCGGCTTTGGCGCCTACCACGAATCCGGCGTGGTGATCCCGTGCCTCTACAAGGGTGAGCCGGTCAATTACACCGCGATGATGTTCCTCAATGCGGAACCCCCCATTACCGCGGGGCGCGAGATCTGGGGCTTTCCCAAACGCTGGGGGGAACCCCGGCTGGAGGTGCGCACCGATACGCTGACCGGAACGCTGGACTATGCCGGCGAACGGGTGGCGATGGGCACCATGACCTACAAGTATGAGGACCGCATGGCCCCCGACCCGTCAAAACGCGGGGCGCATCTGCGCAAGACATCGGTCAACCTCAAGATCATACCCTGCGTGTCCGGTGTGACACGCATCGCTGAACTGGTCGCCTATACCCTGACCGACATCACCATGCACTTTCACTACTCCGGCCCGGCGCGCCTGCATCTGATCCCGCATATCAACGCGCCGCTGGCCGATCTTCCCGTGCGCCGCGTGGTGGAGGGGCGGCATTTCAAGGCCGACCTGACGCTGCCCTACGGCCGCGTCCTTCACGACTACCTGACATGAACTGGAACCCAAATGAGTGACATCAAGACCGCCCTGATCACCGGATCCTCCAGCGGGATCGGGTTGGGCATCGCGCGCGCGCTGGCCGGCAACCGGATGAACATCGTGCTGAACGGTATCGAACCGGAGGACAAGATCGAGCCGATCCGGGCAGGGCTGGCCAAGGAATTCGGTGTTCAGGTCGTTTACGACCGCACGAACCTGATGGATCCGGCCGGCGTCACCGAATTGTTGACCGGCGCCGAAGCCCGGTTTGGCCGGGTGGATGTGCTGGTGAACAACGCCGGCATCCAGTTCGTCGCACCGATCGAGGACTTTCCCGACGAGAAATGGCAGGCGATCCTGAACCTGAACCTCTCGGCGGCCTTTTACGCGATCAAAACCGTCGTGCCAGGGATGAAGGCGCGCGGCTGGGGCCGGATCATCAACATCGCCTCGGCGCATGCCTTGGTCGCGTCGCCCTACAAATCCGCCTATGTCGCGGCCAAGCATGGGCTGCTGGGACTGACCAAGACCGTCGCGCTGGAACTGGCCGAACATGGTGTCACCGTCAACGCGATCTGCCCCGGCTATGTCTGGACGCCGCTGGTGGAGAAACAGATCCCCGAAACAGCCAAGGCGCGCGGGCTCACCGAGGAAGAGGTCAAGCGCGACGTATTGCTGGCGGCACAGCCCACAAAGAAATTTGCCACGGTCGAGGAATTGGGCGCGCTTGCGGCATTCCTGACCTCCGATGCCGCGGCCTCGATCACCGGTGCGGCCTTGCCCGTCGATGGCGGATGGACCGCGCAATGAGCGGCGTCGTCGTCTCCAATCACCCCCGCAAGGCGGCAAACACGCCCAAGCGCGTCAATCTGGCGCTTCAGGGCGGCGGATCGCATGGCGCCTTTACCTGGGGTGTTCTCGATGCCCTGCTGGAAGACGGCCGGGTCGAGATCGCAGCCATTTCAGGCACGTCGGCCGGGGCGATGAACGCCGTGGCGCTGGCGGACGGGTTCACGACAAGCGGGCCGGAAGGTGCGCGTGAGAAGATGCATCATCTCTGGGAGTCGGTGAGCGAGGCCGCGCAGCGTTCGTTTATCAAGCGCGATCCGCTTGACGTGATGATGGGAACCTGGAGCCTCGAACGTTCCTGGGGCTACCAGACGATGAACATGATGACGCGGCTCTTTTCGCCCTATCAGTTCAATCCCGCCGACATGAACCCCCTGCGCGACATCGTCGAGGCCTGCATCGACTTTGACTGCGTGCGCCGGTGCGACGGCATCCGGCTCTTCATCTCGGCCACGAATGTCGAGACGGGCCGGGTAAAGGTCTTTGACAGCCGCAGACTGACGGTTGACATGGTCATGGCCTCGGCCTGCCTGCCGAACATGTTCAAGGCCGTGGTGATCGACGGGGTGCCCTATTGGGACGGCGGTTACATGGGCAATCCAGCGCTCTTTCCGTTTCATACCGAAAGCGACAGCGCCGATACCATCGTCGTGCAGATCAACCCGGTAGAGCGCAAGGGCATCCCGCGCACCGCCCATGACATCCAGAACCGGCTGAACGAGATCAGTTTCAACGCCAGCCTGCTCAAGGAACTGCGCGCCATCGATTTCGTGACCCGGCTGCTGGACGAGGGCAAACTCGACGAAGGGGCCTACCGGCGGGCACGGATCCACATCATCGAGAACCAGGCGGTGCTGAACGCGCTCGGCGCCTCGTCCAAGGTGAATGCGGAATGGGCGTTTCTGACCCATCTGCGGGATCGTGGACGCGAGACGGCAAATGCCTGGCTCGACCGTCACCACCGCGACCTGGGTGAGCGCGGCACCGTCGATCTGCGCGCGATGTTTCAGGGCATCGGTCCAGAGCATCAAGGATAGGATTTCGCGGGGCAGCCACAGAGCGCGACAACCCGCAATTTCCATGGGCCAAGGGCTGCCCCGGGTTCGCCCGGCCCGGCGGGCCCGGCAGGCCCGGCAGGCCCGGCAGGCCCGCCAGGCCCGCCAGGCCCGGCAGGCGCGGGAGCATCGTTTCAGGCAATGGGACGGAACCGACCTCGAACGCGGTCCTCAAAGGGTGCGCCGCGCAGAAGGTCGAATAGCAACATGTCGCGCCAGGCATGCCGATGCGAAACGGCGTCGTGGAAAGCCTTGACCGCCGGTTGCGGGGCGCGCCTCTTAACGAGACGCTGTTGCGCAACCTCGCCCATGCGCGCGCGTTGACGGCGGCCTGGGGCACCGATTGCAGCACCGCGCGGCCGCATTCCGCGCTTGGCTGCCAGACCCGCGCAGGCCTCGCCCTGCACCTGACCACCGCAATCGCCGAAAGGTGCAAACGACCAAAGTCAGCCGCGACACCGGGGTCACGTCATTCCCCGTGCGAGGCCCAACGGCAACTGTCGGTCGGCAGGAAGTGCATCAGCCTGTCACGCCCGTCCGGCCCGGAGAGCCTGGGGCACCCTTCGACGCTGGTCTCGGAGGCGAAGGCCGTGAAGATGGCGGCGGGCGTATCGGCCAGGCAGAGCTCTGACCCGGGGGCGAGGGCAGCCCCGGTGCGGGCGTCACCGATACGGGACTCGATGGTGAAGAAGAGAACCTCGTTCGTCCCGTTTGCCACGCAGGCCGCGGCAACAGGACCGGCGAGCAGGGTTATCGCAGGCACGCAGATCAGGACAGAGAAAGAGCGTTTCATCGAAGACCTCCCTTGCTGATCCTTGGCGCGAAACAGCCCTCCGTAAATCCGGATTCGCAAAAATCTCGCAGAGGTGATGGCGGCGTGAGTGTCACGGCACTGTGACCGGTTTGCCTGAAACGGATCGCGACCCGCCCAGTCTTGACCTTATCAACCAAGGGAGGACTTTTCATGAGAACGATCATATCCGCAGCCGTCGCAAGCATCGCCATCGCGTCCGGACCGGCGCTGGCGCAGGACGGCGACATGGCCTTCGGCAGCGAGGACGACATCGCCTATGCGGTGTTGCTCTGGGATCTTATGGAAGCCGAGCGACTTGCAGGACCGAACATGATCCGGGCCTTTCCCTATCTGGGCACGGAACCGCATGGCATGATGCTCGAAACATTCTATGACGTCGGCACGATCGGCGATCACACCGGCGACCTGATCGTAAAGCGCAATTTCGGGCCCGAGGGCGTGTCCGTGGACGAGGTCCTGGCGGACCCCGACGGACATCTGGGCGCCTATACCGTGATGTTCCGCCGCGAGGATGGCTACGATCCCGAGAACCTCAACTGGTTCTGGGCACGCTACAACCCCGACGGCTCGATCGCCGAAAACCCGATGGGCATGGCTCTGGCCGGGCGCGTCGCGCGCGGGATGGACGAAGGCTGCATCTCCTGCCACCAGGGAGCCGGCGCCGACATGGTCTTTACCTCGGATCACCTGATGGCGAACTGATACCAGGGCACAGGTGATCCAGCCCGCGCCGAGGCTCCGATGTTCCCCGACCTCGCCCTGCCCGTCCTGATGGGCGTGCTGTTCGGAGCCTCGGCGCACAGGGCTGGCCTGTGCACCGTGACAGCGGTGGCGCAGGTCATGACCACAAGGCGCGCCCACGTCCTGTGGTCCTTTCTCAAGACATCTCTCCGGGCCCGCGGCCTGCTGCCAGTTGCGCCCCTGGGGGTGATGCGCGCGCCTGGGGCGCGGGTGCCGCGGATCTCGTGTGAGGGCGAAATCTGCGGTGCCGAGGTGTAACATTTCGGGTGACCGCCAGTCCTTTGGCCAAGTCGGAGGTTCGGGTCGATGACACAGGAGGCAACAAGCTGGCTGGACGCGGTGCTCGACCGCATCGGGCACCGGTTGGCCTCCAAGCTGAACAGCCCCTGTTCGGGCTACGAGCCCTATACGCCTTCGGATTTCCGGACGCTCTGCCGCATTCTGCGTCCGGGGGATGTGCTCCTCATCGAAGGGGGGGAGCGGATCTCGACGGCGATCAAGTACCTGACCCAATCGACGTGGTCCCACGCGGCCATGTATGTGGGCAGCCACCTGCCCGATCCGGGCGACGGATCGGAACGCCATCACCTCGTCGAGGTCAACCTGGGCGACGGCTGCGTGTCGGTCCCGTTGTCGAAATACGCCAGCTACAACACGCGCATCTGCCGCCCCGTCGGTCTCACGGAAGAAGAGCGGGCGCGTGTCACATCCTTCATGATCGCGCGGATCGGCCTGAAATACGACCTGCGCAACATCTTTGATCTCTTGCGGTATTTCTTTCCCACTCCGCCCGTTCCGGTGCGCTGGCGGCGCCGGATGCTCGCCTTCGGCTCCGGCGATCCGACGCGGGCAATCTGTTCTTCGCTGATTGCGCGGTCTTTTCAGTCGGTGCGCTACCCGATCCTGCCCGATGTCACCAAGGTCAAGACCCGCAAGGGGTCGCGGCACGCGCGGGCCGAGATCCTGCATATCCGGCACCATTCGCTGTTCGCGCCCCGCGACTTTGACCTGTCGCCGTATTTCGAGATCGTGAAGCCGCATATCGCGGGCGGGTTCGATCATCGGCGGCTGACATGGGCCCCGGCGCCGCAGGACACGGGCGGCGACAGCGGCGATGCGTAGCATCGCTGCGGGGGATCCTCGCGGGCGACCGATACCTGTCCCTCGCCGCCTCCATATCCTTTCGTTCTGCCCATTGATCCGACGATCCGGGCGTTGGCGGCCGACGTCCATGACCATGTGCCTCTCCGCCCGCGTGTCACCAGACTGGGCCGCGCCGATGCCGCAATCGCGCAAGAACGCCGTCGATCGAGATCGGCCCCGCGCCCTCCACGGCCACCGGCAGCAACACAAGTGTCCACAGAACAACCCGATCTGGCCCCGCATCGAAGGGGCTCGCGTCAAACAGGTTTCCGGCCGCCATCAACTGCCCCGTCACCAGTGATGCCATCCAGACCTGCACGATCAACAGCGCCGCTGAAATCCGCCCGCCGAGGCCCGCCACGACCATGAGAGGCAGACCGAGTTCGCACAAGGTCATGCTCAGGACGAATGCGTGCTGTCCGAGCGTCGGCGCGGCGCCCTGTGCCATCGCTTCGGGCAGGAACGCATAATACGCCCCGAGGCTCAGCGGCCAGACGCTGGCCGGCGGACCCACCGACAGGGTCAGGCCCGCGATCTTGCTCAGCCCGCCGATCACGAACCAAGGCAACAGAACGGCCGCAAAGCCGAGACGTGCCAGAGTGACCGCGAGGGCACGGACCAGGAAAAGAGGTTTCGGCCGCATCGGAACTCAGTCACCCAGCATCCAGCGGCCTTCGGGGTGAAAGGCGTGAAACGCAAAGGCAAAGGGGATGTCGTGCGCGATGTCCCGGCCCTGCGCATCCCGCACACGGACATTGCCCACCTCGCGCCCCGCTCCGATGTCGCCGGTATCGAGCGCGGAGGCCTGCCCCTCGACCCAGCTCAGCGTCAGCCCCGCCTCGGTGATCGTGCCTCTGGCGCGCAGGCGCGTCAGCGGCCAGGCCCGGTCGCCCACGCGCACCACGCGTTCGAGCGGCGGGATGCCGTGCGGCGGGTCCTCGCCGGTGTAGAGAAACGGCCGGGTCGTATCGTAATTGCGATACGGGTTGGTGCCATAGGCCCGGCGCCAGTTCGGCTCGTCGAGGACAAGCCCGTCGGGGTGGCTTTGGCGGAACGCCGCCCAGCTTTCCATCCAGGCCGGGAGTTGCGTCAGTTCGCGCCCGGTCATCTCGCCCGCGATGCCTTCCCCCAAGGCCTGCTGCCACCAGCTTTCCGTCTGGTGGTCATACATGATCATGTCGGAATGGCGCAAAAGGCCCGAGACGCCAAAGGTCAGCGCCTGCCCGTTCAGCTGCCCGTCCAGACGCCCGTCGAACACCATGCCGGTGTTGCAGAGCGGGCAAAAGGTGACCACGACCGGGCGCCCGTCCACCACATCGTTCACGATCTCGTGCCACATGAGGTAGCGGATCGGATAGGCCCGGGCGGGGCCGTTGTCGGGCACATAGGTCATCACCGGTTCGCGCGCGTCCAGCCGCGTCTCGGCCGAGGCAAGGATGAAGGCGGGATCCAGGATCGCGGGAATGCCGTCGCGCGGCGGCCCACCCGAGATGACGTCGCCCAGGTCGATGGCCAGCCGCGAGAAGTCGGTGTTGGGCCAGCCGGCTTCGAACCGATCGGACTGTGCAAGGCCCATGGACACCGTCACGAAAAGCGCGATCGGCGTCATGGCGATCATTCGAAAGAAGTGTCGGCAGGCGCCCAACGGCTGCGGTTGGCAGGAGCGTCCTTCGGTCATGAGCGGTGTCTCCCCATTCTTCGCTGTGTCCATGTCTCGACTCCGGAGGCCGGTGCGCGTTACGCAGTTCCCGAACTCGTGAATGGAGGGGGCCGCATCAGGCCGCCGCCACCCTCGCCGCCACCCTCATGGTCTGGCCATGAAACGAGAACGTGTCCTGACCCTGCTGTCCGGTGGCGAACACCGGCCGAACCGCCCGACCTGCCGGATGAGGAGGGCGCCGTCGCGAACGTCAGGCCCCGTCAGCGGCATCTTTGCCGTTCGACAGGGGGCCTGACGGAACCTGTGCCCTTCGCATTGATCCAGGCAAGGGCGAATATGCGACCCGGCTTGACAACTTCACGGATTTACACCTACTCGTAAAGTAATGGAGGTCTTTTAGATGACACGATTCGCCACACGCCTCAACTCTTTTGCTGCACAGGCTGACCGGGCCTGGCCTGACCATAGCGGTAAGCCGACATTGGAAATGATGGTCCAGCGCGCGGCGAGCGTGCCCGGGTTGACGCATGTCGATCTGAACTACCCGGATCATGTGGCCGAGGCACCGAGAACCATTCTGGCCAAGGTCAACGACCTGGGGTTGCAGGTCAACGGCTTGGCCATGCGCTTTTACACCAACGCGGCCTTCAAGTTGGGCGCTTTTAGCAATCCCGACCGGTCGGTGCGCCAGGAAGCCATCGACCTGACCAAGCGCGGCATTGACGCAGCCATGGCCATGGATGCCCCCCTGATGACCCTGTGGCTTGGGCAGGACGGTTTCGACTACAGCTTTCAGGGCGACTATGGCCGCATGTGGGATGATGAGGTCGGCGCGATCCGCGAGGTCGCCAGACATGCCGCGGACTGCATGATTTCGATTGAATACAAGGCAAACGAGCCTCGTTCCTATGCGCTGCTTCCCGATGCCGCGACCACATTGCTCGCGATCGCGGAAACGGGTTGCAGCAATATAGGGGTCACTCTGGATTTCGCCCATGTCCTTTATGCCGACGAGATGCCCGCCTATGCCGCCACGCTGATCGCGAGAAAATCGCGTGTGCTGGGGGTTCACCTCAATGACGGCTACGCCAAGCGCGATGACGGGCTGATGGTCGGCAGCGTGCATCCGCAAGCAACTCTGGAATTGCTGTGGCAGATCTCGCGCGATGGCTATGACGGGGTCATCTATTTCGACACTTTCCCCGATGCCTCCGGGATCGACCCGGTCGAGGAATGCCGCACGAATATCAAGGCGGTCGAACGGTTCATGCAGATGGCCGAACGCGTATCTGCCGACAATGCATTGCATGAGGCCATCGCCACACAGAATTCCCCGCTCAGCCAACGCGCAATCGCGCGGATCATGAGCGGCGAATAGACTTCACAACTACTATAGTAATCGTAAAGGGAGGAGACCCAAAATGACTACGGTCAAATCGTTTCTGATGGCAGGCGCCATGACCGCGCTCGCTGGTGTTGCCATGGCGCAGGATCTGGCGCCGCTCAATTCGGACGAGGAACAGGACCGCATGGATTGGTCGGAACTGACAGAGCGCTTTGGCGAGCTGTCCGCGCCGGCAGAGGGCACCCGGGTCGGGGGTGTCTCAAAGACGCTGACCAACGAATACTGGCGCTCTCTCGGCGAGGGCTACCAGAACATGGCCGATGCGCATGGCGTGGGCTTTGCCTATCAGGCGGCCCCCTCCGAAGGCGATCAACTGGGCCAACTGTCGATTGCCGAAAACATGATCCTGCAAGGCTTCAATGGTCTGCTTGTGTCGCCGCAGACCGACAACAACCTGCAACCCGCCGTGGAAACCGCAGCCCGCAACGGCATCGTCGTGGTCAATGTCAACGATGCGGTCATCCCCTCGGCCGCGCACTACGTCGGCAACGTCCAGCGCGACAACGGCGTGCGCGTTGCGCAATGGTTCATCGACAACAGCCCAGATGGCGGCAAGGTCGCGGTGATCGAAGGCCAGCCCGGCGTCTTTGCGGCCGGTCAGCGCACCGATGGCTTCACCGCGACGATCAGCGGTGTCGAAGGTTTCGAAGTGGTCGCCAGCATCCCCGCCAACTGGAGCCGCGAGACGGCCTATGACGCGGCCTCGACGATCCTCCAGCAGCATCCTGACCTGATCGGTTTCTATGCCAACAACGACGGTATGGCGCTCGGTGTGATCGAGGCCGTGAAGTCTGCCGGGTTGCAGGATCAGGTTGCGGTGTTCGGCACTGACGGTATCTCGGACGCCTATGCCTCGATCCGTGCGGGTGACCTGACCGGCACGGTGGACAGTTTTCCGGTGCTGACCGGCGAAGTCGCGATGGAAGTCATGCTGCGGCTGATCGAGGGCCAGGATATCCCGCGTGTTGTCGCAACGCCGCAGGCGCTCATCACGGCAGACAATGTGGATCAATACTCGGTCGAAGACACCGGCGCGCTGCGTGCCTTGCTTCTGAGCGAGTGATCCGGGGCACCGGCGACCGTCACTGACCGTCCCGGCCCTTGGCTATCGGATTGGCGCCAGCATGTCTGGCGCCAGCCTGCCCGAGACGCCACCAACCGAAAAGGCATCGTCATGACCCTTTCTGCAAGCCGGCTGTCGCTTGTTGGCGTGAGCAAGACCTTTCCCGGCATTCGTGCGCTGGACAATGTGAGCTTTGACGTGCGTCCCGGCGAAGTCCATGGGCTTCTGGGCGAAAACGGGGCCGGAAAATCGACACTTCTCAACATCCTGTCGGCAGTGCTTTCGGCGACCGCGGGAAAGATATTCATCGACGGGCAGCCGTTGAGCTTGAGCCGCCCTGCGGATGCCCGTGCGGCCGGCATCGCGATGATCCACCAGGAATTGCAGCATATCCCGGAGTTGACCGTCTCTCAGAACCTGTTTCTGGGCCGGCCACTGACCATGGCCGGCGGGGTTCTGGTTGACCGCCGCCAGCAGGAGCGCCGGGCGCGCGAGATCCTTGCGGATCTGGACCCGCACATCAATCCCCGCGCGCCAATTCATACGCTCAAGGTGGCGCAACAGCAGATCGTGGAGATTGCCCGCGCGCTTCTGGACGATGCCCGCATCATCGCCATGGACGAGCCGACATCCTCGCTCACACCTTCCGAATTCGAGAGCCTCGCCGCGCTGATCGCCCGGCTGGCCGCGACCGGCGTGTCGATCATCTACGTCTCGCACAAGATGAACGAAGTCTTTCAGGTTTGTGACCGGGCGACGATCCTGCGGGACGGACGTTTCATCGACACTGTCGCATTGGCGGACGTGACCGAAGACCAGGTGATTGCCCGGATGGTCGGACGCGATATCGCGCAGGAACGCCATGTCAGTCACGCCCGCCCGGAAATCGTGTTGCAGGTCGAGGATCTGTCTGCGGACCGCCTGATCCGGAACGCCAGTTTCAGCCTGCACAGAGGAGAGGTGCTGGGCATTGCCGGTCTTGTCGGCTCGGGCCGGACCGAACTGCTGCGCCTGATCGCGGGCATCGACCGCGCCCGCACCGGGCGAGTCATGCTGAACGGCGCAACAGTCGATCTGCGCAATCCCCGCACAGCCATCCGGGCCGGCATCGGACTTGTCCCCGAAGAACGCAAGAAAGACGGCATCGTGCGTGAACGCTCAGTCGCATCGAACATCGCGCTGCCCTGCATGAGCCGCTTCACCCGCTTCGGTCTGGTGCGGCGCCGTGCATTGCATACCGAGGCGACGATGCTGATGAAGAAGATGGGGATGCGGCCGCCCGACGTATCCCGCGCCATCGGCACCTTTTCCGGCGGCAACCAGCAAAAGGCCATCATTGGTCGCTGGCTGGCCGCGGATGTGGATATCCTGTTGTTCGATGAACCGACGCGCGGCATCGACATCGGGGCCAAGGCAGAGATCTACGACCTGATCGCCGATCTGGCAAAGGCCGGCAAATCGATCATTGTCGTGAGTTCGGAGCTGCCGGAGATCATCCGCTTGTCCGACCGGGTGATGGTCATGCGCGAAGGTCACATCGCCGCCATTCTGAACAGCGACGCCATCTCTGAAGATGCCATCGCAGCCCACGCCATTCCCCGATCCAGAGGCCCGGATTTTCCGGCCCAGCCCCTTGAGGCCCAGCCATGACCCAGACACCGACACTCTCCCGCAGCACCCCCCGCATCAACCTGCGGGATGCAGGCACCTTTTTTGGTCTCATCCTGATCTTTGCTGTCTTTGCAGTCTTGAATCCGGTGTTTCTGACCGCACCGAACCTGGTCAACATCCTGCAGCAATCTTCGATAAACGCCTGCATTGCCTTGGGGATGACCTTCATCATCATCTCGGGCGGGATCGACCTGTCGGTGGGTCCGACGGCGGCCGTTTCAGCCATCGTGGGGGCATCGCTCATGCTCGCAGGGGTGCCGATCCCACTGGCGGTGATCGGCGCCGTCGCAACCGGGATGGCTTGCGGCCTGTTCAATGGAACGCTGGTTGCCGTCGCTGGCCTGCAACCTTTCATCGTGACGCTTGGCGCATTGTCGCTTTACCGCGCATTGGCACTGATCTTTACCGGGGGGAACCCGATCTTCGGCATCCCGCCTCAATTCCGCGAGGCCATCAACGGACTGGTCATGGGTATTCCCGTCCCGGTGATCATTGTCGCCATCATCGCCGCGGTGCTTTGGGTCGTGCTGAACCGCACCCCGCTGGGGGAATACATTCTGGCTGTCGGCGGCAACCCGGAGGCGGCGCGCATTGCAGGGGTCCCCGTGGCCCGCACCAAGATCACGGTCTATGTCCTGTCGGGCGGTCTGGCCGCCGTGGCGGCGCTGATCCTGACCGGCCGGCTCGGCGCCGCGGACCCGACCATGGGCAACCTGTGGGAGCTGGACGCCATCGCCGCGGCCGCCATCGGCGGCGCCTCCCTGATGGGTGGCAAAGGCTCGGTCATCGGGACGCTGATGGGGGCCGTCATTCTCGGCGGTCTGCGCAACGGGTTGACGCTGATGAATGTGCAGGCCTTCTATCAATTGCTGGCAACGGGTATCATCATCATCGCGGCGATGCTGATCGACCGGGCAACACGAGGCAGGACACGATGAACCACTACGATCCGCGCAGCATCGGTGCTCAGATCCGGATGCGCATTCCGTTTCTGACGCCACTTGAGGCCCGGGTCGTGGACTCCATGACAAGCCGCAATGACCTGGACCGCAGCACCGCGCTGCGCCAGGTCTCCGAAGACGCCGGCGTGTCGGATGCGATGGTCGTCAAGATCGCCAAGAAACTCGGATTTGATGGTTTTCGTGATTTCCGCGAGGCTTTGGTTGTCTATCGGCAAAGCGACGTGGCGTCGTTGCATCGCGAGATCTCGCCTGACGACAGTTCGGCCGATATCATCCGCAAAGTGTTCCAGACCTCGATGCAGGCCCTGCAGGAGACGATGTCGATCCTTGATGTCGCCGCCTTTGATCGAGCGGCGGACCTGCTTCACGGGGCAAAGCAGCGCGATTTCTACGGTGTCGGCGGCTCTGCCCAGATCGCCCGCGATGTCGCGCACAAGTTTCTGCGGATCGGGCTGCGCGCGAGCGTGCAGGACGACCCTCACATGATGCTGATGTCGGCCTCCCTCCTCGGGCTTGATGACGTGGTGGTCGCCTTCAGCCACTCCGGAACAACCTCGACGGTGATCGAAGCCGCCCGTCTGGCGCGCCAGCAAGGTGCGCGGGTGATCGCGATCACCAACTATGCTGCGGCGCCCTTGTCGGAACTGGCCGATATTGCGCTGTGTTCCACAGCCCAAGGCTCCCCTCTGCTGGGTGAGAATGCTGCCGCACGGATCGCGCAGCTGAACATCATGGACGCGATCTTTGTCGCTGTTGCGCAACGTGACCTGGACCGGGCCGAGGCGCAATTGACCCTGACCCGACAGGCCGTCGAGACCAAGCGACGCCGCTGAACACCAAGAGGTAAACATGTCTCATTCCCCATGTGCTGTCGTCGTCGGCAGCCTCCACTACGATATTGTGGTTTCGGCGCCGCATCGCCCCGCTGCCGGCGAGACCGTCACCGGCAGCCGTTGGCGCCCCGCCTTTGGCGGCAAGGGAGGCAATCAAGCAGCAGCCGTGGTCGCGGCGGGCGTGCCCTGCCGCATGGTCTCTGCCGTGGGCAACGACGCGTTCGCGGCCTTCCTGCGCGCCGGTCTGGCAACGGCCGGAGTCGATGACCGCCATGTCGCGACCGTGCCCGACCTTGGCTCTGGCATGAGCGTTGCGATCATGGACGCGGGCGGCGACTATGGCGCCGTCATCGTGTCCGGTGCGAACCTGCGGATCGATCCCGCCGTGATGGAGGAGGATCGGCTCTGGCACGGCGTGTCCCATCTGGTTCTGCAAAACGAGGTCCCCGAGTCCACCAACCTTGCTGCAGCGCGCGCCGCCCATGCGCGCGGCATCGCCGTGGTTCTCAACGCCGCGCCGGCCCGAGAGATCGCCGAGACGCTGGCGGAACTGATCGACGTGCTGGTGGTGAACGCCGGCGAGGCACAGGCGCTCTGCGGGCGCGCTGTCAATTCGCTGCAAGAGGCGCAGGATGCCGCGGAAGCCTTGGCGCAACGCTATCGGGTCGCGATTGTTACCGCAGGTGGCGAAGGCGTTGCCGTATCCGGCCAGGGCAATACTTTCGTGGAGATGGGCCGCAAGGTCACGCTCGTGAGCACGCATGGCGCGGGCGACTGTTTCATCGGAACGTTGGTGGCCAGCCTGGTCAGGGGGGATGCGCTGCAAACTGCGACCGTTCAGGCAAATCTTGCGGCCGCAATACATGTCTCGAGGCCGCGGGATTGATCGCGGTCCCGCGCGCAGCCTGTCGGGTGGCGTTCCCCGCCGCCTCTTCGGCATCGGGCCTGACCTGGATGAACGCGCGACCGGGTATCACAGCATAGGACCGGGCCGAGGTCGTTGTGCCCGTGCGTATTGTGACTGTGATGCCCGAGGCCGTCTCAGCGCGTGTCGAAGGATATGGCAGGGTTGAAACCACGCGGTCATGGTCTGGCGTCGCAGAGGTAGAAGGGCGCCTGACAATCTACGACGACGCGCTGCAAGTCGGCGCAATGGTGCAGACAGGCGATCTGCCGGGCGTTGTTGCACAACTCTGGCCGTGGAGGATTCACAACGTGAATCCATGCGGTCAGACGGGGTTGATGAGCAAGCCATCGCCCGCCCGCTACCGCACGACGAACTGGTCCAGCTACTCAGTGGCGCTGCGCAAGCGTGGGTCGCTGCTGATCTGGCTGGACAAGGATATGACCTGGC
>Ga0100391_1000396_pt1 | contig 51722 bp, 48 predicted proteins | sample CryGeymeta201515_FD_81541 | JGI IMG/M metagenome (GOLD analysis project Ga0100391, IMG submission 81541) | Groundwater microbial communities from Crystal Geyser aquifers in Utah, USA - Crystal Geyser metaG 2015-15 | ecosystem: Environmental > Aquatic > Deep subsurface > Groundwater | place: USA...
GTAGAGCGGACTGCGTCCGGCCAGCGTATCCATGACCATGCCGGCGACCACCTGTCCGCTGCTGATGTTTTGCGGGGAAGCCACCTCGGAATCGACCAGGGCGCTGTCACATGGAGTGGAGGCGAAGCCGTAACGGAATTGTGACCAGCGACTGGATATGGTTCCCAGAATGCCCGGTGGGTCCGAATCCGGCAAGTGCTTTCTCTTTTCTTGGCCACAAAGAGGCGCAAAAATTCACAAAAAGCGACCCAAGCCATCTACTCCATGATTCCATTATTTTTTGTGCTTTCTTGTGCATTTTCGTGGCTGGAATTCATTTTATTTCTTTCCCATACCAGGGCGGTGACCCCGAGCTTTTGCAGCAAGTGGGCGATCGTCAAGACCAGACACCCAGCCCAAAGGCTTAGTCGTCCAGTTGATTTTTAGGATTTTCGGGGCGGGTTGCATGGGTTGTCTGCGTCGTCTTGATCGACCCCAAGGCGCTGCGGATCGACTCTGGATCTTGCCGAAGATCTAACACTCGCCAGACAATAGCGGCTTCTTTATTCGGATATTCATAGTAAACGGCATAGGGGAACCTTTGCGTGAGCATCCGGTGAAAGCCAAAAACCTTCCGGTGTATGCCCGCATAGAGCTTGAGCGAGTCGATGTCCGCAAAGACAGAATCGAAGAAGTAATCGCCCACACCAAGTTCCTGTGAATCGTAAAACCTACGCCCCTTGGCAAGGTCTTCCAGTGCCGTGGGACGTATCCGAAGCTTCATTCGAATTCTTTTCTGAGTTTTGCCTTCGCCTGCTCCCAATCTATCGGCTCCTCTAGGCCAGCAGCCACACGCGCTTCCGTTTCTTTCAGTGCCTCTTGGTGCCATCCGGGTGACTCTACCTGTCCTGGAGAAGCTAAGAGGTCACCCCAAATAGCTTCAATCGCCATAAGCTTTTCTTTATGAGAAAGTTGCTTTATTTGCTCTAATGCGATCATGCACCTAATTTACTGAAAGCTTGGACATCTGCAACCATTCTTTCTGTCGATCACCGGCAGACACGCGACTTTGTAGTCGCCGAAATCGGACGGCAGTTCCAAAGAGTCCCCGCTGGCGGGCGTTGAAGTTGAGGTTCTTTCAGGTCGGTAGGGCATCCGCATCTTATGCCACTTTTGCTTGTCTTGTATAAGTTACAATTGCGCGACAAAAGTTACAATTGGAAGGAGAAATTCTTATGCATTTTAAAATCAGCAACTTATGACTTCAATAAATTGTTGAAAACTCCGTTCGTGAGCGGATGAATGCTGGGTGCAGCTATGCGACAGCTCCGCAGTGAAAGGAAATAGGCGACCGGCGCTGATTGCGCGCATTTACGTTAAGGCCGAGCGATCAGGTGCATGCAGGACACCGTTATCCCGCTGAAGCATCCAGCCGCATTCCGGCTTTTTTGATGGCTGCAAACTCAGCCGGGGTGACTGGAGTGATCGAGAGGCGGTTCCCCCGCTGGATCAGGCGCATCTGGGCGCATGCAGGGATATTTCTGATCTCATCCAGCGGGACGAAGCGCTTGAGCTCGGCTTTATATTTCACGTCCACCAGTACCCAGCGGGGGTTATCCGGGTCGCTTTTGGGATCGTAATAATCGGACTTTTCGTCAAATGCCGTCGGGTCGGGATAAGGACGGCTGGCCACCTCGGCGATGCCGGCGACGCCGGGCGGATTTGCGTTGGAGTGGTAGAAGAGGACGAGGTCACCGGGTTGCATGGCATCCCGCATAAAATTACGCGCCTGATAATTGCGGATGCCGTCCCATGGCTCGGTTTGATTGGGACAGGCCTGCAAGTCTTCAAACGCAAAAACATCCGGCTCGGACTTCATTAACCAATATTGCATGTATCTGGGGGGGGAATTGGGAGTTAGCTGTGGATGCCCAGTTTTTCCAGGATGCGCTGCAGATCGTCGTTACCGAAATATTCGATGGTGATTTTACCACGCTTGGGTCCATGCTGGAGCGAGACGCGGGTATTGAAATGGGCCCCCATGCGTTTTTCAAGATCGCTGACGGCGGTGCGCTCCCCTTCCGGTTGCCTACGCTGGGGCTTGCCCCGGTTGCTGCCGTCTTTGAGTCGCCGGACCTGCGCCTCGGCTTCGCGCACACTCATCCCGGTCTCGATGATCCGGCGGGCCAACAGCTTGCGGTGGGCCTCACTTTCCAGCCCCAGCAGCACTTTGGCGTGGCCGGTGGAAATCAGGCGCCGACTCAGAAAACCCTGAATTTCGGAACTGAGCCCGAGCAGGCGCAGCGCATTGGCCACCCCGGCGCGGCTTTTGCCCACCCGCTCGGCCGCGGCCTCCTGGGTGAGATCAAAGTCCCGCAACAGACTGGCATAGCCGAGGGCTTCATCAATCGGATTGAGGTTCTCCCGCTGGAGATTTTCGATGAGTGCCAGCGTAGCGGACGAGGCATCGCTGGCTTCGATGATGCGGGCGGCAATGGTTTCCCGTCCCAGTTGCTGCAAGGCCCGAAAGCGGCGCTCACCGGCAATTAATTCAAACTTCCCGCCTTGCTGGCGCACCACAATCGGCTGGATCAATCCTTCCGCTTTAATGCTATTGGCCAGTTCCTCGATGTGCCGGGAGTTGATCTCGCGGCGGGGCTGGTAAGGATTCGGCACGATCTCTGCCAGCGGGATGTCACGGTAACCCGCTGCCAACGGGGTCGGCGCAGCGGCGGCCGGTGCTGGCGATGCCTTTGTTTTTGGCGCAGGCTTTTCCGCCCGGTGGGCATCACCCGCCGGAGAGTTTTGAGCGGAACCGGCTGCACCGGAAATGAGTCCACCCAGGCCGCGGCCGAGTCGTGATTTTGAGCTAGACATAGTTACTGGGCGATCGGGATGAAAATGGTCTGGCCGACCTGCAAATCTTTGGCCGGGTTGACGATCTTGTTGGCATTTTGGATATGCTTGGTGGTTGAATTATGTTGCCGGGCGATCTTACTGAGCGTATCCCCGCTTCTGACGGTATAGGTTATGCCGGTCTTGGGATAATCGCTGGGGAAGTGGACGGGCGTCTCTACTTTGGGCTCACTGCCCACGACCGCGGCCACCGCCGCAATGGCGGCTTCTGTTTCCTTGGCCAGCGCACGCATTTGCCGACTCATTTCAGCCAGAATTTCGTCTTTTTGTGCCGCATCGGCTGCGGTGAAATCGCGCCGCAGGGCTTCGACCGCAGCACCCAGGCTGGAAATTTGCATCTCCGTTTGTTGCCGGGCACCCGCTTCAGCCAGCTGGGCACGGAGCTGCCTGTTCTCCCGCTGGATTTGCTCGATCTCGAGCCTGAGAGCGCGCACCTGCTGGCTCAGTTGACTCATATCCTGACTCAGATTCGCAACGTTCAGGCGCAGCTCATCTGTTTGCGCGGCAAGCGCTGCCGGTAGCAGGGTAACAACACAAATTAAACGTATCGCAGAAATAAATCGTCGTAACATACGCACAAGATTGCCCCGCCCGGTTAAAAGTCAAAACCAGAAAACTACGCTGAAGCATCAACCCGGCCCAACTCGGAGGAACAGCCGGAAGTTTAGCCAGTCCGGGGCGCAGCACGGAATACAAAGAGCTGGGAACATTCGCAAAAACCTAAAGATAATTATGTATTGCAAGACGAAGCTTTACATCAGTAAAAAATATTGCGTCTTTGCATAAGACGTAATCAGTATGCTTCTTTCCAGTTTCACAATTAACCCCCACATCAGAAAATGGCTGGTTTAAACAGCAAAGCCTCAAAACTATTTTTTCTCCTCGTCGTTACTGCCGCTGGCAGTCTGTTCGGGCAGTCTGATGTAAGCTCGGCCGACCTCAAGGAAATGGGCGACCAAACGCTCAGCGCACAAGTCGGGGAACTGGTCAAAGACAACCGTTTTTTCGAGGCACGCCCCTTCCTGCTGGAGATGAAGACGCGCATGCAGGAGCAGCCAAACGAGGAAGCGATGGAAGCCATCGCATTTTTTCTGGCTTCGTCCTACCTGCAGGAATACCAGCAGACGAAAAACAAGGAAGCACTGCAAACTGCGGTGAAAAATTTTGAAGCTTATCTTCAAAATTTTTCCAGCGGCCCACGTCAAACCATTGCCCGGCTCAACCTCGGCGATGCGTATTCCGACCTGAAAGAATACGGCAAGGCCATTGCGGCCTACGACACGATCTATAACGATTTAAGAGTTAGCGGATCGGTGCGTAACGAAATCCGCAGCGTGATTGCCAAGACCTACCTGAAGAAGGATAAGCCGGAACAGGGCATGGCCTACTTCCAGGAGGCTTATACCCGCGCCGTTCTGGATGAAGAGGCTCGGGCCGAAGCGGCCACATGGCTGCTGCAGGCTTATCTCTCCATGGGTGAAATCGACAAAATCCGCCCCTTCTTCAAAGATCTAACTGGGAGAAAAGCCGCACTGTTCAACCCCAAGTTCAATGTAACCCTGATCAAGGCCGGGGATGACCTCTTTGAGCGCGGAAATTATGATTTTGCGATTCTCTTTTACGAAATCGTTAAGAAAAAAAGTGATATCGTCGCATTTTATGAACTGGCCGTCCAGGATTTGAGGACCCTGCTCGGCTATCGGGAAGAAGGCAGCGAGGAGGCGATCGCCATCGAAAAACGCCTGCGCGAAGCGGAAGCGAACCTGAATGCAGTCAAGGGCATCCGGGAGTATGATGCTGACGTGCGCTGGCGTACAGCGCGGGTGCTGCTCGAATCCGAGCGGACCTGGGAAGCACTCTGGTCCTTCTATAATTTGATGCTCGAATACCCCAAGCACGAGCAGGCCGAGGAATTCCTCTTTCTCGCGTTCAGTCAGGCCCGCCGCGTGGACGACGACCATATGATCATTCAGTTGGCCCAGGATTACCTCGCGCGTCGCGAATACAAAAAATACCGGGGTCAGGTCACCCTCGATTTGGCCACCTTTTATCAGCATCAAGGCCAAGAGGAAGCATTTTTCAAACTGGCCACCGGGTATTTGGAAGAAGAAGAGCCACAAGATGAGGTGGCCTCGCAGCTGACAAGTCTGCTGGCGATTTACCTGCTCGAACAGCAGCGCTTTGGGGAGCTTAAAGAAAGAATGGAGCGCTACAACCGGACCAGTCAGGCCGCAAGCTCCACCCAGGAGGCCTCCAAATACTGGAGCTCGCTGGCCCGCATCATTGCTGCGGATTATCCGGGCGCACTCACCAGCTTCAACGAATTCATCGATGAATACGGTACGAACAGCAAGTTTTCGGAAGATGCCTTCTACCGCCGTGCCATTTGCCTCTACGCAATGCAGCGGGTGGATGAAGCCTACAACAAGCTGACAGAATTTGTCGCGGCATACGCCAACGGGATACGGCGCGGCGAAGCGGAGCTGTCTCTGGGTGACATCAAGCGTGAGCAAGGCCAGCTCGACCAGGCATTGCAGCATTACCGCCAGGTGGACGAGTTTTCAGACAACCTGACCTTTGTGACCAAAGCCGTCTTCGCAATTGCAGACGCGCTCGAAGCCCAGGCCCGTGATGATGAGGCCGCCCAAAGCCTGCTGAGCTATGTCAACACCTATGGCGAGGCAGCCGAGTTCAGCGAAGCTTACCTGCGCCTCGGCAATCTGGCCGAAAGAAAAGGGCAAATCGCAAAACGTTTCGAATACAACATTCTCGGACTGGAAAACACCGTCAATGATCCCACCCGCTATGCGGCCGATCAAATCCTGATCCAGTATGTGGAGGACTACCCACAATACATCAAAAACTTTACTGCCGCGATCGCGCTGCTGGATGAAATGCTGGCGGACTCGGATTACCGCAAAAGCATTGTGCAGGACCGGGCCGCGCAACACAAATTCTTCCAGTCCGATGCGGGGCGCCAGGTGGACCCGGACCTTGCTCAGAAAATCATCCGCGACCGGGAATTCCGCAAAAAAATACTCGCTAACCCGCAAAAGATACTGCGTGGCCTGCGCACCGAATATGCCGACAAGCTTGAGCGTTTGGAAGCCTACCGGACGGATAAAGTTTTTGCCAGACTGCTGGCCAGTGCGAGTGCCCCTAAAACTGTGGCTGAACTGCGTATTGCGATGGCCCAGGACAAGCTCTCCGGTCAAACAGGAATTTTTCAATTCAGCGATGCGCAGGTCGAAAGCGCTTCACCAGCGGTCATGCTGTGGCGCGCGGATACACTGCGCGAAATCAATCCGGCGAAGGCTGGCAGGCTGTTGCAAACCGCACTGGAAAAACATCCCTACGCCCCGACCCGCTATGCAACCATGTTGAACCTGGCTGAAATTGCCAAAGACCAGGCCAGCAACAGCCCCAGTGAAGCAAACTGGGGAGCAGCCCTGGCGAAGTATGAAGAGGTGATCGCAGGCGTGGGTCTGCGCGCGGAGGGCGGCGCCCCCTTCCTGGCCAAAGGCGAAATACTGATGCAGCTCCAGCGCGAAGAAGAGGCCCTGGCGGTGCTGTCAAATATCCTGAGGAACCCGGAATGGCGTGGCAAACCACATGCTCAGGCCCACTTGTTACTGGGCCAGACGCATTACAAGCTGAGCAACTATGCCCAGGCTCACGGGTTCTTTGAACGGGTCATGCTCGGTTTCGGTGGCTTTCCGGAGGAAGTCGCGCTGGCCTATTACTGGGATCTGAAAACCCTGGAAGCCATGAATGAAAGCGAAAGCGTCAACCAGTTGCTGACAGAAATCCGCACCCGTGATGACATCAAACAAACAGCAGGCTATCGTTTAATCGAAAAGAACTATGCGCTCTAAATTTCATCCAATCACTTCGTTGGCATTCGCGGCCTGCCTGGCGCTGGCCGGCAACCTCTGCGCACAATCCGCCACCAACTTCCGGCTGAATCAACCGATTGAGGCCACCAACCAGGACGGTCAGAAAATACGCCTGATCGGCATGCAGGGCGATTCGGTAATCTTTCAGTTTGGCGGCACCGGCATGGGCAATGCGGAAGCCTCGATCCCGGTGGACCCGAACTCACGGATTCGCTTCGCCTACACTTACCCGCAGAATTTCAGCGATATCCAACTTAATGTTCTGAGTGGCAACTACGACCGGGCACTGCGTTTAATCCGCAATCCGCCGGTTGACCTGCTGCGCTTCCTCAGCATCCCGGAGGCAAATTGTAATTTCCATCTCTATGCTGAGCTTTATTATCGGGCCCTGGTATTCGCCGGCGATGCCGAACCGGCGGTGCAAGCGACAGAAGCCATCCCCTTCGGCAGCCAATACCTGCCTGCGGTGTTCAAGCAACACGCGGGATTTTTGCTCAATCGGCTGGTCAGTGAAAAACAGGTATCCCTGACAGAGCGGCTTCTCACCTTGTTGAAGCAACAGCTGCCGGTAAAAGAATTTTCCACGCTGGCACTGCCGGTGGCCGACCAACTCCGCCTATTGGGCGAAAATCAAATGGTGGAGCGTATCTATCAGGCCTTGAGTGAGTCGTCTGAAGCAGAGACCCGGCAACTCGGGCAACTCTGGATCGCTTATAACAAAGCCAACAGCGGCAACACCCGCCAGGCCAAGGCCATGCTGGACAAGATCGGGGAGCTGAATGAAGAAAACCCGCTGTTTGCGGTTTATTGTTTGGCTCAGGGACGACTCGCGCTGGCAGAAAAGAACTCTACCCAGGCACTGCGCTATTTGTCACGGGCCATGGTGCGCACCTCCATCTCGGATTCCTACAAACCAGAGATTTACTTTTTAATGATTCAGTCCTATATTCTCGACAATAACATGGTTCCGGCTCGACGCCTCACCCGCGAAATGGCTGTATTTTACCCCACCAATATGTGGCTTGAAACCATCAAGAGCCAATTTCCACAACTCGAAGAATCCAAACAAATCACACTCTAACTGATTCACCCATATCTTATGAAGCTGAAAATGAACCACCTCAAAACAATTCTTATCAGTGCAGGATTTCTGATTGCACTTGCACTGCCCCTGTCGGCCCAGGAGTCGGTGGACCCATTTGGCGACCCCGCCGCAGGTCTGGCTGAACTGACCACAGATCAAGCCCCGGCAGACAAGTCCCTGCTGGACATGATCAAGGCCGGTGGCTGGGCCATGTGGCCGCTGGGACTGCTGTCGGTGGCTACGGTAGGTCTTGCCATTTACAATGGCTTCGCGCTGCGACCGGCCAACTTTTTCGATCAGGAGGTGATCAATACGCTGGAAGAGACGATCACTGCCGGTGATTTCGATGCTGCCCGCGAGCTGTGCACCAACAACCCCGGACCAATTACCAACACGCTGGGGCATGTGCTGGACGAAACACTCAAAGGCCAGCAGATCCACGCCGACTCGGTTGAAAAAGCCTTCGAGGCGGCATCCACCAAGGAACTCACCGGGCCGTTTGTGATCGTCAACTACCTGTCCATCATCGCGGCAATCGCGCCCATGCTGGGTCTGCTGGGGACTGTCAGTGGTATGGTGAAGGCCTTCAATGCGATCGCCGCACAGGGCATGGGCCGCCCCGAACTGTTGGCCGATAACATCTCCGAGGCGCTCATCACCACCGCTACGGGGATGACGATTGGCATCCCGGCCATGTTCTTCTTCTTCTTCTTTAAGAACAAATACGGTAAGATTGTTTCGGACATTACGCTGATTTTAGGCCGCTTCTACGGCGATATCGTCCGCAGTAAAAAAGCTTAATCGGTTCGAACCAAGCACAACACCCGAAACTCAATGAAGATCTGGAGCCCGGATACCAAGGAAGAGGAAGTCGATCTCACGCCGATGATCGACGTGGTCTTCCTCTTGATCGTGTTTTTCATGACGGTAGCCAACATGATTACCTCGGAAAAACTAGATATCAATATGCCGATCGCGGTCCACTCCGTCATTCCCGATGATTTTGGTGGCCGCAACACGGTTACAGTTCTGCGAGACGGCAGCATTTTTGCCGGCGTACAACCAGTGGATCTGGACCAGCTGCAAGGCATTTTACAAAATGGCATCAATGAGGATCCCAAGCTCAAGGTTTACATCCGCGCCGACAGCTATACCGAGCACCAATTTATCAACGACGTGATGCAAGCCTGCGCAGCAGTCGGCATCTACGACGTCATCTTCGCGGCCTACCAGTCCGATAAGTAAACTCGACTCGATTATGCAGGCAAAAGACATTTTAGGTGAAGGCGAAAAAGCGAATCTCACGCCGATGATCGACGTGGTGTTCCTCTTGCTCATTTTCTTTATGGTCACCACCAGTCTGATCAAGGAAGAGGCGGACCTCGGCATCCAACTGCCGACCAATACCCCGGCCAAGGCCCCCGATGAACTCCCCAGCAAGCATATTGTCGAGATTGCGCCCGACGGCAGCGTTCTGCTGAACGGTGGACTGATCGCCAGCGGCGATGACGGCTTGATTGTCTTACAGGGCCTTGTCAATACGCTGACCCGTTTGAAAGCTTCCTCCGACCGTATGGGGGCGAAGACCATCATCGTGATTCAGGCAGATCCGATTTCGCCGCACTATCGGGCGGTGCAGGTGCTGGATGCTTGTGCCGCAGCCGAGCTGAAATATGTCTCCTTCTCAAGCTTGTGAGATTGCCGTCCAGGCAAACACCCGGCCAACTCAGCAAAAGTGCACCATTCTATTCGAACCGCCCTGGTCTGGCGGGAACTCAGTTGTTACACCACGTAGCCGGAGTGCTCTCGCCTCGGTGCAGGCCAGAATCTGCGGCACATTACCCCTAAAGCCAGGGCATCTGGCTACAGCAGAATTTCGATAGCGAAAATACTTATTAGACGCACCCACTAACCTCGCTGCGAGATGCCACCGACACATTCATATTGGGTGCATGACCTGAGCCCCTTCCTCATCCGTTTTCCGGATAATCCATTGGGTCTGGAGGGAATCCGTTACTATGGGCTGGCTTATCTGGCGGCTTTTGGCGCGGCCTGGCTAATGCTGCGCTGCTACGATCAGCAGGGTAAGTTCACCATCAATGCCGATGCCAGAGCCAGTTTAATGACTGCCGTGATCATCGGGGTGCTGGCGGGTGGACGGCTTGGATATATGCTGCTCTACGACTTTGCCGCCTTACTGGAAAAGCCGCTGCTGCTGTTCCGGGTGGACCAGGGGGGCATGGCCAGCCACGGCGGCTTTATCGGCGTCATCCTGGCGCTTTACTGGTTCGCCCGCAGGCATGATTATAGTTTGCTGCGCCTGGGAGACGTCATTGCCTCCATCGCACCACTGGGGCTAATGCTGGGGCGCATTGCCAATTTCATCAATGGGGAACTTTGGGGCAAAACCAGCACCGCCGCGTGGGCCGTCATTTTCCCCGCCAGTCCCCTCGCCTACAATCCGGCCTCGGCAGCTTATCTGCCCGAGCCGCGGCACCCCTCACAACTCTATCAAGCCGGGCTGGAGGGTGCCCTCTTGCTCGGCTATTTACAATGGCGCTTCTGGAAATGCCGGATTCCCGCCGGGCAACTGGGTGGCGAATGCCTGCTCGGTTATAGCTTACTCAGAATTATCGGCGAAATCTTTCGCGAGCCCGATGCCAGCCTGCTGTTCGGCATCAGCCGCGGCCAGTTTTACTCGATCTTCATGTTATTGGCCGGCGTATTCATTATCCGCATCAGCCGCCAACTTCAGCGAAAGCAAAAGACCGGCACATGACAGCCCCGCAGCAGCTCCGTGGTGGTGCTGCTAATTAGAAATTCGCGGATCCGGCTGTGCCCGTAAGCCCCCAGCATCAGCAGATCGATTGAGTTCTCCGCCACATATTCAGCGATCGCCGTTTCCACCACACCGTTCAGAGTTTGAAAGGTGGCATCAATGCCCGCAGCTTTGAATCGCTGCTCCACCTCAGCCAGGCGCTGCGAAGTCTGAGCTTCATCATGCCCCTCCACGCAGCTGAGCACGTGGAAGTGCAGCTGCTGGAAACTGTGCTGCGTGAGAATAAAATCAATGATCTTGCGGCAGCTCGCGCCGCCGTCATACGCGATCGCTACTTGCTGGATGGGATTAAACTGACGATTCGCGACAAAACAGGGGATCTTCACCGAACGCACCATCCGCTCCAGCATCGAGCCGAGATGCTCCGAATCAAACTCAGCATTTTCGCCGCGCTTGCCCAGCAACAGAATGGAGGAGGCGTCGATCCGGTTTTTAACCACATCCACCAGCATCCCGGTCTCGTGAATAAACTCGGACCGGTCCGCCAGACCCTGTTGCTGGAAAACCAATTCCGTTTGCTCCCGGATAAAATCCGCTTTGATGGTCTCCACTTCCCGCAATTGGGTCACCATGCCCTCAAAGGGCTGGATACCCATACTACCACTCAGATCTGCCACCGCCGGAACTTCAAACAGACGCAAGTCCGTCACATAAAGTGCGGTGATTGTGGCATTTCCGGCCTGGGCCAACCAGGCCGCATACTGACAAGCGACCTGCGAATACTGCGAACCGTCGGTGCAAACAATGATCTTGTTCATGATGTTTTTCATATTAAGCCTTCAGCGCAAAGCCATCCGGAACCGTTACGTTCTTACACACAATCAGCACGCCATCGCGAATCGCCACATCCACTTCCGGGCCAAAGTTGTCCGGCAAGCCGGTCGGATCGAGCACCACATTATTTCCAATGCGCACATTCTTATCCAGAATCGCATGGTTAATCCGGCAGTTTTCCCCCACCCCAAAATCCGGTCGGCCCAGACGGCGGTTTTCCTCAATATCGAAGCTGCGCTCAATTCGGTCCGAACCCATCATCACAACGTTAGTCATTTTAGTGCCGGACTTAACCCGGCAACGTACGCCCAGCGAACAGCGTTTGAAATCTGAAGATTCGAGCAGGCAACCGTTGGCCATCATGGAACGTTCAAAGCTACAGGCATTCAGTTTCGAGGCGGGCAAATAACGGGCGTGGGTGTAAATGATTTCGTCTTCATTGAAGAAATCGAAGGCGGGCACCGGATCGGTCAAACTGAGGTTGCACTCGAAAAAAGCCCTAACGGTGCCGATATCTTCCCAATAATCGTCGAAGACATAACTGCACATTTTGGACTTTCCGAGCAGACCAGGAATGATTTCCTTACCGAAGTCGGCAGCATCCGAGTTCAAGGCCTCTGCCAGCGTCCGGGCGTTGAAGACATAAATGCCCATCGAAGCCAGGCAATAGTCCCGCTCCCCCGGATGCTTCATTTTTTGCTTCACCGCAGCGCCGACAGCCAGTCCCTGGATAATCTTCGGATCGGTGGGCTTTTCGACAAACTCGGTAATCTCAAGTGCGTCATTGATCCGCATCAAGCCGAGGCCCTCGGCCTGGTCCAGCCCCAGCGGTTTGGCGGCAATAGTCACTTCCGCGCCGGACGCATCATGCTCGCTCACCACGTCATGCAAGTCCATCCGGAAGAGTTGATCGCCGGACAGAATCACATACAGGTCGTTTTCACCGACGCCATGGAAGTGATGCATGTTCTGGCGGACGGCGTCCGCAGTGCCCTGATACCAGTTATCATCGCGGTCCGTTTGTTCCGCCGAGAGGATATCGACAAAGCCGCCACCGAAAGGATCGAATTTATAGGATTCCTGAATGTGGCGGTGCAGCGAGGCCGTGTGAAATTGCGTCAGCACGAAGATTTGATTATAGCCGGAGTTCAGGCAGTTGCTGATCGGAATATCCACCAGTCGGTATTTTCCGGCCAGCGGCACGGCCGGCTTGCAGCGTTCTTTGGTGAGCGGACTCAGGCGTGAACCGCGGCCACCACCCATGATGATACAGATAATTTTTCGTTTTTTCATACTCTTGATTGGGGTTGGAGAAAACAATAGAGTTGTAATGTAAGTATTCCGTTCATTAATTAGAAGCCTTATGTGTGGAATTGTTGGATATATCGGGCACGAGCGGGCGGGCTGTCTAATGCTGGAGGGCCTGAAGCGCCTGGAATACCGGGGCTACGACTCCGCCGGGATGGTCGTCAAAACAGCCACAGGTTTTGAGCGAATCCGGCGCACCGGTCGGGTGCGGGAACTGGAAGCCGCGCTCAGCGATGCCCAACTGGATGGCTCGCTCGGGATCAGCCACACCCGTTGGGCGACCCATGGCAATGTGTCTGAGGCTAACGCCCACCCGCACACCAGCAGTGACGGGCTCATCTCACTCGTCCACAATGGTGTGATTGAGAACTACCTCGGGATGAAGCAATTCCTCGCGGGCAAGGGTTTTCATTTTTCCTCGGATACCGACACCGAAGCACTCTCTAACCTGATCGCTTACCACTACGCGAAAGAACCTGAGCAGCCCGGAAAAAACCGTTTTCTCGAATCGGTGCGCAAAACCCTCAGCCACGTTGAAGGCACCTACGGGATTGCAGTCGTCTGCTCGGATTGCCCCGATGAATTGATCGGGGCGCGCAAGGGCTCCCCCTTGATCATCGGAATCGGCAAGGGAGAAAATCTGCTGGCATCCGACGTCAATGCCATCACCCACTGCACCCAAAATGTCGTTTATCTCAATGATAACGAGGTGGTGCATCTCCAACCGGACACCTTTTCCATCTGCACCATCAGCAGCAAAAACGTCGAGCCGGTCATCCAACTGGTCGATTGGGATACTTCTGACACTGAGCTGGGTGATTACCAGCACTTCATGCAGAAGGAAATTTTCGAGCAGCCCACCGCGCTGGAAAACGGGATGCGCGGCCGCTTTTCCGACGACGGCAGCACCGCTTTTTTCGGCGGGCTCAATCTCTCGCCACAGGAACTGCGCCATGTGGACCGTCTGCTCTTCATTGCCTGCGGCACTGCCTGGCATGCCTGTCTGGTGGCCGAATATTTGATCGAACGCTACGCCCGCATCCCGGTGGAAGTGGAATATGCCTCAGAATTCCGCTACCGAAATGCGCCACTGGACAAGAATACCCTCGTCATCGCGATCAGCCAATCCGGGGAGACCATTGACACGCTGGCGGCACTGCGGGAGGCCAAGCGCAAGGGCTACCGCACGCTCTCCATCAACAACAGCGTCGGTTCCACCATCGCCCGCGAGAGCGACGGGGGCATTTACCAGCACGCCGGCCCGGAAATCGGCGTCGCCTCGACCAAAGCCTTCACCTCACAAATTATGCTTTGCGCGATGCTGGCACTCTACCTGGGGCGGCTGCGTGACCTCAGTTACGGCGATGGCGTCGAAATCGTCACCGCGCTGAAGCGCTTGCCGGAGGACATTCAAGCAGTGCTCACGCAGCACGAAAAACTCGCGGAGATTGCCAAAAGATACGCCCACTACGAAGACTGTTTGTTTCTGGGTCGGCAATTCATGTTTCCCATCGCGCTGGAAGGTGCGCTCAAGCTGAAAGAAATCTCCTACATCCATGCCGAGGGCTACCCGGCAGCTGAGATGAAACATGGCCCAATTGCCCTGATCAGTGAGCTCTGCCCCAGCGTCTTTCTGGCCACCTCCGGCGAGATCTTCCAAAAGAGTCTGGGGAATATCCAGGAGATTAAAGCACGTAAGGGCAAAATCATCGGGATCACCACCGCAGACTGCGAGATTCCGGACAATCTGATTGACGACTTGATCACCATTCCCGAGTGCCACGAGATCGTAAGCCCGATCCTGATGAGCATCCCGGTGCAGCTCCTGTGTTATTACATTGCACTTGAACGCGGCTGCGATGTGGACAAACCCCGCAACCTGGCCAAATCGGTCACGGTGGAGTGAGCGGGTAGAGTCCGGCGTTCTATCGTGGAACTCTGGAGCGCAGCTAGGCCCCAGAAGCGACCGAGAGGAATATGAGGTCCAAGATTTCATAACTATTCAATATCTCCCATGAAGAATTCTGGTTCATAGATGCGCGCCGATGGCGGCTGACTAGACGGCGTCTATGGGGTCAGTCCAAGATTTCATAACTATTCAATATCTCCCATGAAGAATTCTGGTTCATGGATTCGCGCCGATGGCGGCTGACTAGGGTCTGCACCGAGCCGGCTCCTCCCATGTTCAGCCGCGCGGCGATCCAACGGTGTGGAGCCAGATAGCGTTCGCGCAACCATCGCGCCGTCGCCACTTTCCATTCGGCACCCTTGCGAGAGTCCAACAAATCGCTTTCCCTGCGATCCAGCAGCTCCAGGGCTTTCGACAGGCCCCTCTCCCACCTCGGCTCCCTAGTTTCGGACGCCTCTGCTTCCACCGCCTTACGGGAGAGCGCATCCTTTTGATCGGTCAGGACCGACTTTTTGAACGCCTCCGACCCTTTCGCCCATCCGCTGCACATGTCATCGAACCCAAGACGCCGTTGCTCCGAATCATCCATACACAGCTGTCGCAAATAATCCCGATAAAGCGCGCGCCCCTTCGGCTTGTCCGCCAACCCGCCCGCCGACTCCAGGCAAGTCTCATAATCGACGAACGCCCAGCGACGGCGCGGGTGCCACAGCTGGTGGAAACTACTGTCTTCGTATGCCTCCAAAGTGCCCGGCTCGACGATCCCCGCCCGCGCCGGGTTCAGGTGGATGTAATGGCAAACCGGCCCCAACGCATCCCCGTCCAGCAATAGTGCCTTGTAGCGCCCCTGGAATACATGGCCGTTCGCCTTGCGGAAGCGGTTGAAACGGTTCGCGAAAGTCGATAGCAACCACTTCATCCCCCACACCAGGTTCGGCTCCGGCGTCTCGATGAGCAAATGATAATGGTTACCCATCAGGCACCATGCGTGCAGACGCCACCCCTGCGACTCGCTCACCCGCCCCAGGCAATCCAAAAAACTGGCACGCGCACCCGCAGTCTCGAAAATCCACGAACGGTAATTCCCTCGGTTGATCACATGGTAACACGCTCCCGCATATTCAATCCTCAACTTACGTGCCATGGCTCAACATACAGATGACACTGGCAACGATAGTCAACCTTTATTTATGAATTCTTGGACTGACCCCATATCCTTGTCCTGACCCCATATCCTTGTCCTTGTCGTGCCGGGCTTGCGCCCGACAGGCTGCTAGAGCCGCGGCAGCGTCAGCCCGCCGTCCACCATGATAACCTGTCCGGTGGAATAAGGGAACTGGGCGGTTGCCAACGCGCCGACGGCCTTGCCCACATCTTCCGGAAAGCCCCAGCGCCTGGTTACGCAGAGGCCGTCCTGGATGAGCTTGTCGTATTTATCGCTCACACCGCTCGTCATATCGGTCTTGGTTACGCCGGGCCGGATTTCATAGACCGGGATATCGTATTCACCGAGACGGGCGGCAAAGAGCGCGGTCATCATCCCAATGCCGGCCTTGGAGATGCAATATTCCCCGCGGTTGACGGAAGCCACCGTCGCGGAGATTGAACCGACGTTGATGATGGCAAAGAAGGCGTCCTTGTCGGCAGCTTTTTGCTCGATCATCCAATTTGCCGCCGCCTGCGAGAGAAAGTAAGGCCCCTTTAAATTAGTCCCGACCACGTATTCGAAGCTCTCCTCACTGGCCTCCAGGATGTCGTTTCGCTCCTTGGGCGCCACCCCGGCGTTGTTGACCAGCACGTTGAGCATGCCGAAGTGCGATTTGATCTTGCTCAACATGGAGGCGCGGGCTTCCGCCGAACCGATATCGCCCTGGCAATAGAGCACGTCGGCCCCGAGGGCTTTGAGCTTTTCAATCGGTTCACTCAGTGTGGATTCGTCCCGCATCCCGTTGATGGCGATGTTGAAGCCGAGTTCGGCCAGCCGACAGGCACAGCCGAAACCGATGCCACGCGAGCCGCCGGTGATAAGAGCGACGGGTTTTTGAGATAATGTCATAATGTAAATTTATTAGCCGCAAAGAGGCGCAAAAAGCTTTTTCTGATTTTGCGAATTCTGCGCCTTTTTGCGGCAATTAGAATTTTAAGCCTTCAGTTCCGGCAGTTCGAGCCACTTGCGCTCATCCGAGCTCTTGAGACCGTATTCGGCCAGCTGCACGCCTTTGGCCCCTTCAAGCAGGTTCCAGCGGAAGGGCTCGTCGAGCACAACGTGGCGGAGGAAGAGCTCCCACTGAATCTTGAAGGCGTTATCGAAGTTTTCCTGCTCCGGCACCTTCGACCATCCTTCGAAGAAGTTGATCGGCTGGGGAATGTCCGGGTTCCAGACCGGCTTCGGTGTGTTGCCGTAGTGTTGGGTCCACACATCACGGAGCCCGACCAGGGCCGAGCCCTTCGTGCCGTCGACCTGCATGGTCAGCAGATCATCGCGGCGCACACGCACGTTCCAGGATGAATTAAAGTGGCAGACCACGCCGTTCTCCAAACCGAAGGTGGCATAAACGGAGTCATCGGCTGTGCATGAGTAGGGCTTTCCCATTTCGTCAACGCGTTCGGGAATGTGGGTCGCGGCCAGACAAGACACGCTCTCCACACTACCAAAAAGATTGTCGATCACATAGCGCCAGTGGCAAAGCATGTCGATAGCAATGCCGCCGCCGTCCTCCTTGCGATAGTTCCATGAAGGGCGTTGAGCCGGAATCGTATGCCCTTCAAAGACCCAGTAGCCGAACTCTCCGCGCACGGAAAGAATATCGCCGAAGAAACCATTTTCCTTGAGTCGCATGAACTTGAGCAAGCCCGGCAGCCAGAGCTTGTCCTGCACCACGCCGTTCTTCACCCCGGCGTCGCGGCAGATCTCATAGAGCTTGTAGGCATCCTCGGTCTTGATCGCGGTCGGCTTTTCACAATAGACGTGCTTGCCAGCCTCGGCGGCCTGCTTGACCGCATCAAAACGCTGAAGCGTTCCCTGGGAGTCGAAGTAAATCTGGAAGCGGTCGTCATTCATCACGCTATCCAGATCCGTGGTGTATTCCTTGACTGAACTGATCTCGGTGAGGTGCTTCAGTTTGTTCTCATTGCGCCCGACCAGAACCGGATCCGGCAGGATCACTTCATCCGGAGATATTTGTAATCCGCCCTGCTTGATGATAGCGTCGATGGAGCGAAGCAGGTGTTGATTGGTGCCCATGCGTCCGGTGACGCCGTTCATGATGATTCCGATTTTGTGTGTTTTCATAGTTGTTTGGATTTTCGGTTTACCAGTTTTCGGTTGGCCGGTTGGTGTCTGGTGTAATTCGTTGATAAGTTTGCCGCAAAGAGGCGCAAAAGACACAAAAGTTTAGTGCAGCTAGAGTGATAGGACATATTTTTTGATCTGGAATTTCGGAGCACCGAAATACAATAAAAGTCCGTGCTCTAATTGTGATGAACGGAGATAGCCTAGCAGTTGCGCGGTGTGGTCGTCGATTAGAGCTTTGCAGGCCTTTACTTCAATAATGAGTTTATCATCAACTACCAAGTCTGCGTAAAATTCTCCAAGCAAAGTGCCGTCCTCATCATAAACATTGAGCGGCTTTTGCTGCTCAATGTTTAATCCCATTTTTCCGAGACGATTTTTTAAGGCATTCTCGTATATCTTTTCAAGATGCCCATGACGATGATAGCGATGAATGGCAAAGCCAGTTTCTCGTATTGTATCACAGAGTTGCTTCAGTTCAGGTGTCATAAGTTAACCTTTCTATATTGGTATTTTTTGTGTTTTTTGCGCCTTTTTGCGGCTAAAAATCAGAGGTGCTTTTCGTAGGCATCGATTATCTTAGCTAAATATTCGTCCTGCTCGCGTGCCCAGTGGCGGGTCGAAAACACCTCCACTTCGATGGCACCATTAAAGCCGGTGCTCTCGACGAGTTCACGGATGCCGCGGTTGTCGATGCAACCCTCGCCCATCAGGCCGCGGTCGTTGAGCATGTCGGCGGTCGGCGTCATCCAGTCGCAGACATGGAAAGCGATGATGCGTTTGCCCGCGCGTTTCACTTCCTGCTCCAGTTGCGGATCCCACCAGATATGATAGACATCCGCTGCAATGCCGACCCACTCGTCGCCGAGCTGGTCGATCATGTCGTTGCACTGGCCGATGGTATTTACCGCGCTGCGGCAATCGGCATACATGGGATGCAGCGGCTCAATAGCGAGCATTACGCCGACCTTGGCCGCATACTCGATCAGCGAGGCGATCCCTTCGGTGATGTGCCGTCGGTTCTCCGAAATACTGAGTTCGGGCTTGGCTCCGCAGACGAGCACCACCTGAGGGGCGCTCACGGCGGCGGCTTCATCGAGTGCCTTGATATTGTCGTCATAAACGGCCTGTTTCTCCGCTGCGTTGAGATAAGGATAAAAACCGCTGCGCACCAGCGAGACCGCTTTGAGGCCGTGGTCATCGAGCATGCGTTTACTCTCATCGAGCGGCCGCCCATCAAGCCACTGGCGCCAGAGCCCGACCCCCGGCACACCGGCGGCGGCATACTTCGCGCAGGCCGTGGGCAAGTCCCAGGGCTTGGTGGTCATGGTGTGAATGGCTAGGCGGTCGAGGTTTTCCATAATTTAAAATCGGTGGGTTTTTTCGATGTGGAGGATCGTCATCTCACTGTCTTCGAGAATTTGGTAGGTGTGCGAGAGTGCGGCATCGAACTTCAAGGCCTGGCCCGGTTTCAGGAGATGCACCTCCCGAGGCAGTGTGATTTGAATTCTGCCCTTCAGAAGCCAGCAGATTTCAAACTCGTCCCCATGGGCCTCGGGCTTAGAGAGTTCGTTTCCGATTTTCGCTTTGGCATAAAAACAGTCGATTCCCCTGAAGCCTACTTTTTCAAAATCGAAGGGCCCCGATTGGTAAAACTCCGCGTCCTTCAGCCGGGCGGATGAAGACTCCGCCAAATTCAGCAAATCCGTGGCGGATAGACTGAAGACGCGCGCCAAACGGTAGAGCGTATCCAGCTCAATCATGTTTTGATTCCGTTCCAGTTTGGAAAGGCCCGCGATGGAAATACCCGACTTCCGGGAAACTTCTTCCAGAGTCATCCCCTCACGCTTGCGCAAATCACGCACAACCGAGAAATCCAGGGTAAGCTCTTTGCTGATCATTCGTTTTTATTTGCTTACGAGGTAAATAAAGTCAATTATTTTGTTTTAATAGTTAAATATGGAGCTTTTTCAGATCAATGCCAGACTTGCCGCGCTCGGCTACGCGGTCGCCGCTGTTTTCTCGAAACAGGCGCTCTCGCGGGGTTCGGGCATCCTGCGGCTCTCCTACATGGTGAATCTGGTTTTTGTGCCGGTCTTCGCGACGCTCCTGCTGCAACACGAAGGTTCGATCCCTAGGAGCAGTCTCCACTGTCCATTGATCACCGGCACCCTCTTTTTCCTCAGGCAGCTGTTTACCTTCACGGCGATCCGTATTGGCGACGTAAGCCTGCAGACGCCCATGATGGTGACGAAGGCGGTGTTTGCGGTTTTGATTGCAGTCATCTGCGCGACCGAGGCCGTTGGCTTGCCCACGTTTCTGGCCGCCGTCGTCGTCATGCTGTTCACCTTTTGATTTATGAATGCATCCAATATGACCACCACCCCGAACGACACACAAAAGCGCTTCTACACCATCCCCCAGGAAATTCTCGATAAGCTGACCCGCTTCGACATGCCGACAGTTCGGGGCATTGCCCCGAGTGAATCGACGATCAAAGTGGGTGGCCGGACTGTGCCGGTTTACCAGTGCGAGACTCTGGTCCTCGGCAGCGGCGCCGCCGGGATGCGTGCCGCCGTGGAGCTGAAGCACCGCAATATCGATGTGCTGGTAGCCAGCACGGGCCTCTTCGCCGGCACCTCGGCCTGCTCCGGTTCGGACAAGCAAACCCTCTACACCGCGAGCACCGACTACAAGGGCGACAACTTTATCAACTACGCAGAAGGTCTCTGCTCGGGCGGAGCCATGAACTTCTCCACCGCCTACATCGAAGCCGTCGGCTCCATCGACGCCATCGGGGGCCTGCAATTCATGGGGCTGCCGCTGCCCCACGACGACTATGGCGCGATCCTGCGCTACCAGACCGACCACGACGAAGCCGGCCGCGCCACCAGCTGCGGCCCGCGCACCTCGAAGTTAATGGTCAAGGTCCTCTTCGAAGAAGCCCTCACCCTCGGCGTTCGTATTCTCCCAGGCTGCAGCGGCATCCGGATTGTCAAAGAAACGATTGACGGCGAGGAACGGGTCTGCGGGGTCATCGCCCTCCACCGCGAGGAGAACCGCAACGAATACGGTCTCGTCTTTATTCAATGCGGGGATCTGGTCATCGCCACCGGTGGCCCCGGCGAACTCTACCGCGACAGCGTTTATCCGCACCACTGCCACGGCGGCCTCGGCATTGCCCTGGAAGCGGGTATCGAACTCTGCAACCTGACCGAGAGCCAGTTCGGCATCGGCACGCCCCGCACGAAGTTCCCCTGGAACCTCTCCGGCACCTACGTGCAGGTGATGCCCAGGGTTTACTCGGTCGATGAAAACGGAAACGAGATCCACTTCCTCCAGCGCTACTACCGCAGCACCCGCGAGATGGTCTCCAACACCTTCCGCAAGGGTTACCAGTGGCCCTTCCACTCCACCCGCATGCTGGAATACCGCTCCAGCCTCTTCGACCTCGCGGTGTTCCTCGAGCGGCAGGCCGGGCGCAAAGTCTATCTCGACTTCCTGCGCAACCCGGAACCGGTCAATGAAGGAGAGGAGTTCTCGCTCGACGACCTCGACCCCGATGTGCGCGCATATCTGGAAAATAACGAGTCCCTGCTCGACCTGCCGATCGACCGTCTGCGCCGGATGAACCCGCTCGCCATCGAGCTCTACAAGATGCATGGCACCGACCTGACGAAAGAGCCGCTCGAGTTCGCCATGAACAACCAGCACATGAACGGCGGCATCCTGATCGACGACTGGGGCCGAACCAGCCTCGCGGGTTGCTACGCGATCGGCGAAGCCGCCGGCAGCCACGGCGTGACCCGCCCCGGCGGGGCCGCGCTCAACTCCGGCCAGGTCTTCGGCAAGCGGGTGGCGGTCGCGATCAAACGCTCGCGCGTTGAAAAGAAGGATTATGACTTCGATCCTGCAAACTGCGAAAATGCCATCAACCGCGCACTGGCCGATGCCGACAGCTACACCAGCGGTGCAAGCAAACTCGAGGCCAAAGCGGTGAAATCCGAGATCCAGGCCCGCATGAGCGACTACGCCGGCATCATCTGCTCCGGGCCGGAAGTGAAGGCCGCCCTGCAAGCCGCCCGCGAACTGAGATGCAAAGTGGACGCCGAGGGCGTCCACGCGAGTTCGCCTTCCATGGTCGGCCATTCCTTTCGCTGGAAACACATGGCCTACGTCTCCGAGGCCGTCCTCACCGCGCTCGACCACTACATCGGGAACGGCGGCGGCAGCCGCGGCGCCCGAGCTATCTGCGCACCGGATGGCGGGCAGTGCCCCGAAGCCTACAAGGAAGACCTCAGCCGCTTCCGCTTCATCGAGGAGCAACCCAAGGACAAGGAAGAGAAGCTGGTCATCCGCTACGAAAGCGGCCGCTTCAACGTCAGCACCCTACCCGTCGACCGCACACCCACGGTCGAACGCGAGTTCTTCGAAAAAGGCTGGGGGCCGTATTTGATTAAAGAAGGGTGAGACACATGCAGCCCTATCCAAAAAGAATGAAAATTATGGGTGTCCATAAATTTCGTCCTTTAATTACTGCGTCAACTCGAAAGAATAATCGGCCATGAACACGATAAAAAACACCCCAGAGCAACACAATGATGCCACACGGAAACCCGGGCGCAAGCGCGTCAACCGGCGGACAATTTTGAAAACCGGACTGCTGGGTGCAGGAGGTGCATTGCTGGCCTATCAGGCCTATGATTTTGCCCGCGATAGCCGCGCCAGGGCCAAGGTGGTGGTGGTGGGTGGCGGTTCGGCCGGGATCACAATGGTCGCCCGGTTGCAGGCGATGCTCCATCACCCGGATATCACGTTGATCGAGCCCAATGCGGTGCATCATTACCAGCCGGGCTATACGCTGATCGCCGGCAACGAGTTTAAGCCACAGGAGATTCTGATGCCGGAAGCGGATCTCATTCCCTCCCGGGTTAAATGGCTGCAAGACCGGGTCATTGAACTCGACCCGGATCACAACGCACTGCGCACGGCCGCCAATGGCCGGATCACCTACGACTTTTTGGTGATGGTGCCGGGGCTGCAACTTAACTTTGATCTCGTCGAAGGCATCGACCGCGCAAGTCTTGGCCAGGGCAATGCCCATTGTATTTATGACTTCGATGGCTCCATTCGCTGCCGGGACGCGATACTGGAGGCATCCCAAAAAGGTGCAGGCCGGTTGGTCTTCACCAATACCTACACCAAGGTAAAATGCGGTGGTGCCCCCAAGAAGATTTGCCTGCTGGCAGAAGAAAGCATGCAAAAAACCGGTGCGCGCGAACGCTTCAGCATCGATTTCTACTCGAACAGCACCAACCTGATGACTCCGAAGGTCTTTGGCGACAAGTTGGCCGAAATCTATGCCGAACGCGATATCCGGACACATTTCCTGCACCGGTTGAAAGGGATCGACACACAAATTAAAGAGGCGGTCTTTGAGCAAATCCCCGCAGCAAGCCTCGCTCCCACGCCAGCAGGTGCGAACTACCCGGAGGTAAAAGTCAGCTATGACTTCCTGCACTTTCTGCCCCCGATGTCGGCCCCCGACTTTGTGCGCGACTCCCCGCTCCCGATCATGGAAGGTTCACTGCGCCACGGCGCGTGGATCGACGTGGATAAACACACGATGGTGCACAAACGTTACGCCAATATCATCTCGCTGGGCGACTGTGCTGGCCTGCCCACCAGTAAAACAGGTGCGGCGATCCGCATGCAGGCACCCATCGCAGCCGCCAACCTGATTTCACTCATGGAGGGTAAGGCACCTGCCAGGCACTACAACGGCTACACGGCATGCCCGATTATAACCGAGCGGGGCAAAGTTCTGATGTGTGAGTTTAAATACGACAAGGAACTGGACCCGACGATTCCCTTCCTCGACCCGAGTGTGGACCGGGGCATGTGGTGGGTGCTCAAGCGCCACGGTCTCAAACCGATGTATTATCACGGCATGCTGCGGGGACGCATTTAGCGAAAAAGCGTCGCCGCATACAAGCCCGCCGCCACCAGGATGATCGATGGGCCGGCCGGAAAATCAAGCACGTAGCTGAACCACAGACCGAGGCTGATGCACAACAGGTTGATCCCGACTGCCGCGAAAATCACCAGCCCGAAGCGCTGGCAGCGGGCCAGCGCGATGGCGGGCGGCAGCGTCAGCAGTGCCACCACCAGCACCACTCCAATCAATGAGACCAGCGTGACCACAGTCAGTGCCGTCAACACCAGCAAAAGCAAATACACCGGATCATTACGCAATCCACGCGCCGCGGCAAATTCCGGATCAAAAAGCACTGCAAACAGCTGGCGGTGCCACAGCGCCAACAGCGCGACGATCAAGATGGCAAAGCCCCCGGCCAGCCACAGGTCACTCTCCCGCACCAGCAGAATATCGCCGAACAGGTAAGCCATCGGGTCGTTATAGCCCGAGGTTTTGGCGATCGCAATAATGCCGATCGCCATGCCGCCCACCCAAACGGTGCCAATCGCCGCATCCTCCCGCTGGCCTTTTTGCACCGCGATCCAGCCGATCAGCAATGCCGCAGCCACGGTAAAAATCAGCGCCCCGGCAAAAGGCGGCAGCCAATCCCAGCCGAGTTCGACGCGGGCGAAGAGGCTCAAACCGATCCCCCCCAGCGCCGAGTGCGCCACCGCCGCCGCCAGATAGCTGATCCGCCGGACCACCACAAAGCTGCCCACCACTCCGAGTGGAATGCTGCCGATCAGGCCCAGCAACAACGCATTCCGCAAAAAGCCCACGTCGGGATCCGCCAACAGTTCGAAAAAGCCGCCCATTAGTATTCGCCTCCATCTGGCTCGCCAGCCGGCTGTGGATGATGATGCCCCGTCGCCGTGGGGTGCTCGCGGTCGTGCCGCACCAGCCGCAGATCGCTCCCGAATAAGTTGCGGATGCGTTCGGCAGTAAGTGCGCTGGTCGGGTGGACATGCACGTGGCGGTGCACGCAAATCACTTTTTCCACTGAGCTCACGACAAAGTCCATATTGTGCGAAACCATGATGCGGGTGATATCAGTCGGCAAATAGTCCAGCAGTTGTTTGAGCTTATCCCGCCGACCCGGATCGATATGGGCGTCCGGCTCATCCAGCAGGATAGCGCGGGGTGAGCCCACCAGCGCCCGGGCGATCAGCACGGCCTGCCGCTGACCACCGGAAAGCTCGGCAAACTGAGCCTGTGCCTGCGCCAGCTGACCCACCTGATCAAGCGCCGCCTCCGCCCGCCTGCGGTCGCCGCGCGTGGAAAACCCGAAGCTGCGGCGGCCCACCTGCCCCATTAGCACCACGTCAATCGCCCGCACCGGAAAGACCGGGTCGAAGTGCATGTGCTGTGGCACGTAGCCCAACGCACCCTGCATCTTTTCCGGGGCTTCACCAAACACGCGGATGTGCCCGGAATCCGGCTTCAGTAAACCCAGCATAAGCTTGAGCAAGGTCGTCTTGCCACCGCCGTTTGGCCCGACCACACAGACGTTATCTGCGGGCAGGATATCGAAATCGACGTCGCTTAGCACCGCTTCGGCGGCATAGCTGAAGCAGACCTTGTGAAAACATACGGCAGGTTGGGAACTCACAATGCGTAACGGAAATTAGTCTTCATCGGAGTCAACATCACCCAACGCCTGCCGCAAGACCTGAGTCACCTGCCGCAGATTTTCCGGGTAATCACGCCGCAGCAGATCCACCGAGAGGACGGGCACCTGGAGGGCCTGTGCCAGCACGTCCGCAGTCGAACGTGGAAACTGAACCTGCGCCAGCAAGGCACCGGCTTTGGCCGCCCGCGCCTGACGCAGCATTTCCGCGACACGCCGCGCCGAGGGTTGGCTGCCGATCTGCTCGATGCTGCGCTGCTTCAGACCATAGCGGGCCGCAAAATGACCCAGCGAGGCGTGATTAATAAAAAACTCGCCTCCTTGCACTGCTGCCAGTTGCTCGCGTATCTCGAGATCGAGCGCCTCCAGCTGCGCGTGCAGGGCCTCAAGTCGGGCAGCAAAAAAGTCCGCCGCATCCGGCTTGAGCTCCGAGAGCACCGCCGCCACCCGGGTTCCAAAGGCCATCATCTGCCAGGGATCCATCCACAGGTGGGGATCATTCATCGAAGCATCGCCCGCACCGCAGGAGTGACCGGCGCGTTCGTGCTCGGCCGCCCCACAGGCACTCTCACCGACCAGACCGGGGATCAGCCAACTCTCGCTGCCGACGACTCTCACCTGAGCCAGGGTATCCCGCATACGCTCCAGCAGTCTGCGCTCTGCCGGCACCCCGATCCCAAACAGGATGTCGCTGCGCGCCAGCGCGTTGACTTCGGCCGGCGTCGGTGCATACGTCGCCGGACTCCGCCCCGGCGGCACCAACACCCGCACCTTCACCGCATTCCCGCCGATTTGCTCCACAATGTAGGCCTGCGGCTCCAGCGTCACCCAGGCCTCAACCGCCTGCAGCGGCAGCCGCAAAAAAGCCAGCAGCAGCAGCGCTGTCAGCAGGCGGCAATGCCATCGGAGGAGATTTTTAACGAAAACTGTTTGCATTAAAAATAGAATTGGCGCATCTTACGCGGCTAGCAAGTGAATTGTGCCGATTCCTGATTGACATACGATGCGTAATACCTAGCGTATTACGTATGCTATCCGTAAGACTCAACCCGGAAACCGAGCAGGCGCTGGATGAATCGGCAGCGGCTCAGGGCATGAACAAATCTGAGTTTTTGCGCCGCTTGATTGATGAGCGTCTGCAACAAGATTCACATGGCCGCTCTCCCTGGCAACTGGGCTGTGAACACTTTGGCAAGCACGGTAGCGGACAAGGTCAACTCTCGATCACCCGCAAAATGAAATTCAAAGATAAGTTGCGTGAGAAGACGGGCCATCATTGATTCCGGGCCGCTCATCGCTCTCTTTGACCGGGACGATGACTTTCACCAACCCGTCTGCGATTTCCTGCGTGACTATAACGGCAGCCTCCACAGCACACTCGCTATGCTGACCGAGGTCACCCATCTGCTCGATTTTTCGGTGCAGGCGCAGATTGACTTCCTGAACTGGGTGCAAGCCGGCGGTGTGCAGTTGCATCCGATTGAGCGCGTTGACCTCGTGCGCATCTGCCAACTGACCCGGAAATATGCGGACCTGCCGATGAATTTCGCCGACGCGACACTGATGCGTATCGCAGAAAAGGAGCAAATCAGCCAGGTCATCAGCATCGACCGCGACTTCTACATCTACCGCAAACAGGACCGGCTGCCCTTGGAAAACCTTTTTACACGGTAGGTGCCAGGCTCCGCTGCGGATTATCCGCCCACAGCGCGGCGACCGCCAACACGCCCGCCACCACTGCCGAAGCAGTGAAAGCATAGCGATAGGCCCCGAGCAGGGACTCCGCCAAACTGAAGAGAAAAGGCCCCACCGCGCTGGCGATGACGATTGAAGTCATATACAAGCCCGAAATTGCCCCGAGATGCTGCCGCCCGAAAAAACGGGGCCAGACGATGATCGACAAGCCGGAGAAGCATCCGCCCGACAGGCCGAAGCCGAGCACATGCAGCCAGGCCACCTCCGGATAAGTGCCCAGCCCCAGGCAGCCGTAAGCAAACACCCCGGCCACTCCCATCAGACACAGCAGATATTTGATGCGGATAAATGACAAATCCGTCGCCCAGGCAATCATGAATCCCGACACAATCGCGACCATGGCCGCAGGCACAAAAAGTTTCAAAATGAAGTCGTTACTCACCCCGAGTTCAGCCGCGATCTCCAAAATATGAAAACTGTAAGCCGTAATCACCAGGCCGGACAGAGCCAGCATCAGCGTGAACGCCCAAAAAGAAAACGTCCGGGCAGCCTCCAAGCGGGAGAAATCCCGGTGCACCGTCGAATCGGGGTTCAATTTGCGCGGCTTCGTTCCAGCCCCGCCATCCATTTCCAGGCCACATTCCTCGGGGTTATCGCGGATAAAGATCCAAAACAGGGCCGCCATGACCAGCAGCAAGACCGCCGCGATGATCTGCCAGGCGGCCTGCCAGCCAAAGCGGCGGATCAGAGCCTCAAAGCTCAAGGGTGCTACTGAAAAAACAAAAGAGACCACGGCCCCGCTCGCGGCGGTGACCAGGCCGCGTTTGCGGTCAAACCACTTGCCCAGAATCGCCCGTGAGGAGAGCGTCACCATGCCCTGCCCCGTGCACCGCAGCAGCCCAAAGCCCAGCGATAGGCAAATAAAGCCGGGCAACCATACCCGCATGTTGAGCAGGGGGATGTGGCCGGCCAGCGCACTGATGCGGTCCACAAAACTCAGCCCGATCAGCACCAGCCCCAGCGCAATCACCGAATAAACCAGCGCTTTGCGGCCACCGAAGCGGTCAAAAAAACGCCCGCCGGCGCTCAAAAAAAACGCGCTCAAGAACGTGCCCAGCATGTAGCTGACACTCAGCTGCATTGAAGTCATCCCCAGCGCCTCCATCAAGCGGGTCTTGAACACCCCCACCCCGATCGTCTGACCCGGCATACTGGCGCAGACCCCCAGCGTCGCAAAAAGCGCCAGCCACCAGCCGTAAAAAAACGGAAAACGCGCCGGCCGCACCGGAAAGTCCGGATGCCAGATCCGCGACTGCGGGGGGAGGTGTGGTTCAAGATCGGATTGCACCCACACGAAAAGGACTGTTACCAGCACAAATGCAATCCACGAATGCAGCTTGGCGGGGCGTTCAACACAGGCAACTTGTCATACAAGAACCGGGAGCAATTACTGCTCAATATGGTGGTTTCCCGCGTAACCGGCGCGAAGAAAGCTTCCGTATCCGCGATCCGGAAATAGCCGATCCCGAACCCGAGGGCCATGGCGACGAAGATCCGGACCGTCAGAAAACGGTCGAGCAGAAGCATTTTTTAGCGCTGGAGCTCATCTAAAAATGGAGAGTTGGAAGATCTGAAATGCCGGCAGGCTACAGGAAGCCGGCTATTGAATTGAGGAAATAACCGGTAAAGATGATGGCGACGGTGGTGATGGCGAAGTACAGCGCGATGAGTTTCAACTGCATCACGCGGCGGAGCATGATGGCCTCGGGTAAACTCAGGGCAGCCATCGCCATCATGAAGGCCAGCGCGGTGCCGAGCGGAATGCCTTTTTCAAACAGCACCACAGCGATCGGCACGATGGCCGCGCAACTGCCATACATCGGCACCCCAAGAACAGTGGCCAGGGGCACCGAGAAAATGCCGGTGGCCTCGATCAACCCGTGAATCGTGTCCTGCGGGACATAGTTATGAATGAAGGCACCGATCCCCACCCCGACCAGCACCCACAGCCAAATCTGGCGGATCACACTGGCCGCTTCATCCCAGCCGAAGCGCAGCCGTGTGCGCCAGGTGTGCGTACTGAGCTCGTGCTCCGTATGGGCGGCGGCGATGATATCCTTTTCCAGCAGGTGCCCCAGCTGCATGCGCCCGAAAATCGCACCAGCCAGTGTGCCGATCAGGAGCCCGCTGCACACGTAGGCCAGCGTGACCGGGACGCCGAACTCTCCCGCCATCAGGATGACAAGATACTCGTTGATGATGGGCGACGTAATCAGAAAGGAGAAGGTGACGCCCAGCGGCACGCCTGCCTTGAGCAGGCTGATAAAGATCGGAATCGACGAACAGGAACAAAAGGGCGTGATCGCACCAAACAGGGCCGCCACGAAATTACCACCGATGCCCCCCCGCCCCATCCACTGGCGCAGCTTGTGCTCCGGCAGCCAAGTACGGATGACCCCGATCACAAAGATCATCACCGCCAGCAGCAGGAAGATCTTGACCGTATCGTAAAGAAAGAAGTGCACGGCCCCGGCGAGCCGCGATGCGGGCGCAAGGCCCAGCAAATCATAGACGAGCCAGTTGGCGAACTGAGTGAGCATGGATCGGCGTGTTTACTCAGCAGCACTTATTACCTTTGTCGTCCTTATCGCCGCAGCAGCTTTGTCGGGACTGCTTTTCCGCCTTTTGCTTGATAGAATCATCCAGCTTTTGGAAGATGCGGCCAAAGATCCCGGGTTTCCTGGTCGATTCCGTCGTCCCGGCTTTAGATGTGTTGGTGTTTTGTTCAGTCATAAGTTTTGGAATATTGGGATAAAATTGGGCTGACGCGCCGCGCACAGCGCACTAGGCATGCTGGTTGTGCAGCCGCAGCGCAGCCTCGCGGTAGCCTGCCGCGTAGGCTTCGAATACGAGTTTGATTTGGTCCCGGATGCGGCGAAACGCCCCGAGTTCGGTCTCGCCCGCGCGCACGGCGTGCGGCGGATCCTCGAAGCCCCAGTGGTAGCGCTTGACTGGTCCGGGAAAGGTCGGGCAGGCCTGGTCGGCGTTGCCGCAGACGGTAATCACAGTGTCGATCCCGGCATGCAGGTATTTATCTAGGTGCTCGGACTGGTGGGACGAGGCGTCGATCCCGATTTCCCGCAGCGCTTCAATCGCCAGCGGGTGCACTTCCCCCTTGGGCTTGGAACCCGCACTGAAGACCTCAAACAGGTCGCCCGCGGCAGCCCGCAGAATGCCCTCGGCCATGTGGCTACGGCAGGAGTTGCCGGTGCAGAGAATGAGAACTTTTTGCTTTTTCATGGTTGGTTCAGGTCTAGCGGCAGCAGGTCTTTTGTTCCGCCAGCAGCGCCTCCGAGCAACCGGAGGCTACCCGGCTCAAGCGGCGGATGAGTTTTTTCCGGAGTTGTAAATCCTGTTGGAAGCAGAACTCTTCTCCCGCGCAGTCCTGCAGACATTTCAGGTTTTCGACCAGCAGCGGATGCGGCGGATCGGGCAAGCGGTAGATCATCCACTGCGCCTGACGCTCCGACTCGACCATGCCCAGCTCCTTCATGTAGCGCAGTTGCTTGGAAGTTTTGACCTGATCCAGCTCAAGGATTTCCATCAAATGACACACACAAAGGGGACCATCACGCAACAAGTTCAGGATACGCAACCGCTGCCGGTCGCATAGACATTTATAGAGCGCAATTAAATCCATTCTTTCGTATATGCCACAATAAGCATATACAGTCAAGACTAAACTTAGACCGGCTGAGAATTAAACCACGCTACTCCCACTCCGTGCTAGAGTTGCTTGATAAAGACGTTGCGAAACTGCAACAGGCTGGCGGCGTTATTGTAATTTCCATCCTTGTCTTTGCCGCCGTGGTGTTGCAAGCCGACCGGACCTTCCGCAGGGATGCCCGGCAACCGGGCATTTTCGATCACCGTTTGTCCATTAAGTTTAACGGTTAGGCGATCACCCTGCATGGTAATGATAAATGTGTTCCACTCCCCGATCGGATTGTCGGCCCGGCGGCTCGGAGTAACGGCGGCTTTAACTTCCGGCGGCATGTTCTTGTCCATGCGGTAACCGTAAACCTCTCCCGATCCGACCGGCCAGTTCCAGATATTGCACTGCGACTTCATCTCGCCGCGCAGCAGGATGCCGGAGTCGGCATTGGGAGTAGGGATGGTGATGACCTTGCCATCGGCATCTTTTTTATGCGTGCCGTCGGAGAGAATGATTGGCATCGGGTAGAGTCCGTGCAGCTCCTTGATCCGCCAGTCCACATGCAATTCGAAATCGCCGAAGCTCTGCTCGCTCCATAAGTGCCGGTCGTTGCCGTGTGCCTGACTCAAGGCGTCGTAATCGATCACGCCATCCAGCACTTTCCAGTGGCCGACACTCTTCGGGTGCAGTTTCCATCCGTCCAGAGTCTTGCCGTCAAAGAGCGCGGTGTAGCCCGCTGGTGCGTGGTTCAGGGGCCCCGGTTTTGACGCTGCTGCCGGTGGGTCCAAGGGCAAAAGTTCGATTGACTTGAACTCGGTCGGATGCGTCTCCGCCTGGATCGCGATAAAGCCGCTGCCGATGGGTGCCCCGCGGTCCAGGCGGAAGTCCGTCGAGCGCAGCACTTCCTGGCCATTGACGTAATGGATCATTTCCTGCTGGCCGCGCACTTCGACTTCGACGGTTACCCAATCAGTGCCTTCAAAGACAGGTGAGGAGGTTTGCGCCTGGTTCACCATCTCGCCATTAACCCGTGCCGTCGTGCCGGGATTAAAAAGTGCCCCCATGGTCTTATCACCCTGGGCTTGACCATCGACGAACTTGTTGCCCTTGAATTGGACTTCGATCGAATCCGGGAATTTCTGATCCAGGCCCATGGTGAGCGGGTCCTGCGCATGCAGCATCAAGCCGTTGTTGCGGAAGGCCCAGCCAGGACCGCCTTCCAGTTGCTCGCCGGTAAAGCGAAACACCGCCCGGATGCGGTAGTGGCTGTAGGGGGTCTCATAAAACAGATGTCCGAAGTCGCCGCGGAACGTATCCGTATCTGCGTAGGAAACCTTCAGCAAGCCATCCTCGACGCGAAAGATGTTGTTGAGATTATCGCCCAGCGGATGACCGGCAAACTTTGGCGTCCATCCCGTCAAATCCTTGCCATTAAAAAGAGAAATCCACTCCCCTGGGGCTTCCCGCTTATGCGGATTAAGGGCACAGGCAGCCAGCGTGAACAAGAGTGAAGACAATAGTAGTGCATGTAATCGTTGTATCATTGGCGGGAAGTGTTACCGCCGCATGTGAACTGTTCAAGACATTAGTCTATCTGCACGAGTGGAGCGGCCGGGCAATTAAAAGTGCGGGGCAACTTGACCTAAACAAAGTAGCGCAGCTGCCCCAACTTATCCACTAATCCTGCATGCAATGCGGAGTAAGCAGCGCGCGGGAGTAAGACTCCGCAACAAAAAAGCCCGTCTCCGGCCAGGGAAACGGGCTTGTTTGAAATTCTCCGGAAGCGGTTAAGCGCCAATCTGGAAACGGGCGAAGCGGCGGATCACCATGTTCTCACCCATGCGGGCGATGTTCTCGGTCAGCACCTGCTGAATCGTCTTATCCGGATCCTTGACATAGGCTTGTTCCAGCAGGCAGTTCTCACTGAGATACTTGTTGATCTTACCTTCGATAATTTTTTCCACTGCTGCCGGCGGCTTGCCTTCCGCTTGGCCCTCGGCAACTTTGCGCTCGTCTGCCAGCAGCGCCGGATCGATTTCTTCGCGCGAGACACAGACGGGGCTGGCCGCAGCAATGTGCATGGCGATGTCGCGGACGAATTGCTTGAAATCGTCGGTTTTGGCCACGAAGTCGGACTCGCAATTGATTTCGCACAACACGCCGACCTTGCCTCCCAGGTGGATGTAGGTATCGATCAGACCCTCTGATGCATCCCGTCCGACCTTCTTGGCCGCTTTGGCAACCCCGCGCTTGCGCAGCAGGTCAATCGCCTGATCAAAATCCCCTTCGGCTTCCACCAGGGCTTTTTTACAATCCATGAGGCCGGCACCCGTGCTTTCGCGGAGCTCGCCAACCATTTTTGCAGTAATTTGAACGCTCATTTTAATTAATCGGTTAAAAATAGTTTATGGTTTAACTTCGCTGGCTTCAACTGGCTCGGATGCCCGGGCCGCCGGTTGGTCCTCTTCGTCTTCTCCGTAACCGGCCGGCAGCGTGACTTCAACATCCTCCTGCTGCTCGAACACCTGCTCGCGGACAATCGGGCCGGCCGCCTTCTGGACCTTCTGCGCCTCACGCTTAGCGACACCCTGCTGGATGGCTTCCATCATTGTCTCCACAATGATGCGGATCGATTTTACCGCATCGTCATTACCGGGAATCGGGTAGTCGAGCAAGGTCGGATCGGAGTTGGTATCCACCAGACCGAAGACCGGAATCCCCAGGCGGTTGGCTTCGGCGACAGCGATTTCCTCATTCAGGGTATCAATCACAAAAATTGCCGCCGGCAGTGACTCCAGCGCCAGAATGCCTTCAAAATTACGGTTCATCCGGCTCATTTGGCGCCGGATAGCCGCCTCTTCTTTGCCAGGCAGTTTATCCAACTCGCCCTCCTGATCCATTCTCAGGAATTTGCGGTATTTGACCAGTGAAGATTTGATCGTGGCAAAATTCGTCAATCCCCCACCCATCCAGCGGTTCACGCAGAAGGGCATCTGGCAGGCGGTGGCCGCCTCGCGGACGATTTCCTGCGCCTGTTTTTTGGTGCCGATGAAGAGAACTTCCTTACCGGCAGCGACAATCTCTTCAATTTTCTGGCAGGCCTTTTCCAGACAGGCGTGCGTCTTCTCCAGATCAATGATGGAAATTCCGTTCCGGTTATCGTAAACAAATGGCTTGGACTTTGGATTCCAGCGGCGGAGCTGGTGGCCAAAGTGAACGCCGGCGTCGAGTAGATCTTTAGGTGTTGTATTCATTATTTTTCAAAGCCCGGGATTCATGCCGGGAGAAACATGGTTTCTTTTATCTAATGTATATGGTGATTGATTATTCTTGGTGGGTTCTCTGCCGTAATCGAACACGACCACAGCTCCTGCCACTGAATCGACAGGAAAGCGCAGAGGGATACCAGTGGATGCTGGCATGGCAAGCGAAAAGCCAAGACATGCGTTGAAAAAGATTTCCACAATCAAATTCTCGACTTTTCAAACACGCTTTTCATGTTACCTGGGCTTATCTGATATGAAACCCCACACCAAACCTGCCCGCCCTTTCTTTTCATCCGGACCTTGTTCCAAACGCCCCGGCTGGTCGCTGGATGCGCTGAATGATGCCCTCGTCGGGCGCTCCCACCGCGCCAAAGCGGCCAAGGCCCGCATTGGGGAAGTCATCGAAAAGTCGAAATCCATTCTCGGCATCCCGCAGGACTACGTCTGCGGGATCGTGCCCGCATCGGATACCGGTGCGGTGGAGATGGCGATGTGGTCGCTGCTGGGCGCGCGCGGCGTCGATATGCTGGCCTGGGAGTCCTTCGGCTCCGGATGGGTCACCGATGTGGTCAAACAACTCAAGCTGGACCATGCCCGCAGGCTGGAAGCGGACTACGGACAAATACCCGATTTCAGTCTAGTGAATTTTGACCACGACATCGTCTTTACCTACAACGGCACCACCTCCGGCGTCAAGGTGCCGGATCTCAACTGGATCCCGGATGACCGGGCCGGGCTCACCATCTGCGATGCCACCTCCGCCGTTTTCGCGATGGACATCGATTACCGTAAGCTCGACGTCGTGACCTGGTCCTGGCAAAAGGTGATGGGCGGCGAAGGAGCCCACGGCATGATCGTGCTCAGCCCGCGCGCGATTGCGCGCCTGGAAAGCTACACCCCGGCCTGGCCGCTGCCGAAAATCTTCCGCCTGACCAAGGGCGGCAAGCTCATCCGGGAGATCTTCGAAGGAGCCACCATCAACACCATCTCTATGCTGTGCATTGAGGATGCCCTTGACGGTCTGCGCTGGGCCGAATCCATCGGTGGCCTGCCAGCGCTCATCGCCCGCTCCGAGGCCAACCTCCAGGCCATCGCTGATTGGGCCAGCCAGCGCAACTGGATCGATTTTCTGGCGGCAGACCCCGCCACCCGCTCCAATACTTCCATCTGTCTGAAAATCACCGCCGATTGGTATCAGGCACTGCCGCCGGAGGAACAGGCAGCCAAGGCCAAACAACTGGTGGCACTGCTGGAAAAAGAAGATGTCGGCTACGACTTCGGCAGCTACCGCGACGCCCCGGCGGGCATCCGCATCTGGGGCGGTGCCACCGTCGAAACAACCGACATCCAAGCCCTGCTGCCCTGGCTCGACTGGGCCTTTGATGCGATCCGCTAGAAGTCAGACCGCGCTGAGTCAGCCGCCCGCCGGACCGAAGTGAATCAGGATCTCTTCCGCTGTGCCGTCGGCTCCGGTAAACTCAACTTGCACCAGTTCGCCGATCCTGGTCTTGCCGTAGAAAATAACTTCCGTCGATTTGATGGTGGTGCTTTTCCCGTAGGTGCCTGCCGTCACTTTCGACATCGCTTTGCCACTGTAAGTGACCAGCCCCTGCTCGAGTTCGAACTTGAGGGAAAAGAGCAAACCGACCGGCGTTTCTTCGTAACGGGTTTCGTTTTTGGAGACCCCGCCCGCCAGACTGACCTTATCTTCCCATACCGGATAGCGGACTTTGCGCCCGATGTGCATGCTGCCGGTTTCGCCGGATTCCAGCTCAACGCTGGGATAAACCAACTGCCCGCGAATGGCTGAACCGTCGTCGGCACGCTGCAGGACCTGCGTCGAGATTTTGAGTGCTTCGGCCGCAGCCAGGATCGGGAAAAGTATAAGTAAGCTGAGCAGTGAATATTTCATAAACTGTCAAATTGAGAATTTTATGGCGGCAGAGCCAGCATCTTTTGACAAGGAATCAAAGTTCGATTAACCTGTTTGCTGTGAAAGAAAATGATCTGCCAGTGCTCTTCTACGACGGCAACTGCGGCTTATGCCGCCGTTCGGTGCGTTTTTTACTGCGCCAGGACCGGCGGGGCCGGCTCTACTTTGCCCCGCTGCAGGGTGCCACCGCAGCGGCACGCCTGAGCCGGGAGCTGCGCGAGTCGCTGAGCTCAGCGGTTTACCAGCGGCAGAACGGCGAAAACTTGCTGCGCTCGGATGCGGTGCTGCAGGTATTAATCGACATCGGCAGCCGCTGGCGCTGGCTCGCCCGCCTTGCGCTGAAAATTCCCCGTCGCTGGCGCGACCGCTGCTACGATTGGGTGGGCGCACGGCGCCTGCAACTCGACCGCGCCCGCAGCTGCCCAATGCCGTCCGGCCGAGCCCGCCGCAGGATCCTGCCCTAGCTAGCCGGCAGTTGGATTCTACAAACTCCACTTTAACCCACGGATCACCGACCGGCTAGTCCGAACCACCTGCTCCCGTAAGCTGGATTGGGCTCAGTGTGGAAAAAAGCCCAATTTGCGGAGTTGTTTTTCAACGGCTCGCAAGTGTTTGCTTTCGATGGCAATTCGCCCGCCCTCGACCTTTTTACAGTGCTGGCGCAGCAGGGCATCTGTCACAAAGGCCCGGCGGATGGCGCTGTCCTGGGGCAGCTGATAGAGCCGCCAAAGTGGCTCCTCCTTGAGCACGGCTGGCTCGTCCTCCAGCGTGCGAAAAAACGCCTGCCAGTTTTCCGGCAGCATGGCCTGAATGCTCTGCTTGAACTGCCGCACGTGCACGGCGACGGCGGACACGCTGTCGCAGCCCTGGAGGAAGCTCTCGCGACTGATGCGATAGAGTCCACCGCCGATGGGTGTCATGTAGGTAGCGAGGGTCTTCTCGGTAATGGGATCCAGATTGATTGCCTTGAGGTGCAGGCGCTCCGGGTGAAAGTGCAGCTCGACGGCATTGGAATTCAGCTCGGGGAGTTCCACATCTTTGCGCAGTCCAAAGGCATAGGCCCCGAGCGGGGTGAGGCGCACCGCCTGAATCGCATCGAAAGGACTGAGATACGCTTTGTCTCTGGCGCGGTAATTCGGATTCTCCGGCTTGGTATAAGCGATCTCCAGCAGACCCAGCGAGCTGAGCAACACCGAAAGGCCGGCCACGACCGGGGCGGTAATCACCCCTTCAATCATCTCTGCGTGGATTTCACGCCGCTCACAATAACTACTGTAGTGCCCATGCGTCTGCGCGACCACACTCATCTCGACTTCAAAATGACGCAGGCTGAAAAAGGCCCCGTCAATTTGCCGAAAACGGCAGTATTCCAGCAAGGCCCCGCAGGTGTGCCATTTGTTCGGCGGCATCTCGAAAAAAATCTGCATCACTTGGGCGAGCTGCTTGCTGTCGGCATGGCGATCGCCCACATAATGACCACGCCGCTTCCGCAGGTGTAGTAGAATTGTGTCGGCAACCAGGTCAACCTGTTCGCTCAAGGCCTGCGGGATTCGTTGGAGAAATGACTTCGGATCCAACGAAACATCAGCCAACTCTCTGATCTCATGGTAGGGTAGTTCATCCAGGAAATTGAGCAAAAACCGGTGGCGGAAATCAGGTAGCATCTCTTCCAGCTGGCTGCCGATAAAAGGCTCACCGCCCGCAGTGGCGGAGGTAATGTTTTTGAGCACCCCACGGGTGAGTTTACCGTTCTTGGCGCGTGCTGCACCACCGCGGTCCACGAAATCGGCGATAGTGACCAGATCCTGCAAGCCATGCTCCGCACAACTGTAAACCACCGCCTTGCTCTCCAGCTGGCTGCTGCCTGTTAAATAATAGCCCGGCGGTTTCGCGGCGTGGGGAGCCAGCCAGTCACGAATTGCTTTGGGGAGACAGACATAATAGTCGGATTTATCGATCTCGCCCCTCCGATAGTATTCGTAAAAGTCGCTCCTCTCAAGCCAAAGAACCAGCAAGTAATACTCCCGCCGCAGGTTGAGCTCGCATTGATTATAGGACCGACGGATACCTTTAAACGGATTCACCACCTCTCGCCCGAGCCGCGCTTCGAGTTCCGATACGGAAATCTTCGGCATCCAGAGCAAAATCGACAAGGCCTCGGCCAAGGGCGGGGCAAAACGTTGGACAAAACGCTCGGTCTGCCCGGGATCCTCCGCGATCTTGAGCATGGCCTCGGCGATGAGTGCTTTACGCGGAGGCCTCGACCGGGCAGCACCCTTCTGCTCCGGCAAGCAGTTCTCCAGATAGAGACGCTTCAAGGTCGCCGCGTCATAAAAATGCAACAACAACTCTTCCAGATTGGATCCAATGCTCTTGGGTAGGCCACGGGGAAATTCCATAATGCTGCGTAATGTTAAGATTCAATGCGCCGACGTGCTCAATCCTGAAAGAGCGCGTTGATGTCGCCCTCGCTCAAGTGCTTGAAGGCGGCGCTTTCCGTCGTAACGATCTGGTCAACGAGCTCTTTTTTCTGTGACTGCAGTTTTTCGATTTTTTCTTCGATGGTGCCGCGCGTGATCAAGCGGTAGGTGAATACGGTATTGCTTTGGCCGATACGGTGCGCCCGGTCCACGGCTTGCGACTCGGCCGAGTGATTCCACCAGGGATCGAGAATGAAGACCGCATCGGCCGCCGTAAGGTTCAGGCCGACACCGCCGGTCTTCAGCGTCATGATAAAGACCTGGATCGCGGGATCGTTTTGGAAGCGTTGCACCAGGCTCTGCCGGTCGCTTGTCGCACCGGTCATACTCAGATGCTCGATGCCGCGCTCAGCCAGCGCCTCGCTGACCTGCTCGATCCCGGCCAAAAAATTCGTGAAGACCAGACATTTGTGCCCGTTTGCAATCGCTTCTTCCAGCGCCTCCAGCAGCCGCTCGGTCTTGGCCGAGGTGATCGCTCCGTCCGTCTTCGCTTCGGGAATGGTGGCGATCTGCCGCAGCTCCAGCAGGGCCTCAAGAATCGCGAATTGACTTTTGGCCAGTCCGTGGCGGTCGATCTCGCCCCGAATCACTTGCTGGTAGTAAGTCCGCCTATTTTCGTAGTGGGCTTTCTGGCGCTCATTCATTTCGACATACAAGCGCTGCTCGACTTTGGGCGGCAGGTCCTTCAGCACATCGCCTTTCAGGCGGCGGAGAATGAAGGGGTAGATCTTTCGCCGCAGCTCACTGGCCGCGTGACTGTCCTGCTGCTTTTGAATGGGCAGGATGTAGTCACGCTCGAAGTCGGCGTAAGTGGGAAACATCGCCGGATTGAGGAAGCGAAAGAGCGCATACAGCTCGGTCAGATTGTTTTCGATCGGGGTGCCCGAGAGCGCGAGACGAAATTCGGCCTGCAAGGCGCAGACCGCCCGACTGGTCTGGGTGCGGATGTTCTTGACCGCCTGCGACTCATCCAGCACGACCGCGTGGAAGGGCTCCGCCGTAACTCGCTCGGCATCGGCGCGCAGGGTGCCGTAAGTCGTGAGAATAATGCTATGCTGGCGGGCGGCATCCCAGTCCCGGTCGGGGCCGTAGTATTGGCAGACACTCAGCTCCGGCGCAAAGACCGCGAACTCCTGCGACCAGTTAAACAGCAGACTGCGCGGCATCACGATCAAGCTGGGGGTTTTGACCTTGGGGTAAATCCGCGTGAACAGCGCGATGGCCTGCACCGTCTTGCCCAGACCCATGTCATCCGCCAAACAGCCACCAATCCGGTGCGCATACAGGTAGTCCAACCAGCGCACCCCGTAGCTCTGGTAGGGACGCAAAGTGCCGGAGAAACGAGTCAGCCGCAGGCTGCGCTGGTCGAGGCTATTGAGCTCTTCGTAGATCTTGCGTGAGCGTTGAAAGGGAGCTGATTCAGCCGCAGCACCCGACAGGGCATCAATTTCCGGCAGATCGAAAAAGGAGACCCGGATGCCGTCTTTCTTCCTCTTGAAGAGCCGGCTCAGGCGCGCCATGTAGCCCTGATCCACCACCGCGTGACGCCCGTCCGAAAGCTCGATATAGGTGTTTTTCCGAAATTGATTGAGCGCTTCGAGCAGCGAGATGCGCTCGCCTTCGATTTCCAGGCTGGCCTCGCCCTCGAGGAAATCGATCCCGCTGCTCAATTGCGTGCTCAGTTTGGGTTGCGCGTGCACGATGCGGTAGCGACCGAGTTTTTCCGCGCCGTAGAGAATGAAACGACTGGCGATGCCCGCCAGCGATTCAGCGAGAAAGTGAGTTGCCAAATCCGCACCGAGCACAAAGGAGCCGTCCGCATCGGCGTGCAGGAAGCCGCCCGCTCCCTTGACCTTGCGACGCATCTTCTGCAGATCACGCCCGAGCACCTCTCGCGCTTCCAGCGCAGCGCTGTAGTCCACATCACAAACCCGAAACCGCCGCTCGGACGGATCCAGGCTCACCAACCGGGAGATTTCGTAATCACGCACAAAATCCGCCGGCAGGTCCCCCACTTTGTAGCTCGTCTCGATGATCAGATTGGCCTCGGCATCCACATCGCGGAAGACCAGCGCCGGACGCGCTTCGATCACGCCCGCTACTGTCCCGACGAACCCATCCACAACAAGCGGCACATCCGGGAAATTTGAGGCAAAGAGTGTCAGAAACAGCCCGATCCGGGCGGGCGGCACACGATCCGCAAACAGGTGCAGGATGGCCGATTGGCTCCCCAGATAGCCCACCGGGTAGATCGTCGAGCCCATCAGCAAATGCCCGGCATCGACCACCCGAAAATCCTCCAAAGAAATCCGCGAGCCGTCCGCGTGCTGTAGCTCCAGCATCGTCGCAAAGTCCCGTCCACTATCCTCGCCGGTTTGCGTGACACGCAGCTGCGGATGATAGCTTTCCGTAGCCAAACTCAGGACCGATCCCTCGGCATCCACGATCTCCGGGCACGTATGCAGCAAATGCAGCAGCTGTGGAAAGGCCGCGAGTGAAACACCATCGGATAGCCCGCCATCCTCTTGCCATTCAACGGCTTCTAACTTTCGGGTAATCGCATCCTGAAAGGTCCGGACAAAACTGCGCCAAGTCCCCGGCACCGTCACCGGATCGGGCTGGATCGCCCGGCCTTTCCCGTCAATCAGTCGCAGATAAGCTCCCGCGCCCCCCGACTGGAAATAAAGCTGCACGCGCAAGTCCTCTCGTCGCCGGGAACCAATGGCCTGTTCCGCGCCGGGTCGTCGTTTCAGTTGGTCTAAAAGCTGGCTGTTCATCAAATGCAGCAAACTCATAAAATCCAACCCACCAGTGCAAGCAATATGAACGATCTCACCTCGCAAAGGAGTTCCTGGTGGATACGGCTACTGATATCGATTATAATGGAACGGCTATTAGAAGTTATGCTTCAACCTCATTAGTCTGCTTGCGCATAGATGATATCGTAACACTTGTCGGACCAGGTGCCCTTGAACTGGACTTTGCATTCTTGGTGGAACTCACCGATGGCTAATCACTTATGTCAAGTGAAGGCTTTGACTATGGCAGCCTTGCTGTCGTTCCTGAACCGAAGACTTATGCCCTGCTGTTGGGTGCTATAGCACTGCTCGCAGCTTACCGTCGTCAAAAGTAAATTCGCCCGCAGCAGACTTGCACAGTTCAGCCTGAATCAACGACAGGCTGGCAGCTTGCCTGCATTACTGCCAGAGATGTTTATCCGTGACGGCTCCTTCGGAGGCGGTGGCGACGAGCTTGGCATATTTGCCGAGTACGCCGCGTGTTTCGCCGGGGCCCTTGGGCGTAAACGCCTGCATGCGGGCTGCAAATTCGGCCTCGTCGATGCGCAGGTCAATGGTGTTGTTGACAGCATCGATTTCGATGGTGTCGCCGTTTTGAACGATGCCGATGGGGCCGCCGCAGGCCGCCTCAGGGGTGATGTGGCCAACATCGAAGCCGTGACTGCCGCCGGAAAAGCGTCCGTCGGTGATGAGCGCAACTTCTTTGATCAGCCCGCGCCCGGCGACGGCGCTGGTGGGTGAGAGCATTTCACGCATGCCGGGGCCGCCGACGGGGCCTTCGTTGCGGATGACGACGACATCGCCGGCCACCACATCGCCGCGCAGGATGCCGACCAGCGCAGCTTCTTCGCCTTCGTAAACTTTGGCGCTGCCCTTGAAGTATTCGCCCTCCTTGCCGGTGATTTTACCAACGGCACCGCCGGGTGCGAGGTTGCCGCGCAGGATGCGCAGGTGGGTGCTGCTTTTGATGGGCTGGTCCCAGGGATGGATGATATCCTGCTCGTCGGGGAAGCTGCCATAGGGCTGCACCTCCTTGAGCGACTCGGCGACGGTCTCGCCGGTCACGGTCAGGCACTCGCCGTGCAGCAAACCGCGGTCCAGCAGCAGCTTCATCATCGGGCGGATGCCGCCGATACGGATGAGGTGATTCATGCTGTATTTGCCGAAGGGCTTGACGTCGGCCAGCAGGGGGATGCGTGCGCCGATCTCCTTGAAGTCGTCGATGCTCAGTTCCACCTCGGCGGAGTGCGCGATGGCGAGCAGGTGCAGGATGAGATTGGTCGATCCGCCCAGTGCCAGGCAGGTCATGATCGCATTTTCGAAGGCATGGCGCGTCATGATATCGCGCGGTTTGATGCCCTGTTCCAGCAATTTGAGCACGGCGGCACCGGCCATTTCGCAGTCCTTGCGTTTGGACTCACTGATCGCAGCCTGGGCGCTGCTGCCGGGCAGGCTCATGCCGAGGGCCTCAATGGCGCTGGCCATGGTGTTGGCGGTATACATACCGCCGCAGGAACCGGGGCCGGGCAGGGCGTATTGCTCGACTTCCTTGAGTTCCTCGTCGGTCAGCTCACCCTTGGCGTGTTTGCCGACGGCCTCAAAGACCGAGACGATATCCATCGGGTTGCACTCTTCCTTTTCGTCTTTGGGACGGAAGCCGGGCAAGATGGTGCCGCCGTAAACAAAGACTGCCGGGCGGTTGAGCCGGGCCATGGCAATCAAGCAGCCGGGCATGTTCTTGTCACAGCCGCCGATGGCAACCAGCCCGTCGAAGCCTTCGGCTGCGACCGCAGTCTCGATGGAGTCGGCAATCACATCGCGGGAGACCAGGCTATAGCGCATCCCCTTGGTGCCCATGGAAATGCCGTCGGTCACGGTAATCGTGTCGAAGCGGATGGACTTGCCGCCGTTGGCGTCAATGCCCTTGCGGGCGTAATCCGCGAGCTCGCCCAGGTGAACGTTGCAGGGGGTCATGTCGCTGGTCGAACTGGCGACGGCGATCTGCGGCTTATGGAAGTCGGCATCATCAAAGCCGACAGCCCGCAGCATGGAGCGGGCCGGGGCGCGGTCGTTGCCGTCAACGACGATGGAGGAGTGGGGGCGGGTATTTGTGTTGGACATGACGGATGGAGTTGAATGGATACTGCGGGCCGTTTCTGTGCAGTAAAAGCTTCAATCAATCAGTCACGCAGGTCTCGACAACATTCTTTTTGCTCTACAAATCACTTATAAGGGCTTTCAGTTCACTATCATCATGGAAATTAATATCGAGAAGACACTCGAAGCACTGCTGCTTTCCACCTCCGAACCGATTTCGATCAAGGAGCTGGTTAAGTTGTTTACGCGCTACCACGAGGACGCGGTGAATGCTGCCGAGGAAGCCAAAGCATCGACCGAGGAGGATGCCAATGAAATCGAGCTGCCGCTGCCGGTCGCCCAGGCGGAGATCGAAGCCGCGCTGGCTGCGCTGATTGATGCGGCTGAGGTCGGAGACAAAGCGTATCGCATTACCGAGGGTCCGGGCGGCTACCAACTAGTCACTGCGCCCCAGTTTGCAGAATTTGTGCGCCTGCTGCGGGGGGAGCCCCGCCCGATGAAGCTGAGTCCGGCCGCGCTGGAGACGCTTTCCATCGTGGCCTATCGCCAGCCGGTCACGCGGGCGGAGATGGAGGCGATCCGCGGGGTGTCGATTGACAGTGCGTTGAATAAGTTGCTGGAACTGGAGCTGGTCCATGTCACGGGACGGGCCGAGTTGCCCGGGCGTCCGATTCAGTATGGCACCACCGATAAGTTCCTGGAGTTTACCGGTATCAAGGATTTGGATGCACTGCCGGCATCCGATGTGCTTACCAATCATCAGATCGATGAGTGGATGCGCCGCGGCGACGAACCGGAGATAGATGTTTCCGACGAGGATGTCGGTTTGGCCAGTGAGCCGAATCCGGATGAGTTGCCATTGGACGCGGATTTTGCCGAGTTCGACTGGGTCAAGGAGAACGCCGAAAGCGATGCTGCCGGGCTGGTGGCGGATTCCGGGGAGAAGTAATATTTTATGCGCCAGGATATCAGTTCAGAAATGCAACGCCACCGGGAGGCAATCGATGCAATCGATATGCAGTTTGTCGCCTTGCTGAATGAACGGGTGCAGCAGGAGGGCGGCTACAGTGAAGCGCAGGTGCTGGAAAAAGTCGTCCGCTTTAACTCGGGTCCCCTCAGCGGCGACAGTTTGCAGGCGATTTACCGCACCTTGATGCTGGCAGGTCTGGCTCCGAATGCCCGTCCGACCGACCCGGCGCAGGTGGATGAACTCGACCGGCGGATGGTGAACCTGTTGAATGAGCGGGTCAAACACGCCAGCGAAATCGGGCGCATCAAGCATGCGCAGGGGGCCGACTACTACGACCCGACGCGCGAAGCAATCGTGATGGCCAAGATCGCGGCGCTCAATAACGGCTCCAGCACGGATGCCACTTTGCAGGCGGTCTATCGCGAGGTGATTTCCAGCTCCATCGCGCTGGAGAAGAAACTCACCATCGCCTACCTCGGCCCGGAGGCGACATACACCCATCAGGCGGCTATCCGGAACTTTGGCGTGAGCCTGAACTATCAGGCCATGAAGACCATTCCCGATGTGTTCACCCAGGTGGAACAGGGAGCGGCGGATTACGGGGTGATCCCGATCGAAAACTCCACCGAGGGGGCAGTCTTCCATTCGATGGATATGCTGGTCGATTCTCCGCTGCTTATTTGCTCCCAGGTTTACTTGCCGATTGAACATTGCCTGGTCTCGCGGGTGCCACTTGATCAGATCAAAGAAATCCGCTCCAAGGACCAGGCGCTCGGGCAGTGCCGTGAGTGGTTGCAGGCGCATCTGCCTAGTGTCCCCACCCTGGATGTGGTGAGCACGGCCGAAGCCGTGCGTATGGCCGCTGAGCTGGAGGGCGTGGCGGCGGTTGCCAGTGTGCTCTCCGCCCAACACTATGACGTGCCGGTGCAGGTGCGGGGCATTCAGGACCGCAACGATAATGTGACCCGCTTCCTGGTAATCGGTAAGACGCGGGCCAGGCCGCTGGGTGGGGGGCGCGATAAGACCAGTCTCGTGATCTCGCTCAAGGACGAGCCCGGCGCCTTGGAAAAAACCCTGCGCCCCTTCGGCAAACGCGGCATCAACCTGAGTAAAATCGAGTCGCGCCCCAGCCGCAAAAAGGCCTGGGACTATCTTTTCTTTATCGACTGCATCGGACACCACGATGATGCCACTGTGCAGCAGGCGCTGGCGGAGTTGGCCGGGCACTGTGTTTTTGTTAAATGGCTGGGCAGCTACCCCAATGTAGGGCGTGAGTGCTGATCGCCGACTTATGAGTTCGACTTAAATCCATCCGGGTAGCGCGATCGCGTCCCGCCGCGCACGTTGCGGCTGTGGCCTGATAGACGCTCGGGCATGGTCCGGCGCGGTGCCAGGCACTGCGGACTTTCCTGCGGTGCGGGGACGCACCGGCACTACCCGGTTTCCGCAAGTTACCCCGCACTTAAAATACCTGCGTGACCAATGCTACGAACAAGATGTGGCCTACGTGCTCTGATCGGAGGAACCGTGTGCGTTAATCGCGCTCGCACGGGTCTGTAGGCGTGCGGTCGAGCAATCGGCCGCACGTCCTCGATCCTTCAGGATGGGAACCGGGGACCGCAGCGGACGCACTGCGGCTACGGCTACGTAAAACAACTAGTTTGATGGAACACTACAGTTGTTCGACCAGGATACCACTTTCCGCCAGAATTTCCTGCACCAGCTCGTCGTTACGGTAATCCCGGTGATATTTAATGCAGCGCACACCGGCCGCTGCCAGGATTTTGGCACAGTTGATACAGGGGAAGTGGGTGATATACACCGTGCTGCTATCCAGCGAAACCCCGCGCCGGGCGGCATCACTCACCGCATTCTGCTCAGCATGCACGGTGGCCTGTTCATGGCCATCGCGCAACCTGGACACATGCGGCGCACCCGGCAAAAATCCATTGTAACCTGCGGCGATAATCCGGTTTTTTTGCCTGCCCCCGGAGACAATGACGCAGCCGACATGCAGCCGTGCACAACTGGACCGGGTGGCCATCAGCATGGCCGTCGCCATGAAATAAACATCCCAGCTGGGACGCTCCGGCCATGCCGTCGTCATGCGTTCCAAATCATCGAGCGCGGTTTGCCAGTGACTGTTTTCATGCTGCATAAGCTATCGTGCTAGACACCTGCCATGCATCCCGCAACTGCCAACATCACTCCGGGAATACGCGCAGCTGCAAATACCCGGCGGGCAGTTGAGCCAGCGTGGCGGGTCGGCGCAACCAGGCCAGCACTTGCCGGTCCCAGACTGCGGAGCCGGAAGATTGCCCGATCACAGGAGCTCCAATCGGAAAACCCGGTGCCGACATGTTGACATAAAGAACAAGTGGCCCCGTCGCGGCTTCCCCCGGTGGCACATCGAGCTCCATGCGAATATCATGATCCAGCAGAAGCTGCGGATACTGCTGGTGTCCGCCGATAACCGTAACCTGCACCAGGCTGCCGGCATATTCGAAAGCAAGCACATCCAGCTCCTTTTGCCCAAAAGTGCGCAGCAGATTCCAAAAACGCAGATCCAGCAGATCCGCCGGCTGCTGCACCGGTGCCACGCCTGCCAGCGATAGCCCGGGCGGACGGAGGGCATCCATTAGTTTGATGTCGGGTTCTATGTCCGGAAAATCCCGCCAGTCCGCTACGTCTCTATCCAAAAAAACCTGCGCCGCAGCACTCCATTCCCCTGGCACAAACAAGGGTGCGGAATCAAATAAACTGGCTTGCTCCATCAGGCCGGAGTCGCCCGGTCCGGATGCAGCGGTAACCAGCGCAATAAAGGCGGCCTCCTCCTGCCGGGTCGGCAACGGATCCGAGGCAATTCTGAAAATCAGAAAGCCCAGAAAATGAACCAGAATGCCAAGGAAAAAGGCCACCCGCAGCAGCGGCGAAAGTCGCCTCGCGGTTCGGACTCTGGGAGCATCTGTCGCCGGCATACGCATCATCCTGAACACTCAACTTCCGCCGGGGAAGGTTCCCTCCACCGGGAGCAGTGCCTCGATCGGGGCTTTTTTCTTCCCGGCCAACTGTACCTGCTGAAACCCGGCCGCTTTCGCAAGTTCACACAACTGCAGGAAGTCCTGCAGCGCCATCGACGCATTCGCCTTGATCAACAATACCTGCAGCGACCCGCCGGAGTGCTCGATGTAACGCCCGAAGCTCTGCTCAATTGTAGCGGCATTCACCACCGCGCCATCAAAGAACAGCATCCCATTATTACCAATCGTCAACACCGCGACCGCCGGTGAGGCATACTGCATCCGCATGTCTGTATCCGGCAAATCAACCCGCACTCCGGGCAGCACCACAAAGCGTGTAAACAGCAGACTCACCAGCATCGCAATCACGATCATATCCAGCACCGGAATAAAATCGATCCGGGTATCTGCGCGCCGAAGACGACTGCTGAACGCAAACGGCTCCGTAAATGAAGTGCCCGGACGGACGGATGCCTCTGCTTTGTTTGCTCTCATGCTTGAGGATCGGCCACCTTCGGGGTGGGCGAAACCGCCGCATCACGCTCGGCCACCAGAAATTCAAAAATATCGTGCCCGACCCATTCCAGGTCATGCACCAACGCCCGCACACGTCCCAACAGAAAATGATGAGCCAGCACGGCCATCACCGCAATCGCCAGACCGGTAGCCGAGGTAATCAACGCCTCCGCCAACAAGTGGCTAAACTCGCCACTATCGGCGTTGGCCGCTTCCAGCAGGTAGAGCGCCTGCAGGCTCGAAATAAGCGTGCCGAGAAATCCCAGCATCGGTGCGACCCGGGCCAGCGTCGCCAGCGTGCCGATCCTTCGCTCCAGCACCGGAATCTCAACAATCGCGGCACCCTCAATGGCTGCCCGAATGCCCGCCTTCGACTCACTGTAGTGCAGGAGTGCCGACTTCACAATGCGCGCCAGCGGGCCCGGGGTATCTTCACACAAAGCCAACGCCTCCACCAAACGCCGCTTGTGCACCAGATTTTTAATCCCCCCCAAAAAATCTTCGGTTCCGATCTGCCCCTTGTGCAGAAAGAGTGTGCGTTCGATAAAGATCACAAAGCCGATCAGACTGACCAGCAGCAGTGGATACATGACCGGCCCACCCTGCAGGATAAAATTATGTTCGATGTATTGCATAAAGCTTCAAGCGTTGTGTTCTCTATAGGTTGCCGCCAGCCTGTAGTTGAGTGATGCGCGCCAGTGCCAAACTGCGCCCCGGTAGATTAAAGGCCACCAACTTTCGATACAATTTTACCGCCTCCTGCGGATCCCCCTCCCGTTCCAACAACCCGCCAAGAGCAAAAATCGCGCGGGAGAGCCAGTAGCGTCCGATCCCGGTGAGGCTGGTCGCATAAGTGGAATCCAGCAGATAACGGCTGGTGGTGAGGCCCAAAACGGTCTTGGCCTGACTGTACTCATTATTTCGTAGCAAAATGCGGCCCCATTTATACGCGGCCTCGATTTGGACTTCCAGCGGCAGGTCCGGCTGATCCACCAGACGCTCGAGGATCGAGAGGGCTTCGACCACCTGCCCGCCGCCGCTCTGAGCCAGCGCCGCAATGCAGTCGGCGCGGGAGAGTTCTGCCGCATAACGGAGGCGATGCGCCGGAAAACGATTGATCAGATTCTCGTATATCAATTGTGCCCCGGCAAAATTATTCATCAGGCGCAGCAAATCTCCCTGCTTTAATCCGGCATAATAAACTATGTCGCTGGCCGGAAAATCCTGCACCAGTTGGTCCAGCAGCACCACCGCCTCCCCAAAGTGCTCCGGGCCTTGCCGCTGCGCGTGCAATGCGGCCTCAAACAGCGCCTGCGGCACCAGGCTGCTGCCGGGATAATCCCGCGCAAACAGCAGCAGCACCTGCTTGGCCTGGCCGGGCTCATTGACTGATGCCCGGTAGGCGGCCTCGGTAAAATAGGTCCTTTTGGCTGCGGTATTCTTGCTGAAATCCTGGCGGATCCGCGCGATGACCGCAAAGGCCGATTCGACGTCATCCAGCGCAAACATCGACTCGGACTGCAGCAGCAGCAGCTCTGACTTCAGACGCGCGCTCTCCACCGGATCAAGCGCTGTATCCGGCATCGAATCGATGCGCGTCAACAACACCTCCACTTTGTCCGGAATCGCCGCACTGTCGCCCAATTTCAAACTGATGTACGCCTCCAGCCAACGCAAACGCAGGTCCAGCAAGGTCGGCACCGAAGACGTATTTTGCCCGATCAGAAAACGCAGCCGCTCCAGTGCCTGCTCCTCTTGCCCCCCGGCCTGAAGCGCGAGAGCAATACTCCACTCCACCTGCCAACGATCCCCCTCCCCCATCAATCCCGACCGGTCTGCCTGATCGATCAATGCCAGTGCGGCGGGAATCTTGCCTGACCTGATTTGAGAAATGACCAAGCGCAGCAGAACACTGGAGCGTGCTGCACCCGCCGCCAGGCCGGCCCGGGCCAATTCATAAAAGTCGGCGGCATTCGAGTAATCGCGGTTCAAAAAGTAACAGTCTCCGATCAAACGGTTGAGCCGGGCGATCGGCTCCGGCTCCGCAGTCCGCTCCCGCAGGTCCAACAGATAATCCGCCGCCACCCGATACCTCGGCGGATCGCGTTGAATCGCCGCGAAAGCCAGCAGTTGGTACACACTGCCGATTTCAGCCAGCCCCGGAAATTGCTCCAACAGATAGCGCGCATCGGCTTCGGCCTGTTCCGTGCGGGCCGGATCGGTCAAAGCCAGCTGACAGCGCATGTAATGCAACTCGGCCAGCAGTGGATGCGTCGCCGATCCGTCAATAATCTCATTCAGCAAGGCCATCAGCGCCGGGCCGCCTTCCGGCACAGCAGCCATTAACTGCAAGGCCATGATCGTACTGTCCGAGTCGATGCCAGCCCGCACCAAATCCTGTAATGCCGACCAGCCCGCACTCGATTCCGGCCCCAGAATCAAACTTTTCAAGAGCAGCAGATTCGCACGCTGCTCGGGCGAATAAGCCACCTGCGAATCGGCAATCTCCGTATCCAGAATGCCGATGGCTTCCAGCGCGCGATCCTCGCGGTGTAATAAAACCACATATTCCAATAAAAACGGAAACACGACCGCCTCCCCGCGCAAGGCCTCATATTTTGCGCGGATTTCCACCAGCAGATTCCCGTCCGTCTTGGATTTGAGCAGCTGCTGCCGCAAAACTAAACTGGAAAACTGGGCCGCCTGCATCGAACTCGCGGCGGCACCCTCCGCCAATGCGTAGTAATCTTCTGCCCGGCTTGAATCACCCGCCACATCCGCATCAAAGCCACGCAGAAAATAATACCAGGGCACATCCACCGAACTCAGTGATGCCGCGTCCACTTCCGACAATGCCGCGCCCATCGCCGCAGCTTGCGCATCACCCGCAAGGCCGTAGAGAATACTGGCACGATACAGCTGACGCCGCGACGCCTGCTGCTGGCCGGGGACTTCCAGCAGGGTATCCGACGCTTTTTGATACCTGGCCTGCGCGATCAATGCGGCCACGTAATCCAGCATTAATTGAATTCTTTCCTCTGCCCCGAAATCAACGTCTGCCAGTAGCGCCGCATACAGGTCCGCCGCAGTGGCAGCCAAACCGGAATGCAGCGCGATCCGGGCCGCCTCCGCTTGCCAGCCCGCTTCAACCCCCGCGCGTCCAACCAACTGCGGCTCTGCATCCTCCAACAACGGCGTCTGCGCAGCCAGCGCTGCGCCATCGACACAGCAACAACACAGCACCAGGCGGATCAAAACAGATTTTGGGAGTGGCCAGATCAAAAGTAACAAATTTCGAATAGGATGGAGTGTGCACACTGCACCCACCAACAAACAGCGGCAATAGAATAAAATTACAGCCTCGAACAGGCCGTCGCAAAAGCTGGTGCCCCCACCGGGAATCGAACCCGGATTAACTGTTTAGGAAACAGCGGGAGGCGTGATAATTTAGCGGCAAAATTCAACCGTTGGCATTTTGTTGACGCATTTAGCTTGTGTTCATGGCGACTTGTGGCAACAGTTGGCAACATGAAGCCGACAATCAGACCTTTCAATTCACCCGTCAAACCCCATTTGAAGTTCGTTGTCAGTCACAAGGCAACGGACGGCAAACGCGTTCGCAGGTTCTTCA
>Ga0100391_1000402_pt1 | contig 51289 bp, 49 predicted proteins | sample CryGeymeta201515_FD_81541 | JGI IMG/M metagenome (GOLD analysis project Ga0100391, IMG submission 81541) | Groundwater microbial communities from Crystal Geyser aquifers in Utah, USA - Crystal Geyser metaG 2015-15 | ecosystem: Environmental > Aquatic > Deep subsurface > Groundwater | place: USA...
AGCGCTGCGGCGAAGGGCCCCGAAAAAGAGTAACTTCAAACTGTACGGCTACGTCGCAGGTGATATGCTTACTATGCTTGGAGCGGCCGATGTCGTTGTCAGCAGGGCAGGGGCGACCACCCTCCTTGAGTTGGCGGCCCTGGCCAAGCCTGCTATCATCGTACCGAACGCGCATCTGACCGGTGGCCACCAGACTAAAAATGCAGCCGTCTACGAACAGGCGGGAGCAGTGGTAGTGCTGGACGAGGAACATCTGAAGGTAGAGCCGCTTGCCCTGGTCGATGCAATAAACGCAACGTTACTCAATAAGGCTACCTTACGTGCCCTGTCGAAGAACATCCTAAGTTTGTCGAAGCCTGATGCAGCCCGCGATACCGCCCGTCTGATTATAAATGCAATCGATAGGTAACCCTCTTGCCTCTGTTACAATAAGACCAACCTCACTGACTACAATACATAGATATGTTCGGCCGTACACAAAACGTTGACCAAGACCGACCCGGCCGCCGCCGGTCGGTATCGGGCGGCCCAACTCCGCGTCAGACATCCGATATGACCGACCGCTACGCGTTCCGTCGTAACCGCACGCTCACTGGTAGCTCGTCGGGTAAGATTACCAGCTCGGCGGAGCTGAGTGCCGAGCTCCGATCACCGCGCGCCCACGCCCACCATCTGACGACGCTTCGTCGCAAGCTGTCACTGTATTTTCTTATCGTAGCGAGCACCTCGTTCGTGCTCTATCTTCTCGTCAGCCAGCTGGTAGCCTCAGCGACCGTACGGGTAGCCGGGGTCGATCTGTTACCGGTCGACGATACGGTCACCTACGCTCGCTCCCTGGACGAATACTACGGCGCACGACCCATCGAGCGTCTACGCTTCCTTTTGAACGAACCAGAACTGACTTCTCACCTGCAGGCCGCCCATCCCGAAGTGAAGGCCGTACGGGTAGAGCCAGGCAGTGAACTGGGAAATGCATCGGTCGTGATTACTGCCAGGCACGCCATCGCTCGCTGGAGTATCGATGGCCGCAATCGGTACGTTGATGCCGAGGGGGTGGTCTTCACGCGCAACTATTTCGAACGTCCAGGATTGCAGATCGTGGACAACAGCGGCATACAAGCAACCGCGGTCCAGGCAGTCGCTTCGAACCGATTCCTTGGCTTCGTCGGACGTGTCATCTCGTCCAGTCAGCGCCAAGGTCTTGAAGTTGCCAAGGTTACCATTCCCACGCTGACGACCCGCCAAGTGGCGATCAATCTTAAAGGCAGACAACCGGCTTATAAATTTTCAATTGACCGCTCGGTAGGGCAGCAGGTAGAGGATATGGCTCGGATCGATCGCTTCCTGCGTCAAAAGAATATCACCGCCAGCTACGTCGACGTGAGAATCGAAGGAAAGGCCTTTTACCGATAAGAAGGGCGCATGGCCCCCGCCTCACCGGGCAGTAGTTCGGTATTTGTTCTATAGTACCGAACATATAAAAAACTATACCAAAATATCAAAATTACAAAAAAGCAAATAGCGGGTAAGTAGGGAAAAAGAGTAGGGGGGTAATAAAAAACAGAAAATGCAAATAACGGATGGATCGTCGTATGAATACCTGATGTGGATAAATATGCGCCGCGTGGCGGTGGATTCCAGGATCATGGAGATGAGTGACCTGGGTCGGTAAGATACCTGAAAGAAACCGAACGCTACGAACGTAACAGAATGAAAACGACGCCTCAGAACCGTACACCTCCCTGTTAACAGGTGATATAAAGGTATAGTGAATCAACTCTATGAATAATACGCTATGTCGTAAAAGATATATTGTGCGACGTTAAGTTACTACACATGCCATGACGCCATATATTCAACTACTCTGCCAACTGCCGGATGCGTTTCACTCTTCATTCAACTGCGTTCGCTTCTTCCCGCTTGGCCTGACTGTGATTTTCCTTACAGCTGGCTTATTCACGTCACGTAGATTCATTCCTTGCGACGCCTGATATGTCATATATGCGTTTGGCCCACGCCAATGGATGCGTTGATCGTAAGTTCTACTTTTGTTCGTATATACATTCTCTTGCGACAGATTGAGCGCTATAGCTAGGCAGCAGGGGTAAGGTGCTCTTCAGGTATCGAGAAAATCGTCGGTTCATCAGCGTACGTGGTCGTGTGGACGGTGTAGACCCACTCACCGTTGTCATACCGGGCGCCACCGATGCTTCCGAGTACGGCTCGCTCCCCTTCCTGGTAATGAAAGACGACGGAATCGTCAATCAGGAACTTTGGTTTAGGTACGTGGAACGGCTCGACGCTTAGCTTGGGGTTGTCCATTGAATGGCCCTCCTTACTCCGTTAGCGGAGTTTTATTTCCGTGGTTCCGCTTTCGGGTAATACAGCTTCCGGTTTTGAGGTGACTTTCGTATCGGCAGGGGTGCCCCCGGCAGGTTTCTTCTTGCGCGTACGGCTCCGTTTCTTCTTTGGTGTAACGGAGGGCTCCGAAGAGTTCTGTGACGGCGTGATCACTTGGGACTGGGCGTTGATTGGCCAGACATTCGGCTGTGCCTTAGGCGGCTGGTTGGTCGGAGCACCGTGTTTGGGCATTACCAGCTCGGCAATCTGCGTTTCGACGTCGCTTCGTGGGCGTGAGTAGTGCAGACGGGTATGTTCGATGATGCGGCCGGTATTGTCCGTCTGCGGCGCCGGAAGGTTGAGCGTGCGGGCACTGAAGGCTGGTGTCTTCTCGCCGTTGATAACCATGTTGATGACGAAGTTGCGATTATGCATCTGCAGCAGATCGAGTGCCTCGAAGTTCGGCTCGAACTGCTTACTGAGGATCGGTGCGTCATCAGCTGAGACACGGAAGCAGATCATGGTGCCGACGTTGCCGAAGACAGCGTCACGCACGTTGTCGCTCATTTGGGAGATGTACTGGTTGGCTACGGTCAGATTCAGGCCGTACTTACGGGCTTCCGACAGGATGGTCGCGAACGAATCGGTGGCGAAGTTCTGGAACTCGTCGACATAGAGGTAGAACGGCCGGCGATCCTCGATGTTCGGGATGTCCTGGCGACTCATGGCGGCCAGCTGTACCTTGGTGACAATGAACGAACCGAGGATGGCAGCATTGTCCTCGCCTATCAGGCCTTTCGAAAGATTGACGATGAGAATCTTACCTTCGTCCATGATTTCACGGATGTTAAAGGTACTCTTAGGCTGACCGATGATGTTACGGATAATCGGGTTGGCCGTAAAGGCGCCTACCTTGTTGAGCACCGGTGCGATGGCCTCGGCTTGGAATTTGTCGTTCCAGCTGGCAAACTCGACGTTCCAGAATTGCAGCACGACCGTATCGGTACAGGTCTCGAGCACTTCTTTGCGGAACTTCTTATCTGTCAGCATACGAGTGATGTCGAGCATGGTGGTGTTCGGATGATCGAGTAACGCCAGGATGGTATAGCGCAGAATGTACTCCAGGCGTGGGCCCCACGACTCGCCGAACATACGCTTGAGTACCCCGATGACCTCTGATGATATGTTGGTCTTCTGGTTCGGGTCGGTCACTTCAAGCGGATTGAAGCCGAGCGGATAGGCCGTATCGGCCGGATTGAAGTAAACCACGTCTTTCAGGCGCGAGCCGGGGATGAAGCGCATGTTGTTGACCGCGAAGTCGCCATGCGGGTCGATGATGGCGTAACCATGGCCATGGAAGATGTCCGACAGTGCGAACAACTCGAGCGTACCTGACTTACCGGCTCCGGTCTGACCGATGATGTAGACATGTCGGGAGCGATCATAGCGTAGCATGCCGAACTGATGGTTGATGCCGCGGAAATTAGTGACACCGAAAGCGGAGATATTCTCATCGATGGCGTCGTTACCGGTAATGACCGGGAGCTTGGCCGGTGGTTCGGCCGTCTTCGAACTAGCCCAGACGATATTGGGCGTCTCGACGTTGGTGTGCGGCAAGTGGAAGACTGACGCCAGCTCTTCGATGTTAAGGATGAAGCCTTTGTCAGCGAACAGTCGGGTCTTGTAGGCGTTCAGATCTTCCTTCTTGAAGCTCTGGCTGGTGGCCTTGAAGCCGTTCAGGTTGGTGGAGTTATATTGTTTGAAGGTGCCTACCAAGGCCTGCATGCGCTGCTTGGCGTTGGTCTGACTGTCGCCAAGATACGCCAACCGAATCTTCACCTGGTAACCAAGCTTGGTCGCCTTCTTCTCTACCTCACCGATACGTGTCTTGTCACGTTCTGACAGTTCCCTGCCCGGCCCACTGCCGACTCCTTCTTCCGGTGGTTTCCAGAGCGCTTCAAAGAAGGTCCGTATCCAACTGAAGTCAAAGCCCCCCTGCCCTGTCAGGGCACTGAACGGATTACCGGTGCGCAGCGTCGAGATCCAGCGTTCGCTCTGTTTGTGCCAGTCGTCAGCGATTGGCCGGACCAATACCTGGATCCATAGTTCCTCCCCTGTGGATTCGAGCTTGGCGAGCGTACCGGTAATACCGGCCAGCGGGTCGACCTCGAAGCTCTGGAAGGTCTTGATTGGTAGATACTCGGCTCCTGTCAGGGTGATGTCGGAGGTGTGCACCACGCTGTGCTGGCGTTCATGACTGACGTAGTCCTCGTCGGCGGCGTGAATCTGAACGGTCGGGTACTGGGAGTATATCTGTCCTTCGACGAAGCTTTGCAGGGCTTTCGGCACCCATACGTAGAAACGGATCTGGCCGTTGACCGAGGCGATCTCGAAGCTCAGGTGCTCCTGAATGCCGTGGTTCAGCTTCAGTTCGGTCTTATCACGCAGAATGCCATGCAGGCTAGCGAACAGCTGCTCGGCCGCCAGTTCCGACTTGTCGTTTGCCTTAGGAATTTCAAGGATCAGCAGGCTGGTCTCATGGTCCGGCAATGGTGGTGCCACGCGGTAATTACGCCAGGTGGCGTAGAGCAACACAACGACAAGCGGTATCCAGACATACCACTGGAGCAAGGTTTCAAATATCCAAGAAAGCACAGACATAGTTAACTCTGGTCTTATTGTCGCACCAGCCTACCGCTAATGCAACTGGGGTTTAAGAGGGTTCGACCAGCTGGTAGGTCGCTTTCGAGACGCGTTTGAACTGAGGCTTCGACTGCAGGTTAAGTAGGATGGTCGTTTCTTTCACCTGTCGGCTCATCAGCACGCGCTTGACAATCTCATCGCGGTGAAGCGGTTCCCCGGCGGTCCGGAGGACGTCGGCGATGATGTCAGCGACGGTGCCCTTGGAATAACCCCAGCTATCGAGTGCGTAAATGCCGCGACCGATCAATACGAAGCGCTTGTCTTTAATCAGTTCGTTGTGAATCGCCTGGGTAGTGACATCTTTGCGCTTGAAATCGCTTTTCTTGATGTTCTTGGCAATGTCCGAGAAGTGCATCGGCTTGCCGTTGTCGGCCAGCACGACGTAGATCTTATCGCGGATGTTCTTCGGGTTCACTGTCGGCCACTTGACAAGTCCCCAGCGGTCTTTCAAGCTAGCCAGTTTTTTCGAAGTAGATGCAAGGGCTCGGACGTGCGAAGGATGTTCATGCCCCAGCTTTCCGTGCAACTCCTCGATACCAATCGGTTCACCATGCTGTTTGATGGTCTTGACGATTTCTTCGACGTGCGTCTTGATCTTCTTGTCGTCGGCATGTTCCTTGATGCCGATGGCGTGGTAATAGTCATCGTTCTCGGCCAGTACCGAGATGTTCGGCGACAGCTCGGCGATGAACGCGACATGCGCCTTGTGCTGGGCGGTAGCCTTATCACCAATGAGGTCGAGTGCCACGTCGCTGACGCGGGCTACCCTACCCTTTTCAGACAGGTGACGTATGAGCGTACGCTCGATTTCATGTACGCTGGGTACCTTGCCGGCCTCAGACGCCAGCTTCAGCCGGATCAGGATGGCCTTCTCTAGCTGACGGACCCGTTCACGGGTGATGCCGAGCAACTCACCGATCTGCTCGAGAGTCTCCTTGCGGTCGAACAACCCGAAACGCCGCGTAATGATCTCACGCTCTCGTTCCTGCTCGATGACTGCCAGTATATCGTTGACCGCGCTGGTCAGGCTGGTCGCCATGTCGGCTTGGGTTGTTTGTTCCATCTCGGTAGGTTCCTCTCGGGCTCGCTGTTAATGGTTGGTGCAATTCGTTTAAGAACATTATAAAACAATGTATAGTTAATGTCAAACACATTGTCCGATATGCTTAATTATAGCACATTCTAGACGCTTATGGTAAATAGTATTTTGAAGCTTTTTTATATAAAAAAGTATGGCACAGTAGTGTCGGCCTATGCCGAGACAAGTAAGTCGGAGCGCGGGTCACGGTGCCATAGCTGACGCACTTCTGCCAGGTAGCCGAAAGCAGCCCGGGCGAGCTCTTCGCGGAGGTGGGCATCTTTCAGGCGTTGGCGCTCCGTTTCACCGCCTTCTTTGCGCAAGGCCGTGAAATAGGTGCGTTCCTGCGCCACTATCTGTGCGTGATAATCCACCAGTTCATCTCGGGCCAGAATATCGGTCATTTGGCCGACGGAGTAATGGCCGGCCAGCGAACCGGCGACGCTAATGACGTCTTCCGGATACCTTTCGGTCAGGTGGATAATTCTAGGGTCGATTTCGCGCGAAGGCATTGCCTTAAGTATGAAACATAGCCTCCGCTGCGTCAATGGTCAACGTGGCTACGATTTCTTGCGGGTGGGCGCTCGCCGACCTCGGCCAGCCTTGGCTGGCGCGGCCGCGAGAAGCTCCTTTGCCTGCTCGTGGGTGACCGACTTCGGATCGGTACCTTTGGGAATCTTGGCGTTCTTCTTGCCGTCGGTGATATACGGACCGAACCGGCCGTTCAGCACCTTTACGCCGTCGCCGAAATCAGCAATGTTCTTCTCGGCCTCGGTCTTCAGCTTGGCCTCGTAGAGTTCAAGTGCCTTCTCGAGTGTGATGGTGTGGGGGTCTTCCGGCTTGATACTGACGAACAGCTTGTCGACTTGAATATACGGACCGAACCGGCCGATATTAGCTTTGATCGGCTTGCCACCTTTCGTTTCGCCGACCAGGCGGGGCAGTTTGAACATTTCGAGCGCTTGCTCGAGCGTGACGGTCTCGATGCGGCTGCCGGCGGGCAGTGGTGCGAACTGGGGCTTATTCTCTTTGTCGTCGGTGTCGCCGAGCTGAAGCATCGGACCGAACCGGCCGAAACGGGCCAGGATTGGCTTGCCCGTCTTAGGGTCGGTGCCGACTTCGCGATTACTGCCGACCGTCGAACGGTCGATGCCGCCGGATTTTTCAATCAGCTCGTGGAATGGCGTATAAAAGTCGGCCAGCATCCGGTTGCGTTCCAGCTTGCTTTCGGCGATTTCGTCGAAGTGCTCCTCAACGCTGGCGGTAAAGCCGTAGTCCACCACGCGTTCGAAATGGTTGGTCAGGAAATCAGCGATTAGCTCACCGCTTGGTGTCGGCACGAGCTTGCCGCGGTCGGCGCCGGTTTTCTCCTCGACTACTTCCCGGTCAACGCCAGTCCCTGTCGTCGTGAGGACGATGACGTCGCGCGGCGTGCCCTCGCCTTCGCCCTTTTCCACGTAGCCACGCGTCTGAACGGTATCGATGATAGTGGCGTAGGTGCTCGGCCGGCCGATGCCGAGGTCTTCCAGCTTCTTTACTAGGCTACCTTCGGTGTAGCGCGCAGGCGGCCGGGCGAACAGCTGGCGGGCGCTGGCGCTGGCCATGACCAGGCTATCGCCGCTGGTCAGTGCGGGTAGCAGCTCGGCTTCCTTCTTGCTACCGCCATACACCTTCATGAAGCCATCAAAGATGACGACTTCGCCCTTGGCTTCGAACGTTTCAGCCCGGGTTGAAACGGTGATGGTAACGGTGGTCTTCTCCAATTTGGCCGGTGCCATCTGACTTGCCAGCGTGCGGCGACGGATCAAATCGTATAACTTCTGGTCGTACTCGTTCGATGAGCCTTTCTCGGCGCTCATGTCGGTCGGACGGATAGCTTCGTGAGCTTCCTGGGCGGAAGCATTCTTCGTCTTGAACTTGCGTACCTGGGAGTAGCTGTCGCCGTAGGCGCTTTTTATGAAAGAAGCGGCTGCGGCGATAGCCTGAGAGCTCAGATTGACAGAGTCAGTACGCATATAGGTGATCTTACCGGCCTGGTAAAGTTTCTGGGCACTGGACATGGTAGCTTTGGAACCAAACCCAAGCTTCGCGTTGGCATCCTGCTGCAAGGTACTGGTGGTAAACGGTGCCGGCGGGTTACGGGTGCTCGGGCTGGTCGTGACGTCGGCGACGCTGAAGCTGGCTTCGGCCAGGCTCTCCAAGAATGTGCGGGCTTCTTCCTCGGTATCGAAGCGTTGCGGAAGTTCGGCCTTGACGTCCTGGCCGTCATGCACGAACTGCGCCGTCACCTTGAACTGGTAAGAACCTTCGAAGGCGCGGATCTCGCGTTCGCGTTCGACGAGCAATCGGACGGCCGGGCTCTGGACGCGCCCAGCTGATTTACCGCCGGGTACTTTTTGCCAGACGACCGGTGATAACTCGAAGCCGACGATGCGGTCGAGAATCTGCCGCGCCTGCTGGGCTTCGACCAATCGCATGTCGACGGTCCGTGGCTGCTTGATCGCCTCGGTGATGGCGCTCTTGGTAATCTCGTGGAAGACGATCCGTTTGGTGGTCGCAGGATCAAGGCCTAGTACTTCACAAAGATGCCAGGCAATCGCCTCCCCTTCACGGTCTTCATCGGTTGCCAGCCAGACTTGCTCGGCTGTCTTGACGGCCTTTTTCAGTTCGGTAATGACCTTTCGTTTCTCAGGGTCGACTTCATACACGGTCTTAAAGCCGTGTTTGACATCAATCGGTGGCGTACCGTCTTTCGTCTTCTTTGCGATCGAGCGGATATGCCCGATGCTCGAAAGCACGGTAAAGTCACTCCCGAGATATTTCTCGATCGTCTTGGCTTTGGCCGGGGACTCTACTATTACTACGTTCTTGCTCATACTGCTTATCGCTTTTCAGCGTGACACAACTGCCTATACTACGCAATGACCATGCATTTGTAAAATATACCGTTGACAACCCTTTTCATGCGGGAGCATACTAAAGGCTAAGACGCGTGTGCAAACACCAACACAAAGCGCCCGGGAACAAACCTAAACAAAAGGATCGGCATATGTCAGAGCTGTATAAGCGTAGTCTTGGATATCCATTCGACGAGCGATTAGCGCGTCGTGAGGTAGAGAACGGTATCGGGAGTTGCGACCCGGTTGATACCACGCCGGCATTCGAGGGTCCTTCCGACCTGATGATTACTGCCGAAGATATGCCGCAGCTGACAAAAATCGCGCAGTTACGTCAGGAAATCGCCGACTGGTACCTGCACGCTGAGTTAAGTGGCGGACTGAACGACTACGAAAGCTCGGAACTGATCGTACTGGAAGCGGAACTGGTGGTGGAAGAATGCAGCGAAGCCATGAGCGCACTCGCCAGCACGCATCCGCGCTACACCGCGTTAGTCGCCAAGCAATTGACGGCCCGGCTTGACGCCATGGCGGCATTCGGTGAGCCGGTCGATCCTGAGATGTACGTCGATGCCCACGCCATGGCGGATGAGATAGTCTCTGCCAACCCGGACAAGAACGCTGACGAGCTGACGACGATTGTCGAGACGATGATGGCATTGATCCAGGCTGAGTATCAGCGCCGTCAGCTCGCACTGGTCGCGTAGCAATCCGTTTCTAATAGCGCGTCGCTTCAGCGCTCGACGTCAGCGTAACGTCCAGCGATTGGCGCCTAGCGCCCGTATGGCTCCCTGTAGCTCTAGCATGGTTATAGTAGTGGCGAAATCGGTCGCAGTGCAACCTGCCTGCCGCAGAAGCTCGTCGCCGTCACGGAGGCCGTGTGCCAGCAGGCCGATGATGGTCGTTTCGAGCTCGGTACGTCCGAGCGGCAGGGTCGCTGCACTGTTTGATGCAGATGCCGGCGGCACGAGGACGTCCAGCAGGTCATGCACGTCGGTGAGTGGTAGGGCGCCTTGGGCGATGAGTGCGTTGCAACCGGCCGAAAGCGGGCTGGTGATGTTGCCTGGCACGGCGTAGACGTCTTTGCCTTGTTCGAGCGCATGCGCCGCCGTATTGAGGGTACCACTCCGTAGCGCCGCCTCGGTAATGATGATGACATCGGCCAAGCCTGCGACGAGACGGTTACGCTCCAGGAAGTAGTGCGGTCGGGCTTTATCGTGGGGCGGGTACTCGCTTAGGAGCGCCCCGCCCGATTCGACGATGCGGTGCCCGAGCCGGGCATTGGTCGCCGGATAGATATCGGGCAGTCCGTTGCCAAGCACGGCAATCGTAATACCACCAGCCTCGAGTGCCGCCGTGTGGGCGATCGCGTCGATGCCGAGTGCCAAACCGCTGACGACGATCACACCGCGCTGGGCCAAGCTATAGGCCAGCGTGTGGGTGACTTCCCTGCCGTAGGCGGTCGGCTTGCGTGTACCGACAATCGCTACCGTCGCCGGCCCATCGGGTGGCAATGTACCTACATAATGAAATGATTTGGGAGGCTTTGCAATACTATTAACTCTCTTTAGAAATTCGTTCTTCTCTGGAGCGATAGTATTGATTTTCATAAAAAAAGTGTTGAAAGGTATTGACGGAAATCAAAAAGCGTGCTACTATGATGAACGATTGATTGAATCTGCGAGTCCAATCAAACGCACCTTATACCCCCTATTCTAACTTATGTTAGGTTGCATACAATGCGGTTCGTAGTAATCTACCCTCCACTGTGAGCCATAAAAAGTATTGTGTGCATACTAATCCCTTTAACCGGCGGACCTCCATTATTTGTGAGGTGGGTCACGCTAATGCCCGAACGGGTGGGTTGAAGGGCCAAATGGCGCCAGGTGATGCCCACCCTTACCTGGTGCCTTTTGGTTTTTATAGGGTTTTTTATTACGATCTCAAAGTAAACGCCCCCGCCGCTCCATGATTGAGCGGCGGGGGTTCGTTTGACAGGGCTACCGCCTCAGCGGTACAGGTTCAGCCAATAGCCGTCCGCCACCGCCTCACCGCATCCTCGGTGCAAGGCGCGGAGGCCGTTGCGCAGGAACGCCTCCTGCTTAAGACGTTCCGCCCGGCTAAGCAGACGGATGACCCGCCGGTGCCTATAGGCGTCGGGCAGTAACTCGGCCAGGTAGCCGTGCTCGGACACACAGTAGACCGTGTGGTCGTCCGACCCTTCATCCGGTCCGAGGGACGCGGCGAACGTCGCCCAGCGCATCCGCGACAGTCGGTGATGTGACGGCCTCAGCGGCCACTGTCGGCTGCGTCGTTCCCATGCGATATCAAGCTGCACAGCATCGACTTCTCCAACTTGAAGCCCGACAGCCACTGTCGCAAGTTCACGCAGCATTCCTTCTCCTTTTTGGTGGAGGAACGGTCCTTGTCAAACGCCGATTCCGGAGCCTGACAAAGGACAATTCCTTCTGACTGGCTCAACGAAATACTTATCAAGTTTACAGAGGTCAGCTAGCCGTGTCAATCAGCTTATGGCTTGTATGGGGATGGTTTCCGGTGACGAAGTCATGGCACATCGAACGCAGATTCGGTAGGATGGTCTCCTTCAGGGCCGTGGCTTCCTCGGCCGAGAAGCGACCCAGTACGAACTCGGTGTCGCCGATGAGTTGCCGCTTGTCGTTCGCGATGCCGATACGCAACCGTTTTGAGGCCTCGCCGCCGTGAAGGTTGACCGATTTGATACCGTTGTTGCCGGCGTCACTGCCGCCCTGTCGGGCACGCACGGTACCGAATGGCAGGGCCAGTTCGTCGTGCACGATCAGTGTATCTTCCGGAGCCAACTTGTAGAAGTCGCAGATCGCCCGGTAACTTTCGCCCGCCAGGTTATAGAACGTCGTTGGCTTCGCGAGCAGTACTTTCTCGCCATCAACTCGGCACTCGGCTATGAGCGCCTTGAATTTACTCTTCTCGCTGAACGATGCCCCGCACTCGTCAGCCAGCGCTTCAAGTGTCAGGAAGCCCAGATTATGGCGGGTACCTGTGTAGTCAGGGCCAGGATTGCCAAGTCCGAAAATCAGTTTCATATCTGGTAGTACAGTATAAACTATTGCTTAAATGTAAGAAGTATGATATAATAAAAAGATAGGCACCTCCGCCTACCTTCCCCAAAGGAGACCCAGATGCCCGAGTATGAGTCGAGCATGCACCCCAACAAGTCGGATCGAATCACTTCCTACGCAGTTCTGCTGCTCGCGCTGATGGTCACGATTGGCTGTCACCTCCTCTTTGGCGGTGACATCTGGCTGACGCGGCTGAGCGTGTACGGCGTTGTCCCGGCAGCCGCCTGGGCCGCCTGGGAGTTCGCCAAGTACCGCTGGTACGTTACCACGCACCGCCGTTCAGATGGCAGCATGCGGATCGGCAACCAGAACCTGTTCTGGAGGAACGACCGCGATCCGAGCAACCGTCGCCTCGTCTGAGGCGTCGCCGACCAACGGTTGGGACCGACGGAGGGACCCCCTTGGTGATAGTCGAGCATTCACGCTCCTATCGCCAAGGGGGCGTTTTTAATTCCTAGGCTTCGTCGCTTTTCTGGGCGCCTTTGTTGATCGGCTTCTGCCCCAGGGCGATCCGTTCCTTGTTGGCTTTGATCTGCTTCTCGTCACGGAACGAGAACTTGATCGGCGTACCGGAATAATCGTAGGTTTCACGCACCAGTCGTTCCAGGTAGCGCTTGTAGCTCCAGTGGACGAACTTCAGGTTCGAGCCGTGGATGACGAACCATGGCGGTGTGGTGTCGGTCTGCACCATGTAGCGCAGTTTCGGGTGGCTGTTTTTCAGCCCGGCCGGCGGATGCTTCTGCACGGCCTTTTGCAGCAGGTCGTTCAACACGCGTGTCTTGGTTTCCTGTTTACGGCGGGCCTCGATGTCCAGCGCCAGGTCGAACAGCTTGGTGACGTTCTGCCCGGTGACGCTCGAGGTGAAGATGAGCGGAGCCCACGGTGTGAATTTGAAGTTGTAGGCAATCTTCGGCGCCAGGGCGTCACGGGTGTAAGCATCCTTGCCTTCGACGCTGTCCCATTTGGAAATGACGATGACCAGTCCCTTGCCAGCCTCGGCGATGATACCGGCCAGGCGTTGATCGAGCTGGGTGTTTAATTCGTTGACGTCCATGAGCAGCAGGCAGATGTCGGCTTCTTCAATGGCCTGCAGGGTGCGTAGTACTGAGAATTTTTCAATACCGACCTCTTGCTTGCCCTGGCGACGGACGCCGGCGGTGTCGAGCAGCTCGATGGTGCGCTGGTTGTAGCGCACTTGCACGCGGTTGACGTCGCGGGTGGTGCCGGCGATGTTGGCGACCACGGCCTGCTGCTTGCCTGCCAATGTGTTGAACAGGTTGCTCTTACCGACGTTCGGCCGGCCAATCAGGGCGACCCGTAAAATGTCGTCATCTTCGCGCTCGCTGCGGGGAGGAATCAGTTCGGTGACTTTGCGTAGCACGTCGCTGATGCCGGAATTGTGTTCAGCCGAGGTTCGGATGATGTCCTTGATGCCGAGACGGCGGAACTCATCATCTGGCAAGGCGGTCTTCAGGTCGGCCTTGTTCGTTACCAGTAGAACGGGCTTCTGGCTCTTCAGGGCTTTCTTGGCGACCAATCGCTCCTCGTCGCTGACGTAGTGGGTCGAGTCGACGACTACCAGGATGACGTCGGCAGCAGCCGCAGCCTCCTCGATCTGTTCCTGGATCGAGGCTTCGAACTCGTCTTCGGCCGTCTTCAAACCGGCCGTATCAACCAGCCAGAACTGATGGTCGCCGTAACTTACCTTGCCGAGCACGTTATCGCGGGTGGTGCCGGCTTCGCGGGCGACGATGGCCTGCTGGGCGCGCACCATACGGTTAAACAGCGAGCTTTTGCCCGCGTTGGCACGGCCGATGATAGCGACGGTTGGTAGTTTTGAACTCATAGTGAGGCTAATTATAACAGAGGTAGCTCAACTTGGCGAGCATAAGCGGCTTGCCCGCAGCGATGGATTGACAACCGGTGGTAGGTTTGTGATGATACTACACAATCAGATTCGTGGAGGAGACCAACATATGGCGCACAGAGAATTCTTACATCGGGACGGCAGCGAGATCGTGGCGGTGACCGTCGCATCCGGCCTGACGGTACCAATGGAGCATCTGACGTTGCCGCTCGAGAAAGATGAAGAATTATATTTCCGTCATCCGCTAGGCGGCGGTCTGGTAGCTGACAGCGCCTATGTCGCGGACGAGCTGCAAGTTCCCTTCCCTGTGACGGTGGGGCCTGAGACTCACTTGGTTTCAGACCGAGGCTTGATTGGGCAGCACTATGTACGTGGGCGGCTATGGAATCCCGGTGAAGTCAGCCGACCGATTGATGATGAGGGCTATAAGCTACGGGCCGAGCAGCGCGAGATGGGGCTGGTACCCCGGTTGCTCGAAATCGAACGACGCCTAGCGAGCGCGGCGCGCACGGCTGACATGTTGTTCTAGCATATGAAAGAAAATATTCGAGCCGAAACGGTGAACTTCGAAACGTTCACGGCCAGGCTGCGAAGCTTCACGGCGCACTGCATCGAGCGGAGCGAAGCCCTGAAGGTTCCGCTCTACCCTGATGCGCGCGACCTCTTGGCGGCAAGTGATGACGACTTCAAAGTGGTCCAACTCCGGAACGCCTATACCCACCAGCAACTCGATGCACTGATTGAGTCGTGGGAGGACAGGCTGTACCGCTACCTGGCGCAGGCCTACATAGGCCGCATCGCTACGGCTGGACAGCCCGATACTCACCAGCTGCTAACCCGGCCAGTTGATACGGACCGAACTCGACACGATGGAGCGCAGTGACGGTGTAGCCTAACGCAGCGAATGTGCGGCGAATCTGTCGGTTGCGGCCTTCGTGCATGGTGACGATCCATTCGCTGCCGGAATCTTCGCGCCGACGCTCTAGCTGCAGGCGGCTGGTGCCGTCGGGTAGTTCGATGCCATGGTCGGCGATCATCTGGTGGTGCAAGGGCTCGAGCGCCCGGTCAAGGGTGACTTCGTAGCGTTTACGCTTGGCGAAGCGAGGATGGGTCATTTGCAGGGCAAAATCGCCGTCATTCGACAGCAGTAGCAACCCCGAGCTGTCTTTGTCGAGCCGGCCAACCGGCTTCAGAGCGCGCATGTCGGCAGGCAGAAGTTCGTAAATAGTCGGGTTGTCATCCTGGGCCTTGCGTGAGCAGACGTAGCCAACCGGCTTGTGAAATGCTACGTAGCGTCGCTGGGCGTTACCCGTCACCACCTTGTCGTCAACCGTCACTTGGCTGGTATCGCTGATGCGTCCACCAATCGCAGCGACCGTGCCATCGACCGCAACGCGGCCATCGGCGATCAACTCATCAGCTTCACGACGAGATACCCCGAGCTGAAGCGCGAGATGTTTATTAAGACGGATAGAAGGCTCGGACATACTTCGTTAAAGTATAGCAGGCCTGTAAGGCACCTACGATGTCGGCGTGTCGTTGTTCTGGCGCGGCGTTTCCTCGAAAGAGATGCCGCTCGGTTCTGATGAACCAGGGAGCGGAGGTACGCCGGGGCTCGGCGCAGCAGGAGGAGTACTTGGCACGCCACCGAGTTCCTTCGCCATCAAATCACCTATCGGCTGAGCTTCATCGACCGGTTTCTCAATCGGTTGGATGATGCGGTCGGCCAAACCGGCTGGGCGTGGTGTCGAAAATGGGGCGGTCGGCTGCGGCAGAGTAGTAGTCGGAGCGGACGGCTGTTCAGGAGCAGCCGGCGCTGGTGGTGTGGGAGCGGCAGGAGCCTGAGGCGCCGCAGGGGCGGGAGCCGGATTAGCTGGCGGCGTTGGTGGTTGGCTCACTTGTGGGCCAGGCGCGGTGGGTGCCGGCGTCACTGGCGCTGCGGCCGGGGCTGGTGGCTGCGGGGCGGTAGTTTCGGGACGGGGCGGAACACCAGCTGGAGCCGGTCGTGGTACTGCGGACGGTGCGCTGTTGGGAGCGAAGGCATTGGCGGTCGGCGCCACTGGTGCGTCACCGAGCACTTCGTGAACCGTTCGCACGACGTCTTCGATACCGACCTGGCTCTTCACCAAGTAACGGTCGGCGCCGAGCTGCTGGCCACGCTGCCGTTGGTCCTCGCTTGAAAGTGCGGTCATCATAATCACCTTGATATCTTTGGTCTCGGTCGTCGAGCGCAGGATATCAAGCATGTCGAACCCGGAGATCTTTGGCATCATCACGTCCGAGACGATCAGGTGCGGCCGCTCCTTGATGGCCATGGCTAGCGCTTCCTCGCCATCACCGGCACTGACGATGTCGTACCCTTCTGCTAGTAGCCTCACCCCGTATATCTCGCGAAGACTCTTGTCGTCTTCTACTAGTAAAATCTTTGCCATATTAGCTCCATTGTAACCGTAAGGTTTTTAAAATGCCATACCACTTATGGCTGATTTGTTTCCTCTGGTCCGCGAACCGGAATCTGGACGCTGCCGCGGCCGACGTACGCTCCCGGATTCTGCTCGATTTGGGTCAGCGGTACGTTCTGGGGTCCGGGCGTGAACGCTGGTGGTTGTGCGACCGGTTGGGCCATGGGGGCGGAAGGTGGCGGCACGGGCTGCACTGGTTGCAACTGAACCGGCTGTGGTGCGACATATGGCATAGTCGGTGCAGCTGGCTGGGCTGCGGGCTGTGCGTCGGCGACTGGTTGTGGCGGCTGAGCTGGTGCGGTCGGTGCCGGTTGCATCTGATACACTCCTGGCGTGCCGGTCTGTTGCATGGCGGCGGGCGGTGCGGGGGCTGCCGGGACTTCAGGTGGCAGAGGTGCGGTTTCTCCGGCATCAGCAGCGGCATCGATCGGCGTATCCATCATGTCCTCCGCCACCGTCGCGGCTTCCATCAGCCGTTCGGCTTCCTCATGGTCGATACGGGGTATCTCGAGCGTGAACGTGCTTCCCTTCTTGAACTCACTCTCCAGCTTAATCTGCCCGCCCATTACTTCCGCCAACCGTCGGCATAGGTAGAGGCCGAGGCCGGTGCCGCCGATCTCGCGCGTGGCGGTGTTATCGACACGGTAGAATTTCTGGAACAGGTGTGGGATATCTTCTGCGGGAATACCGATACCACTGTCTTGTACGCTGATACGCACATGCGTCTCGTCGCCATCGACATCGATGACAACGTCACCCTCCGGCGTGTACTTAATGGCGTTTTCAATCAAGTTAGCGACCACTTCGCGCAGATGGTCGTTGTCGACGTTGGCATAAAAGACGGGTGCGACCAGACGGTCATTAGCCGGCCGGTCATCAGGGCGCGGCTTGAACAGGAAGCGCAGGTTCTTCTCGGTCGCTTTCGGCTTCAGGCCTTCGGCCACGTCGCCGACGAAATCTACTACGTCAACCACGCCCGGCTTGTTCGATAATCTGCCATCTTCGGCTCGTGACACATCAAGCAAGTCCTGGAACAAGCGCCCAAGGTGTTTGGCGGCTTCCTGGGCCTTGCCGATGTATTCCCTGGCTTTGTCATCCACTTGAGCCGTCGCCGGGTTCAGGGCCAATCCCAAGTAGCCTTCGATACTAGCCACCGGCGTGCGCATCTCGTGTGACGCCGTCGAAATGAATTCTGCCTGCTCACGCTCCTCCGCCTTTTCCTTGGTCATGTCACGGAATACCAGGATGGCGCCGGTGCTGGGCGTACCAATCGGCGACGCCACGATGGAAAGCAGCAGTTTCTTGCCGGCTTCGGTCTGCACTGAGAAATCCTCACTGTGCACTTCCTGGTTCGAAGCCAGCACCTGTGCTATCGGGTCGTTTGCCGACGTCAGCGGCTTGTCGGCTCGGTCGAGCAGCTTGATGACCGACTTATAGCTCAGGCCGACTGCGTCGCTTTGTCCCCACCCTATCAGGCGCTGGGCGGCCGGGTTGATTAGTTGTATGACGCCTTGTTTGTCGACCGCCACCACGCCGTCGTTGATGGCGTTGATAACGGTGTCAGCCTTGTGGGCTTCATTCGTTAGTTCGTTGGCCAATTCGGCGTAGGCCTTGTCCTGCTTGTCATCCTTGGCCGATTTAGTGTGCCAGATGATAAAGCTGGCGATGAGCGGCGCGAAACCAGCCACGCCGACGACGATCAGTCCAGCGATCGGTTCCTGCGTGACGTAGCCATACAGAACGTAGGCAAACACGGCGCCGCCTATCAGCGTGAAACCGCGTAGCGCAAAAATGCCTGAGAATACGGCGATGGCTAGCCATAGCGCGACGAACGGTGAGCCGATTCCGCCTGTGCTGAGGATAAGACTGGCCGTCGTAGCGGCTAAGAGGGTGTATACCAGAAAGCTATACGTCGACAGGTTCGACTTCGGCACCCACAGGTAAAGCACGAAGGACGCTACGAGCGTGATTGCCGCCACGATAAGCCCCTGCCAGCTGACGAGGAGTAATTCACTCACCACCCCTGGTACTAATACGTACGGTAACGCGTAGAGCGCAATCACGGCGAACGAAACGAACATCGTAGCTTCGCAGATACGACGGTGCCAGAAGCGCGTCAGTGTAATCGGTTGGATAGCAGGGCCCCCTATTTGTTCCTGCGGTCATTATCGCAAATCGCTATAGCTTGCACAAGCGGAACAACAAGTTACGCTTGAGTTCGCGTTTAAAAGGAGTATCATAGCAGTAGCTACCGAAAAATGAGGTATCACGTGAAAGACATCGCTCGCCAAACCTTCGACCACCTCTTCCCTTCTCCCGAGGAACTGTGGCAGCGGGGCGGCGCCATCATGTTGGACACGGTGATCGACGAAGGGCACATCGAGCAGGTGCCTTTTTTTGACCTTGAAATCACGAAGGTCCGCACACTCGACGACGAGCCGTTCATTACCAAGCGTGGCCGTAAGCTCGGTCGCAGTGTGCTGCACCGGATCGATGTGAACGGGGTCGATCATCTGGCGCGGGCATTCGTACCCGCTGATGAGCTTCGTACCGATCACGATTTCACTATTACGAGCGGTACGGCTTGGATGACGACGATTGACGGCTATGCACTCGATCGTTCCCGAAAACTCGTCGCCGATACGCACATGCCATTACTGCAGGTCGGTCCGCCGCATAGCTCGCATGCATTGCCACGCCCGCTTGAGCTACTGCGGGTACCTCGTACCATCCGTGAGGCGAACGAAACCTCGCTGGCACGTACCGCCCAGACCGAACAGCTGGTGTTCGCGGCGCTTTCGAGCATGTACGACCTACCGCGCACGCAGGTGGCAATCGGTGATTCGCGTGACAGTAATACTACCGCTGGCCAATATGCCTACATGAAGCATTACGAGTCGGATATCATCGCGTTCGACAATAAGGGTCGCTGCGCACCCGAGAAAGTGAATTTCGAAAACCTGCCGGAGTTCGCCAACTGGCTGGCCGACACGACCATCGGTGGCGTCGCTGTTAGCCTGTGCCTGGCGAAACAAGGCCAACTAGCTAGCCTACGCGGCAGCGCCTCACTCAATCCGAATTTCATCGCCAGCAGCCTGACAGGTACCATGCGGGCGCTTGCGAGCGGCGAGACCCGTCGCATGCTCGATTGGGTGCCGAAAGACGCTCGGGGCATCGACATCCTATATGGCCGCGACGACCTGTCGCACCCTGATATCATCACCGAAGCCTGGCAGGGTCATCCTAACGTGGTGGTGAAAGTCGTACCGAATGGTACGCACGCGTCCCTGCTACATCCGTTGGCACACGCTGGCCGGCGCAAGCGCATGGTCCACCGGGCTGAGCAGTTTCGGAGCAATCATGGCGATACGGCGGCTATGGACTGGGAGCTTATCCACGGCGTCGTTCCTGCTCCGCAACAGTCACAAACTTTGGCAATAAAAAATCCGCCTCAGGCGGTGTAATGAATCGATAAAGTGTGTCCGGCGAGCCGGGACCGTCCTCCTTTCGGAGGCTCGGTCCCGGCTCGCGCTGGGGTGGGAAAGGATCAGGCGACCTGGAGCCGGTGCTGGTGCACCGCGTGCGCCCGGCGGCGCTTGGCCTGCCGCCTGATCTGGCCACGCCGCTTCAGGGTGGCCTGGGTGCGGTGACGCTCCATCTCGGTCTGCTCGACCGCCCGGCGCTCCGCCTCGGTCGTGGTACGCACCTTGGCGTACTCGACCGTCACGAGGTTGTCGGCGATGAGCCGCTCGTAGGCCTGCTGGATGGAGTTGAAGCTCGACGGGTGCATGCCCCGCCTGGCCATGACGTCCACGACGATGCCGCGGGTGTCGAGACCGGTGATGGGGGCTCCGGCTGCCGCCTCGCTGTCGATGAAGCGACGCAGCTGGCGCGGAGTGATGCTCGTCATGTGCTTGGACATACGATCAAACCTTTCCCGAATGAAATGTGCGGTACGCGCTCCTGGTCGTCGCTGGTTGCGGCGTAGGCGATTCCTTCCCGAAGAAATCATGCGTATGGACTTGTTATACGCCTCTTGACTTTAGATGTCAACGTTTTTTGCTATGTTTTTCGTGATATTCACGACAGGGTTCTATGTAGCGTATGACCAGCGAGGCGAGCCACTAACGGTGGAGCCTGAGCAACCGGCGCGAGCGAGCGTTCGAACGGACATAATGCAAAGGTTGACGCAGAAGCCCTACGCTGCCGACGATCGGCCAATATGGCAACAACAACAGCAATGAGAATGTAGTGCCCAGTGTGTACGGATACTCTATCAGCCGGTGGCTCATAACCAGCAGCCAGCCACCGGCAGCAGTCAGCAATACTAGCTCCCACCCCTGCGGCAGGAGCAGTAGCGATAGCACGCCTGCGAACACCAGAAAGCTCAGAATGCCAAATGCTACCCATGAGCCATCCCCTGCCCTGTGCTGTACGGCGGCCGGAGTAATGATGGCGGCATGACCGGTGCGTCGTATCAGGCCGGCGGAGTCGTTGAAGTACGCGCTGCGGCGGTATACTAGCGGCTGCCGACCAGCCAAGGTAGCAGGTATCGCCTCGCCGGCAACGACATTCAGTGCCCTGAACGCGCTCACCAGGCTGTCACCGGGTTGCAACGCGCGGTGCGGTAGTACCGCATCTACGTCACTCACCAGGAACTCTGCCGCCACACGACGCAGGAAGCCTGGTGTCAGGCGCTGCTGCGGCGTAAGCCAAAGTAATGCGTCGCCTTTCGTATATCGTTTTAGCACGGTGCGAGCATCCGCATCGTGCTTCAGAGAAACAACAGACAGCATCAAGCGGGTACGGTTACGGCGCTGATACCGGCGCAGTGCCGTCAAAGTCGCTTTGTTTCGCACTAATACCACTACCTGGAGCTGCTCGTAGTTCTGGGCTGCCAGGTGTTCGAGTAGCGGCCATGCCTCATCGGGCTTATCGTCGAGCTTCACTGCGACGCTCACTGGCTTCGCAGCCTTGGTGCGCCCATACCGACTCATAAGTTCAAGTAAGCGTCGGCGATCAATTGCTCGCCGTAGTTCATGCGCCCACATACTACCTAGGAAGAAGAGCGCCAGACCGGCGATGGTCAACGGCAGTGGTAACAGGAAAGCGTTCAGGTCCATTACGATACCTTCTCAAAGTCAAAGTACATCACCCGGCGGCTTTCACTGAAGATGCCTTCGCAGGTCATCAGTGTCAGGCGCGGTTTCGAAGTCGGCGCCAATATTTCGGCGGCATCTGGCTCGACGAACGTCTTGCCGGTAAAGCGGTACTGGAATGTCAGGCCGTTGGTCGTTCCGATACGTACGATGTCGCCAGTGCGCAGTTCGGCCAGCGGCATGAAGACGGCCATGGTGTTGTGGCCGTAAATGAAGGTATTGCCCACCTCGTTGTTCGGCAACGCGGTAATCGTCGCGAACATGGCCTTGTCTTCGCTCAACGTCCAGGTATCAGCTTCTTTGTCGTACTCCCCGTCGACAATGGGCAGTGTCATGCCAAGCCGGGGAACCGTGATGACGGCTGGCTGCCCTACCCGCTTGTCGCTGGTGCGGATAGTAATAGGAGGTTCGGTATTCGTCGGAACGGTTGCCAATACCGGTTCAGGGGGCTGCAATGCCCATAGCAGATAAAGCGGCCCAAGCACGAACACGTACAAAGCTACCACTCGTAGAAAGAGTGGTAGCCGTACGTTTGTTTTGCCCAACCGCTTCAAGGAAATCTCCTTTCCTTATAGTGGCAGAGTAGCTCGGCCGCGTAGCGCGTAGGTTCCGGCAGTAGCCAGGATCGAGCTGATCATCACGGCGATGGCAGCGAACTGCTCACCAGTGCCAGATGTGACTGGCAATGAGGTAACCTCACCGGTTACGGCGCCAGCACCACCACCAAGTGGGGCCACAGGAGTGGTCGGAGTCTGAACGACATTGCCGCGACCTTGGATACAGACGAATGTCTGGTCGAGTACGGTTTCTTCGTTCACGACGAGCGTAACATCTACGCCATCGCCACCTGCAGGCAGTGAGATTTCTTTCGTCTCACCAGCTGGTACGGTCACGTTTTCGTCGTTCAGTACCACGGAACCTTCGGCGTTACCGCTGTTGGTAAGGGTAAGTTTGAAAGTCTCGGTCCTAACGTCACATACGTATGAGTACGACATGTTTGGCTCAAGGACACCGGCGTCGTTACAGGTTACAACTTCGTCATAGACGGTCTGTCCGTCAATAACGATAACTACACGACTGCCATCCTCGAAGCGTACAACTTTACGTTCGCCAGCTGCCAGCGTGTATTCTGTATCGTTAACGGTAACTTTGCCCTCTGCATCTCCTTGGTTCCTCAGAATGACGCGTACGCGGTCACGAGCGTCACAGTCAACGCGGAAAGTGACCCGAGCCATAGCGTGCTGACAATCAGCATTATAAATGGCTTGTCCTGCGGCGGTCCAATTCATACCTGCGTAATACTTGACTTCTTTGTCGCGTCCAGTCCCGGCTTCATAATAAAACGGTGGGATGATGTCACCCCAAAAGTCTTGGTTCGTATTGTTGAACACTGGTCCGTTATGGGTATCATGCCCATTGGTGCTGAAGATTGAAGCTACGCTTACTTCCAGGGCGGAAGGTCCGTAGGGGTTACCCTGAGCACCTGCACCTTGTCCGCTTGAAGGTTGCGGTTGCCGACTGTGACAAATCACAACTTTTTTAACTGGGTCACCAGCTTCCGCTCCAGTGGTTGACGAAAGGCTGCCGATTAGCCCCACCGTCATCGCGATCGCCACCATCGCGGTCATTAGTTTCTTGATCATATTCACCTCTTCCTGCCTCCACTCCACGTAGGGGCACCTCGCAGTTAATGTTGTAAGGTAAAATACACTAAATTAGTAAATTATGCAACTATATACTATAATACTTACGCTTAGTCCTCCAATCTTATTTTCATTGTGGACCTCACAATATTGCCTGTTTGAGAAATAAATTACAGAAATTAAGAATAACCTGCTATTTAGCAGGCATATGCGTTAACAATGATAATTTTTGTCAATCGTTCGCTTGATATTCGGAAAAGTATTGGATTGACTGGCTTAGCGCTAGCTAAAACTTAGTATCTTTGCCGCACGCATCATATAGGTGGCGCGCGGAGCCGTCGGGCAACTGGCGGCTTCGGCAGCAGTGATACTGGCCGTATCTTCGGCGCTAGGGCTACGCAAATGGTAGTACAACGCATATCTGCCTGTGCTCCCGCAGGGATAGAACATGACGGAGTAGCGGCCATGATTCGCAGAGTTATATTCCTTATTCGGTGGCAGGCTATGAGTAAAGCCACTTGGTATAAGTTGCTGAGTTAACAAAATGTCTTCGAGCGCGCATGGATAGGCGCCGCTGAACACCCAGCCGCCGCTTCCGTCAACGCAGTTGTTGCCACTGACCCCGACGGTCGAACTCCAGCCACCACGGGGCCGTTCGCCAGAGCTGACGTGCCATCTGAGTATGGCTTTCTCAAGCTGATTCATGGCCGATCGCATATGAGAATCTTGCGCCCTCGCTTGCACGCCATTGAACGCCACGACCGTAATGGACGCTAGAATTGCAATCACCACGATGACGATGAGGAGCTCGACGATGGTGAAACCGGTTTGTTTTCGTTTTGCCCACATTATTGTTGCCACTATACCAATCCGTGGCGTTGGCCGTCAAACCGATTAGTTGTCATGCCTACAGCGGAAGACTATACTGAAAATAGCAGGAGGTAACGCCTATGATACGAGTCGACCGACAACGCTTGAGTGCATAAGGAGGTGCATATGAAAGCGAGTATGATGATCGTGCGAGTGCTTACCTTGATTCTTCTGGTGGTCGTCGCTTTTTTGGTGACATTCCTGCTGCTTCGACTCGACGGCCCGGGTAGTAGCGGTGACGATACAGCGGCGCGAAATGAGACGAAATCGGAGCAACGGACCGAAGCTACGCCTGTAAAGGCCCCGCTCGCGTTATTCTACGTGGCCATGGCGGACGAAGGAAAGGTCGGTGAACGGATTGGTTGTGGCGATAGCCTGGTGCCAACGTTGACCGAACCGGTAGAGACAAATGATAGGCTGAAGGCTGCTTTGGATCGGCTGCTGGCTGGCAGAGATTCTATAGTTTCCGGCACCGAGCTGTACAATTCGCTGTACGAAGCTGATTTGAGCGTAACGGAAGCAAGTGTGAAAAACGACGTCGCGACGGTGAGGCTAACCGGGGAGTTGCTGCTGCGCGGCACCTGTGACACGCCTCGGGCGGAAGCTCAGCTGACTGAGACGATAAAGGCGGCCGCCGGCACCGAATCGGCCGAGGTATTCCTGAACGGTGAAACGTTAAGAGAGGCGTTAAGCGAGGAATAATACACCAAGTAAAACGCCCTACCATCTCGGCAGAGCGTTTTACTTGGTGACCTGACGGGGAATATGGGAATATACTCAATCGACACGCCCGCTTCGCTGGGGTGTTCGACTGATTATCGAACCGCCTGGGGTTCGCTTCTACGCCGATGGCGTACACCACGCAAAAACCCGATCCAAAGATCGGGTCCTAGCGTGGTGACCTCACGGGGAATCGAACCCCGATTGCCAGGATGAGAACCTGATGTCCTAACCGTTAGACGATGAGGCCAAATTGTGAAGAAATGAAGTAAAAATTAGCTTGCTCATTTTTATTCATTTCTGAAAAATTTGAGGCTCATATGGCTTGAAAAGACATATGGGCCGATGGCTGTTGGCCTGCCAACATATCAACTCTACCAAACTTCACCCCTGTTGTCTACTTGCCGATTTGGCCAAGTTTGTCGATGACAGCCAGCAACTTCTTGGGCGTTATTTCTGCCTTGATAAGATAGGCGTCGGCGTTCTTTTCCATCGCCAGACGTGATTCTTCCGCTTGATCGAAGTTGGTCAGCACGACCACGCGGGTATGTGGGATCAGGTCTTCTGCCCCGCCGCGCAGGATCTGCAGGATTTCGCCGCCGCGGCGCTCTGGCAGCATGACGTCGAGCAGCATGACGTCGTACGGCTTGTTGCGGGCCGCGATAAGGCCGTCGTTGCCGTCGACCATCCAGTCCACGTCGTAGCCGGCTTTCTTCAGGCTACGGACGTACATCTCGCCGATGAAGCGGTCATCTTCAATTACCAGTATCGTCTTTATCGCCATGGTTACCCCCTGAATGCTCCGTGGTTCTTGATCCAGCCGCTCGATGAATGCTCGATGAAGGCCTGGTTGTTCGTGCCGGTACTCTTCAGCTTCTCGGCGACGGTGGCGTAGATAGGCAGGCTGAACGTGAAGGTCGAACCATGGCCTTCGACGCTGCGCACGCCGATTTTGCCGCCGTTGCTTTCGACGATTGCCTTGGAAATGTACAGACCGATGCCGGTACCAGCTACCGTCTCCCGCGAACGGTGTGACCGGTAGAACTTATGGAACAGGTTGGAGATGACGTTGGCCGGCATGCCGATGCCGTGGTCGGTGACGGATACTTCGACGAAATCGCCGCTAACCCCGGCGGTAACTTCAATCGAACCACCGTCGTTGGAATATTTTATAGCGTTGTCGATCAGGTTACCGAGCACCTCGCTCATGCTGTTGAGGTCGGCGGCGACCGTCGGCAGGCCATCCGGGAATTGCACGCTAAGGAGGCGTTGCTGGGCCGCTGCACGCATCCGCATGTCATCAGCGATGGTGTCGTAGATATCGGCGATAGTCATCTCGGTCAGGTGTACTTTCAGGTGACGGCGGTCATAGCGGGAAGCGTTCAGGATGTTATTGATATAGCCACTTAGCCGGTTGGCGCTGACGATCAGCCGCGAGAAAAGTTCTTTCTGATCGCCGTCGATCGTGCCTTCCAGCTCGTCGTTCAACGTGTCGAGGTAGCCGCGAATGACTGTAATAGGACCGCGCAGCTCATGGGCGGCGAAGGCGATAAAGTCGAGGTCGTCATCTTCCGGCTGGTATTCGTCGGTTCGGTCAAGTAGCGTGATGATGGTCTCGACGCCGCTCCCCTTTTCATACGACACGAATACGTCGTACAGTCGACGGTCAGCTTCACCTGTCAGCTTGTTGGCCACCCGTTTCCATACCTTTTCGGCATGGATATCGTGTTCGCCGCGATCGGTCAGCCACTGGTCGATCGATTCGTCGACGTCAAAGATCAGCTCCATAGTCTTCTTGCCCTCACCATCGATGTGGATCGGGGCGCTTTTGTTGGCGTAGACCACCTCGCGCTTTTCGTTCAACATGATGATGCCGGTGGCGGTATGGTTCAACTGAGCGGCGATGTCGGGGATGCCATCCGTACTGGTCTTTTCATCGGCCTCGGCCTCACTGGCCCGTTTCTCTGATTGGTCGCTGGCAAGTTCAAGTACCTGCTGCAATAGTGGTCGCAAGTGCATTCGCTTGTAGTAGTTCGCATTAAGGTTCGGGGGTGGCACGGAACTCCGTTCGCCAGCCGAATGAACTAGCGCGGCGGACAGGTCGCGTAGCGGTCGCAGAAGGGCGTTGGTGACCGCAGCGGCCGTGACTAACACGATGAAGGCAACGACCATCATCATGGCCCAGGCTTCAATGGACGGCTGCGGATAGAAGACAAGCACGATAAGGATGACGAGCAGGATGATGACGATTTGTGACACCATGGCGATGAATATCGCCCGTTGGTGATAGTTCGGCCAGAACCGGTTCAGCGGTTCGATGTCTGGCTTCTTGCCGTCCTTTACTTCCATGATACCGAGCCTCCGTTTATCGGGACAGCTGATATCCAGGTTTTACCACGCTCAAGCGCGAACGGTTTGTCGTCGAGCGTCGTGAAGCTGATCTGTGAAGCGCGACTCGGCTTGCTCCACTTCACCTTGACGACATGGCCGTTCTGGAAGACGTACGCACTCCCCTTGCCTGTCGTCGTAATAGATTCGCGGTAGCCATCTTCGAAGACCGACTTCATATTCACTAGTAGAGTGATGACGACTTTCGCCTTGATGCGGCCTTGTTCGCGGTCGTTATGTGGCGCACCTCCTTGGTCTCGCAGGTACTCTTTCTTCTGACCGTCATAGCTATAGACCGAATTGTAGGCAGCGCTACTGATATTGACGTTCACCTTGGTGGCATTCTGACTCTCGGGTTTGCTGCGGGTGGTACGCTCGAATACCTTCGGATTGGAGGTCTTGAAGCCCTTTGACGCATTCAAGGCGTCAAGCCGTGCGAAGCTGGTATAGACGTTATGAGGTGCGTAACGGTCGCTTGCCCGCCAATACGATCCCGGGTTGAAGAACTGGTCGATGTCACGGTAGCTACCGTTACGGACGATCTGAAGGGCCTTGTGGCTGCCACCGACGTGGGCGACGCTGGCATTATAGGGCGTAAGCCAGTCGACATTGTATTCTCGCAGGCTGCGTACCGGCCCGACCAACGTAGGCTTTTCCTGTTGGTACAGTGCCAGGAAACGGGTGATTCCACCTTCGGCCACCGCCTCATACACGATTTCGGCGGCCTTCAGGCCTGATTGCGGGCGGGCATCGGGACTATTCTCGATCATGATCGCAGTGACCGGCCGGGTGGTGGCCGTCTTGCTACTGACCTGCACGCCGGTGAGCGGCGCGTAGAATTTTTCGATGGGCTTCGGTTTCGGTGCCGGTTTCTCTGCTACCGGTATCGGCTCCGGTTTTTGCCATAGCAGCGCGAATGCGGTGATACTGGCAGCGATGATAAGACCGCTGCCGATGATGGCGTAGGTGGCCGTCGGGTGACGGTGCAGCCATGTCTTGAGGCGGCTGAACTTCGAGGGACGGCGGAAGGGATCGGTCGGTTGCATTACGGTTAGTATAGCAAACCGCTCATGCTTCCACCATATGTGTCTACTACTGTTGAATCGCGGTTTCGAGCCGTCGGATGACCGTCTCTTTGCCCAGGAGCGCCAATGTATCGTTTAGCTGGGGGCTGAACGGCGCCCAGGTGGTCGCGATACGGATCAGGCTGAACAAGGTGCCCGGCTTCTGGCCGGTCGTTTCAAGCAGGTCGTTCAGACATTGCTGGAGAGCGTCCGGTACCCATTCAGAAGAGACCAGCGCCGTGCGCGTCTCGCTAAGGAGGTGACGGATTTCATCGTCTGTCAGTTTCTTCAGCTGCTTGTTGTCAGAGATAAGCGAACGGTCGATGACCGGTTCCTCGAAGAAATAATTTGTGAGGATCGGCAGGTCCTTGAGTGTCTTCAGGCGGTCTTGGGCCAGGCCTAGCACCTCCCGGCGGTACTTCTCGTCGGCGTGTATGGCGCTTTCCGGCCAAAATGGGTCGGCTCGTGCCACGAGCTCATCAAGCTCGAGACTACGGATGAACTGACCATTCATCCATAGCAAGCGTTTCTCATCGAAACGGGCGCCACTGCGCTGGACGCGTGACAGGTCGAACTTCTCGATTAGTTCGTCGCGGGTGAAGACTTCCTGCTCGGTCCCATCGTTCCAGCCGAGGGTGGCGATGAAACTGATGAGTGTTTCTGGCAAGTACCCGTCGCGGATATAGTCGAGTACGTCTTTGGCGCCATCGCGCTTACCGAGTTTCTTATTGCCTTGTTCGTTCATGATGTGTGGCATGGTTGCCATGACCGGGCGTTCCAGGCCCAATGCCTCGTATAGATTCAGATAGTTCGGTACGCTGGAGATGAATTCTTGGCCACGGATGACATGGCTAATCTTCATTTCGGCATCGTCAACGATATGACAGAAGTTGTAGGTCGGGTAACCGTCGGACTTTATCAGGATGAAATCATCGATTACCTCTGGACCGGTCGACAGTTCACCCATGACTTGGTCGTGCCACGTATATGCCTTCGGCTCGGATTTGAAGCGGAGGGGCTGGCTGCCGTCCCAGGCCGGTGGGTTCTCTGGACGATGGTGTCGATACAGGAACGCTTTCTTCTCTTGCTGGGCTTGCTCGCGGAACGCCTGGACTTCCTGCGGCGTGTACGGGTCAGCGTAGGCTCTGCCCGCATCAATCAGTTTCTGGGCCCAGGTTCGATACAGCTCGAGCCGCTCTGACTGGCGGTATGGAGCGTACGGGCCTCCGATGTCAGGACCTTCATCGTACTCAAGTCCCAGCGCTCTCAGGCTGGCCGCAAGATGCTCGGCAGAGCCAGCCACTTCGCGGTTCTTGTCGGTATCTTCAAGCCGCAGTACGAACTGCCCGCCTGCCTGGCGGGCCACCAGCCATGCGAACAAGGCGGTCCGGATGCCACCGACATGAAGGAAACCGGTTGGGCTAGGAGCAAAACGGGTGCGAACGGTATTCATTACGACTGATTATAACAGAGGCTGAAGCCTAAAGACTGGTTGCGATGCGCCTGACTTGATCATTCGACAGTGCGGCGTTGCCTTCGACGGTGTAAAGGATGCCACCGTTTACCCAGGCGGCGTTACTACCATAGGTATAGACGGTCAGACCGGCGTCGCTATATGTGGCGTAGCGGCCATCTGATTTCGGATCGACATAGTTTTCAAGGAGTGCCGAAGAATCCCAGCCGCTCTTGCTCTGGGCGAGTGCGAATTGCTGCGGGCCGGAATTGGACGCAAACTGCATAACAACTTGCCCCTCTTTATAGGCGACCGGACCGTTCAGGCGGTAACCTACCGGTCGGTAGTCAGGATATGAGGCGTCGATGCCGGCTTGAGCGGCAGCGATACGTACCGAGAGTCCGGGCATGTTGACGTAGGTAAAGTAGCCTGCCAGCAACAGAACCGCCAGGCTGGCGGAGGCAACGTTCAGCACGCGGCGGTGTGGTCGTGCCTTACGCTGCGCGGGAGCTGGCGCTGCCTTCTGCATGGCGTCGTGAATGGCGGTACGCTTGATCTCATGGGCTGGTCGGGGTGCCGGCTTCGCCGGTCTGGCAAGGGTCTGGTGCGCTTTGACGACGGTACGATGCGGGACGGGGGCGACGTCAGTCGCGACCGGCTTGACTGCTTGCGGGCGAGGGGCGAACTTCGAAATGTGCGGGCTGCGCGCGACGGTGGTATGTCGTTTCATGTCCATGGCAGCACCGGCGTGGACAGGCTTCTTGACGGGAGCGGCGGTCTTCTTGACGAACTGTCGACTTAGCGTCGTAGAACGCTGCTGGGTGCGGTGCACGCCTTTGGCGTGAACAGATACGGTCCTGGCGGGTTTCGCGACAGCTGGTACGGGCTTCGAAGATTCGAGGGGTCCGAGGGGCAAGCCGGTGTGAGCGTCGTAGCGCATACCGTTGATCGAAATCGTGTTTTGTTGGCTCATTTTCGTTTCCCTGTTAGTTCCCTTGATTAATTACTATCATAATGGGCGCATAAGCGGGATGCAATAGCGTTTTGTGCGAATGCGCCGTGTATAATGGTAACTACTATGTACCGTGCGCCCTCAAAACGCCGTCAACTTACCCAGCGCATCATCGTCTACTCCCTTATGACCCTCGGAGTCGGCGCACTGGTCACCTTACTGGTCTTCCTGATGCTCGGTTACCGCTTCAATCGCGAAACGAGCACTATCCAGCAAGGCGGCTTGGTGCAGTTCAATTCCAAACCGACCGACGCTAATATCCGTATTGGCCGGGCTGAACTGCGCGACAGGACGCCGGCAAAGATAACCGTCAATCCTGGCGAATACCCCGTCACCATGCGACGGGATGGTTACCACGACTGGAACAAGGACGTGCTGGTAGAGGCCGGTAAAGTATTGTGGCTGAATTACGCCCAGTTGATTCCTAAGGACATCCCGGTCGCGCAGGCGGCCGAGTTCGAGTCGGTCGCGCAGGTCAAGGCATCTTTGAACGGTCGCCATCTGGCCATCGTCCGTATGGCCGATAATCCGGTGCTGGACATGGTACGGATTAACGGCGCCCGGACCGACCGCCAACAGATCGAACTGGAAAAGCCGGTTCCCGGCACAGCCTACCGGGTCGCTGAGTGGAGTTATGATAACGAACGACTTCTGGTTGCGGCCACGAAAGACAAGAAGACCCGCTGGTTACTGGCGAAACGCCAAACCAGCACAGCATCCGACATCATCGACCTGACAGCGAGATACGGTGAATCGCTACGCGACGTCCGCTTCGATCCACGAGGAAACGAACGCCTAGTAGTACGTACCGATGGTAACGACCTACGACTATTGAATGTCAGCGAAGACGCCATGTCATCTATCATCGTCCCGGACGTTGAACATAGCAGCTTCTATGGCACTGATCATATCTTCTATGTCAGCCGGACATCCAAGGAAAGTCGCAGCTTCGGTTATGTGAGTTTCAGCGACACCGCGAATCCACGGGAGCTGAAGCAAATCAAAGAAACTGGCCCTGTCAAAGTGGCTGCCGCGGCGTACTTCAACGACCCGCACGTGGCCATCGCCACCGGTACGATGGTTGAGATTTACCGCTTATCCGGTTTGCCGGCCAGCGGTAGCGAAGAGGCCATCACGATGGAAACGCTGAGCGGCCGGACATTGCCGACGGCGCCCCGCTTCCTGTCTATCCGGTCCGGCGGGCGTTTCGTCATGATGCAGCATGGCGGTGGGTTCGCTACATACGACATCGAGCTTGAAAAGCACACCATGACGAGCCTGAAAGGCGCCGAGACACAGGAACTTCGCTGGCTCGACCGCTACCATCCATACGTGACTGACGGTAAACAGCTACTGATGATGGAATTCGACGGCGCCAACCAGCACGCGCTCGCTACGCTGACGACACGCTTCGACGCCGTGCAAACCGATGACGGTAAATATGTCTACGCCATGCATAAGACCGACGATGCCTATGAGCTACGTCGTTACCAGCTGAATCTGAACTAGCTTAGCCCCGACCGAACATACGTTCGAAGAATGTCGGTGAGTTACCGGGCATGACCGTTTCATCGTCATCGGTATCGGCTCCGGGAGCCGGCTTGGCTGAAGACGGACTTGGACTGACCTGCTCGGCCGTCACCAGGAGACGGTTGAGAGCCGTACCGAGCGGCGTGCAGGTAATAAGCGTTACTTCAGGCTTGTCGGTTTCGTATACCAATGCCCCGACCTCGGTCGGCTTCACTACCTGAGTCCGGGTGACGGTGTAGGTGTAGCGGGTGCCTTCGTAATGCAGATAAAAAACGTCACCTTCCTTTAGCCGTTCGAGCAATGCGAAGACGAACTTATACTTACCGCCATCCAGGAAATCGTTGCTGGAGTGACCCGATATGACGGTATTTCCGATCTGGCCGGGTTTACTGTTGGCCCCTGGAATTCCGAAATAGGCCACGCCGTTTTCCATGGCTTTTAGCTGGGACGCCTGGTCGGGCGTGACGTCATAGTTGACTGGCACGTTGACGTTGATCTTCGGGATGATGAGCCGCGGTTCGGGTCCGACACGGAGCGATGAAGTCGGGTCGACCACGATGTTCTGCGGGTCGATCTCGCCCGGCGTCACGTACGCCTTGACGTTGGCAATGATCGCTCGGTTGTATTGCAACATGCCAAATATCATCAGGACAATCAACGCTGCCGCCAACGGCACGAAGTGGCGGCTTTTACGTACTTTCTTGCCCGATTCCTGAACCTTGCTAACCAGCTGTGAGCGCAAGTCGTACAGGGCTTCATCTTGGCTGATGGTCGTTTCAGGTGCGCCGGAACCGATCGGTTCAGCCGGCCGTGGTTCACTGCCCTGAGCGTCGTAGGCTTGCTTCACCTGATGGACGGCGCCCATATAATAACGTTCGTAGTATTTTTGGTAGTAGTTCTGCCACGCCGAGTGGTACTGCTGCCATTGGTCGGCCTCGACGCTATGAGCCGGTTGATGGGTACGCTGGTATGAATTGGTGACAGGCTGTGGACTCTTGGTCTGCCCCACTTCTACCTGCTGCGTCGCTTCATTCTCGTAGATAGAATCTATCTGCTCGCGGGCGATGTTCGCAACCGCATCGTGAGCAGCGCCATGCGAGCGCGCCGGTGGTTGGACACGACCGCGCGGTTCTCCGGGCAGTAACTGTTTTTCGTCAGGGCGCATACTTATAGATTCCCACTTGCAACTATTGTACAATACGGGGAGTCGTTTTGGTACGAGCCGCGGTGGTGGAATTGGTAGACACGCCGGACTCAAAATCCTGTGAGCATTATGCTCGTGCCGGTTCAAATCCGGCCCGCGGTACCAAATTGGATGGCTCGAGCCTCCCTAGCGGGAGGTTTTCTTATTGGTGACATGATTCAGGACGTCGGTCGTAATCCTGTCGAGTGTTGAGCTGACGTGTTGATCGACGCCGTCGCCCAGACGCTCCTCGACAAGCAGCCGGGCGGTCACGAAATCCCGGTCGTCGGTCGGCCAGCGTGAAGATTTCGGCATGTTGCCGAGCAGGCGCTGATTGATGACGGGAACGCCGCCGGTCGTCGGGCCGTCGTTCATGACTGACTTGACCTGGTACGGAAAGACAGTGGTCTCACCGCGCCGCCGCCGGTTGTCATATACGTGGCCGTCTACCTTGGTATCGGCAAAATTATCGTCGTAGGCCCGTGACGGCAGGACCATCAGCTTACTGGTAGTGTGGCGGCCACCCAATTGCACCGGCGTCGCCTCGTTGATGAAGCCAACCAGTTCACCCAAACGGCTTCGTTCACGGTCGGTCTGCCGAGCGCGCGGCAGCTGCCGCAATTCATCATGGAGTTCAAGGGCTTCATTAAGGGTGTCGGCACTCTCATCGACCGCTTCCTCAAGCCCGATCCTACCCGCCGCCGTCCGTGCTTCGCGGTCGGTCAGACCATCCAGGTTAAGGACCCCCGACCAGACGATAGGATGCAGGAAGGACCGTAGCAGTTTGGCGCGCAGATACAGCAAGGGATGGTCATCTTCGTTGGCTTCGACTGCAGCATCGAACCTCCGTGTGACCCCTGCCATCACCCGTTCTGTCGGGGCTTCGCCGCGCATGACCTGACCGATTGCCTCTTCGAGAGCAAGATTGGCAAGATAATACGAAACACGACCGCTACGTTCATGCTGTTCGGCCTGCAAAATTTCCTGTCGGTACACCGTACGGACGTGCGAATTCATTGAGATATTATAATATGTTTTCGACCAAAAAACAAATCAGGGCGCGAGTAGCGAGGCTGCCGTTGCCTTCAAAGGGCTGTCGGCATTCCACAGCCAGTAGGCGGCTGCCTGGGTCGCGACGCTCCCACGCCAAATCGCCATCGGCTGATCCCACGCCTGAGTAATTACCTGGCCGTCTTGTGCTATGACGATCGTATCCTTGTGCAGCGTCAGTATGGTGCAGGGGTATGTCAGGGTGAACTTGTGCAAGGCCTCGACCAACTGGAGCAGCTGCATGTTGAAGGTCAGGATTTTCGGGTAATAGACCCCTTGGAATAATTTCTGGGTCTGGGCGAAGCTGGCGATAATGAGTGTCCGGGCGCGCTCTGCCAATAAGCGCGGGTTATTCTTTACGAGATCGATTGCGTCGCGACTGACTGTCAGGGGTCCGTCGTAGTTGGCGATGAACGTTTCATAGGCGACGGCCGTTTCGCTGTTACGGCCAGCGTCCCCAATCAGCAGTAGCCCATCTGCCCAGCTAGCTACGGCGTTTAGGTCGGCCGCCGCCTCGGCGCTTAGGCTGCCTGAAGGATTGCTGGGCGCCAGGATGACATCCAGCAACGTAGCGGGGACTGCTTTTTTCAGCGCATCTGGCAGCAGTACGCGGACCTGTCCGACGCCGATTTCCAGCGCTAATTGGTAACTTTCGGCCGCGGCCGCAAAGCCGAGCTTGTTGCCACCGATGATGCCAAGCTTGCCTGCTTGGTCACGTCGTTCCGGTTTCGACCACTCCAGGTCGGGATACAACGGCTTAGAAGCGGTCTGTCTGAGCCAGTACGTAGGTTCCATCCGTTCCCTTCTCTAGCCGGTACGCCAGGTTCTTACGCTCTATCACGATTGGCCAACCATGTTGGGTAGCCGCATCGTACAGACGCTCGTCGGGATTGAACGCCAACGGGAATTCGACCATCTCCAGCATGCTGATATCGCCGCCGGAGTCACCGATGGCGTAGGATCCTTTGGCTGTCAGGTTATGGCGCTCAAGTAACTCCTGAAGAATTTCGTGTTTGCGACCGAAGATTTCATTGGTGGCGTGCGCAGTCAGCTTCCCGTGTTCGACGATATGGTTGCGACCGACGGCGATATCGATGCCGTGCAAACGCGCGAACCGGTCGACCAGCTGTTGGTGCGAGCCGCTGATGGCCACGATAATCAATCCCTCGGCCTTCAGGCGCTTCAGTAGCGCCAGCGTGTAGCGGTACGTGTGGTGCCCTTTCGCCGCCAGGATCGCATCGGCGATCTGGTTGAAACGGGGTTCTTCCAGTCCGATGATAGCCTGACGCATGGCGCGTACTAGCGTCATCTCATACTCATCGTATGGAAGCTGCCGTTCACGCCACTGTTCACGAGCGTGTAAGACTGGCTCGACTTTATCTGACGCTACCAGCCCCTGGTCGTTCAAGGCATCGAACAATTCGTGATACAGCTGCCAGCGGAAAATGGTGCCGTCGATGTCGAAAGCCGCGAACCGTTTCATGTTAGCGCGTGACCGCCATCAGGAAACCGAGGCCTACGATGACGAGCAGGAGTAGAAGTGTGAGCAGCGCGATTGGGACGATCAGGACCAGCCAGGAGAGCCAGTGGGCAGCGGGTTTGTCCGTACCGGCATCGGTCACGTCGGCAAGCTGGCGGTAGAGGACGGCGTTGGTGCCAGGTTGCAGTACCGGAGCCATTAGTCCGGCTGTCATGAGATTCCAGAGGCCCTGACCGGCAAACGTGGTCAACCAGGCGTCTTTGGTCAGTTCCAGGCTCCGTTTGACGGCGGCGGTCCCCCGTAGGTTCTCGGCGAAGAACGCCGTGCCGCTCAGGCTGTAGCGCACTGCCATGATGAGGCCAGGAATGATAAAGAGGAGCGACCACAGTAGTATCTTGAACGCGATGACCAGTTGCAGCCAGAGAAAGCTGGCGATGCGCGCCCAGACTTCGCCGAGTGCGGTCTTCAGACTGACGTCGTGACCGCTACGCAGCCGACCGGAGGTATAGTCAAGGATACCGTTAATAATCAGGCCGATCAGGATGAACACGAACACGACGGTCGCGAATGCGACCCCGTGCAGCACGAGCTCGGCTGTCGACAGGTTCTCGACGTAGCGTGCAACCGCCTGTGAGGTCTCTTTCTCTTCTTGGCGCACCTGAGCGCTCGTTTTCGCATACTCGCCGTTGGCGATGTCAGTGCTCACTTGCACTGCCTGGCCCAGCGCGCCGGCTACCGCCAGTACGATAGCGAAAATCGCCACTGAGCGGGCACGACCGAATAGTAGCTTCAGGCCATCCAGTCCGATCATGAACGGGTTGTTCTCGTAGGTCACCTTTGATTTAGCGGCCATTTTACACTCCTTTGGTTACTACTTGTATGATAGCAAATCATTCACTGTTGCGAGCAAGGCCCGGGCTTCATCGGGGGCCGCTCCTGATGCTTGCGCTCCGCGGGCGATTGCAACCAGCTGCTCAGCCGTCGCCGATAGTTGGTCCGGCCGGTTGACGAGCCAATGATGGTCATCCGTCCGGGTGAGCGACCACTCAATCGACGACTTCGCTTCACGTAGCCGTTTGTTCCGCTCGTCTCCCGGTGTCGGGTACCGAGCCTCGAACCACTGCCGCCAAACGGATGGTTCGGCACACAGGCTTATCAGGACATGACGGGCGAATGGCAGTTCGAAGTAGGAGTTGACGGAGGTGCTGAGGGTATCCTGGAGGTTGTAATAGCCTGGAAAATCAACGTTTTCGGTGCCATAGAGCTTCCCGGTGGTCGGATGGATAACGTATTGCACGAGTTGCCCCTTTGCAATCAGGCGCTCGGCCTCCTGGCTGGATACATAACGATACAAGCCGGGCTCGTCATCCGGACGACGTTGCCTGGTCGTCAGACCGCTAACGCGGGCAAAACCTGCGTCATACCGGATCGCTTCATTCATGATAGACGACTTCCCGACTGCGGCCGGGCCGACGATCATCACCAGTGACTTGCCGTGTAAGGCCTCGACCACGTCAGGGCGTGGACGATACGGGTTCATCACTGCACCTCGATACTGACTGGGCAGTGATCGGATCCCATCACGTCGGGGTGGATCTGCGGGTTCGACACACGGTCGGCGATGGCTTGGGAAGCCAGCCAGTAGTCGATGCGCCAGCCGACGTTACGCGCCCGCGCGTTGGCCCAGTGGGTCCACCAGCTGTACGCCTCCGTTCGCTCCGGGTAGGCGGCCCGGAACGTGTCGACGAAGCCGGCATCAAGGAAGTCCTGGAAACGTTCACGCTCCTCGTTGGTGAAGCCATGCTTGCCGACGTTGGGTTTAGGGTTGGCCAGGTCAATTTCCTGATGAGCTACGTTCAGGTCGCCGCAGAACAACACCGGCTTGGTCTCCTCCAGCCGCTTCATGTACGCCAGGAAGGCACGGTCCCAGTGCTGATACCGCAGATCGAGGCGGCTGAGATCACCTTTGCTATTGGGCGTGTACACCGTCACCACCCAAAAGTCGTCGAATTCGGCCGCGATAACCCGTCCTTCGTCGTTCGGATTGCCGTAGGTGTCGCCTGTCACGCCGTAGAGTTCGATTATATCGGCCGGAAAGCCGTCGACATAGCGCAGCACTGGCTGTTTGCTGAAGATGGCAGTGCCCGAGTACCCTTTCTTCACCGCGGAAAAGAAATGTTCTTCATACTGAGGTAAATCAACCTCGAACTGGTCGCGGGCGGCTTTGGTTTCCTGCAGACAAAGGATGTCGGGATCATGTTCGGTGATGAACGTTTGCAAGGCGCCTTTGTTCAGCACGGCGCGGATTCCGTTGACGTTCCAGGAGTACAGTCTCATGACGTATATTATACAGCTCTCAAACCGTTTGCAGCTTTTGTGCTTCATGGTATAGTTGCATGGTCCTGTTTTAAACCCATTCTACTCTTCGGGAGAGTACGTACATGACAGATACAATCGGGGACGTCGAATACGAATTCGACGAGCAAGCGTTGGGTACCTTACGCAAGGTAACTGACAACGAGCAGAGCATGCGTGCACGGATCATCAAGCAGGCTCGGGCCTGGACGGTCGACGAGACCACGGAGGGCGGTGCCTGGCTGCTGACGCACGTGCGGGAGTTGTCCCGCCAGCCGATCGTCAACCCGCGCAAGCCACCGACGACGGTACTCGATCTGCCGTTCATCCTCACCATCTGCCCTCGGGAGTATGAGGAGGATGCGACCTGCTTCGAGGTACCGATCGGTGCCTCGTTGGTCAAGCGTGGCAAGGATGCTTACCAGCTGATGGTAGGTGACAAGTCCATCTGTCTCGGTGTCAGGCGCGACGGCCGGCTCAAGCTCGGCCGCCACAGTGGCTTTCGCAAGGACGCAAGTTCTGCTCAGCGTCACCCCAGCGCGCAAGCGATGATGCGGGTGGTTTACACCGCCAGCTGATTCACCAAAACAGGACGATGCCGTCCGTACCCCCTCAGCCAGAGGGACGTACGGGCGGCTTGTTCAATTCTTAGAGCTGCTTGAGTGAACGGCGAGCTTCGCGGTCTTGGTCACGTCGTTTGATAGTCTCGCGTTTGTCGTAGTGTTTCTTACCTTTACCAAGCGCAATGACCAGTTTGATGAAGCGACCGCTAGTAAGTAGCTTGGTCGGCACGATGGTCATGCCCTGCTGTTTCTGCTGGGCGAAGGAATCGATTTGTTTTCGGCTTGCCAGCAACTTGCGCGGCCGGGTGTCGATGGTACGCCCCTCCGCCCCCTTCTGGTTCAGCTTCAGGCTGAAGCTGGCGTTATTCAGCCATAGCTCGTTGTCCTTAAGTGAGACGAACGAGCCCTTCAGTTGAACGTGCCCATCGCGGGCTGCCCGGGTCTCCTGCCCGGTCAGGACCAAGCCAGCCACGATCTCGTCGCCGAGGGCGTAATCGAATCGTGCCCGTCGGTTCACGACCGGTGTAGGAGTACGACGCGTCGGTGTCTTTTTCTTTGTCATTACGGCCTATTGTAACAGATACGCACTATTGACAGAATGGTTATAAAAATGCTATAATAAAAGGATAGAGTAGTCTCGTTTTCACGGGGCGACCTCGTCCCTTGTCAGAGAAAGGTGGTAATTCGTTTGCCCAATCCGCGCCCCTGTATATGGCAGTGGACTATGTATCTCGGGATACTGTTGTTCGTGCCGGTCTACTACCTGTTGGCTGCCATGGCTATCGTCATGGGGTATGACTTACTGGTCATGGTGGGTGTGTTCGCGGTCTCGCTTGGCGGCATGTGGTTCATCCGTGTGTTCGTTGAGCAGCTCAGTCCGCGCGACATGTTTAATCCGTATGTCCAGTCGTGGGCCTTCGTGGTCGGCGATGGTCTGTTGTTGCCGCTTGCCATGCTCGGGTTCGCCCGTGGATGGCAGCAGATGGACCCGCGCAATCCGTTTTTGGATTGGAACTGGGTATGCATGGCGTTCGTCGTCGCCGTCTTGGGCAGTATCGTGTTCAGGGCTTTTGACGGCCAGCGCTACCGCCGGATTGGCCACGAGGCGGCGCTCCTCAGCCCGACTAAGGTATGGCACGACTTTGTCGTGACGCCACTGATCGCAGGTGTGCTGCTGTGGTCGGCGGTTCCCCAGCTGGTACACAATCGGTCGTACGATACCTATATCGGTCTCATGGCTCTGGTCGTCTACGCGGCTACGGTCTTACGGGATGGAATCTGGCCGGTCGATCCGGTCAGGCAACACCCCAGGTGGGATCCTGCCAACTTTCATCCTGTCACCTGACAAGGAGCCGTCTAAGTACACTTTCTAACTGAGAGTGGAACGGGCGGCTTCGTCAATTTAGGGTAGTTGTGGGGTGTCTTCTAAGCTGCTATAGTCGGTCAAGATGACCACTCAAGGTAGCCTTCCGCAACTGATCACGTTCGACGGCGAGGCTCGTAGTGGTAAGGGCACAATCGCCCACTTTATAAAGCGCGAACTGATTGCCGACGGCCGGCGCGTGATGTTGATCGACCGCGGGCAGATTTTCCGTTCCTTGGTGGTAGGTGCCGAACGCGCCGGCGTCGATATGGATGACGCGGCCGCGATTGACGCGTTCCTGGCGGATGACGCCAGCTTGGATGCGAACATCCGGCTGATAAAAGAAATCTATGCCATGGACCATCCTGAGCGCGACGCGTTACTCTATACCCCGATCGTCAGCGTCAACAGCGCCAAGATCGGTGCCCGACCGCGTAGTCAGGATTTCGCGATCAGTCTGACGAAGAAATGGGTTCATGACGCCCACGAAGAGGCGTACGACGTCATTCTGATGGATGGTCGCGCACTGCAGGCGCTTGGCGAAGAACTACAAGCCGAGGGAGCCTGTAAGTACCCCCTAGGGCTGTACTTCGTCTGTGACCCGGTGGTCGGTGCCCGGCGCACGCTCGGGTTCGCGAATACGCCCTATGACCAGCTGGCCGCTGCTGATCGCCAGGCTGTCGATCAGTTCGTCGCCCAGATTTCGGCCCGCAACCATGCCGATATGACCCGTAGCAGCCAAGCGGTCAGGCCGCCGGAGCACGCCGTCACGGCCCACTTGCCAGAGCTACCGGTGGTAGTCGGACATGACGCACCGCAGATGGTCATCATCGATACGGCTGCCGACCTGACGAAGGATGACATGGCGCGTCCGGTGCTTGCACTGGTTCAGACCTACTTGTAGGGTTCAGCGTGTAGTGTGCCGGACTGACGCGATGGCAGCGAGTAAGGCCTCGGCTGAACGATGCCAACTGAAACGGGCGGCATGTGTCTTGCCGGCGACGATAGTGGCCGTGCGGAAGCTGGCTGTCTCGAGCCGTCGTACCTGGGCCGCAAAGCCGGCTGCATCCCCTGGCGCGAAGAAGAGGCTGTGCTCACCCGCCACTTCGCGGAATATTTCGGTGTCACTGACGACGGCGGGTACCCCGGCGCCGTAGGCCTCGATAATCGGCAGACCGAACCCCTCGACCCGGCTGGCCGTCACTACCGCCCAGGCCGCGGCGAGCAGGGCCGCGTATTCCTCCTCGGATACGCCGTTGTGAAAGACCACGCTCGCATCCGCGGGTACGAGCGCCTCAAGCTCACCCTGTCGTGTCGGACTTATCTTGCTCATCAGATGAAGCTCGTATTCTTTCGGTAAGAGTGCCATGCCGCGGATCAGCGTTTCAACGTCCTTGTACGGCATGAACGAACCGATATATACCAGGCGCCGGATTGATGGGTCCGGTGTGGCTTTCAGCTCCGTGTGCTGCGGGGCGTTATAGACCACCGTGACCGGCCGGGTGGTCAGGCGAAGCTCTTCGATGAAGCCTTTCGACGTCTGGCTGACGGTAGTGACGGCATCGGCGCCGTTTAGAAGCAGTCGCTGCGGCCAGTACACCTGATGGAACAGCCACCAGACAAGGCGGACTACCGCTGGCAGGAAGGTCGGCGGTTTCGGGTACTTGTAGTAAATGATGTCTTGCAGGGTCAGGACTAAGGGGTAGCGCCGCCCGAAGCGCCCCATCACCTGTAAAGGGCTGAAGACGGCGTCGGGACGTTCACGATTCAGGCGACGACCCAACCAAAGCTCGCGTGGTGAGAACGGGTGGTTGATCTTCAGGTGTGGCACGCCGGATGGCAGTAGTTTCAGCTGGGCCTCGTCATGGATCAGCATAATGACCTCGACCCCCATGTCATGGAGGGCTTGGATCAGGCTGGCACCATAGCGGCTGACACCGTCGTAATAATCGGTACGGGTCCAGCGGGCGTCGAACAGCAGTTTCATTGCCATCATTATAGCAAGCGCCCGCATGGTATAATGGTGCCTATATGAAAATTCTGATCGCGGCCGACTTACATTGGCCGACAATCAACGGCGTTGCCACCTTCAGCCGTAATCTCGCCCAGGGCTTAGCTGAACGTGGGCATGAGGTGGTGGTGATCGCTCCGAGCCAGCGACGCTCAGGCCGGCCGTACGAGGAAGTCGATGGCGACTATCTCATTAAACGGACCGCTTCCGTCCCCTTCCCCTTCTATCAGAATTTCCGCATCAGCCTGGCGCCCCAGATGGAAATCCGCCGTATCTTTCAGGAGTTCCAGCCTGACGTCGTCCACCTGCAGATGTGTCTGACCATCGGCAACGTGACGCAGAAATACGCACTGAAGTATGGCATACCGATCGTGGCGACCAACCACGCCATCCCCGACAATCTGCTCGATAACCTGCGCTACATGGCCCCGATGTCCAGGCCGATCGGTTACGTCATCACCGAGTACGGCGTCCGCTTCCACCGCAAGGTCGATTACGTCACCCTACCGACCCGCTCAGCCATCGACATGTTCGGCGAAGAACGTCTGAGCGTTCCGGTCGAGCCGGTGTCCAACGGCATCGATCTGTCGAAATTCACACCCACTAAACCAAAACACGGCTTACTGACCAAGTTCCACATTCCCGGTAATCGTACCATCGTGACGTATGTCGGTCGCACGGACGCCGAAAAGCATCTGTACGTACTGGTCGAAGCCTTCGCCCGCATCCTCCATGAAGCCAAGCACGAACCGCATCTGTTGATCGTCGGTGCCGGCACCGACCTCGAACGCCTGAAGAACCTCACCTATGAACTGCGTATCCATAGTCATGTCACGTTCACCGGTCGTGTCAGCGACGATGAGATCGTCCAGCTGCATAAGGTGGGCGACGTCTTCGCTATGCCTAGCCCGGCGGAGTTGCAGAGCATCGCCACGCTCGAAGCCATGGCCAGTGGTAAGCCGGTCGTGGCGGTCGACGCCGGCGCGCTGGGGGAACTGTGTCAGGATGGCCGCAACGGCTACCTCTGTGAGAAAGACGACATCGAGCAATTCGCCGACGCCTTGCTTACGCTCGTGAATTCCAAGACGCAACGAGATAAGTTCGGCCGTGAAAGCTTGGAGATTGCCCAGACGCATGACATCACTCACACGCTCGACAGGTTCGAGGCTATCTATCAGGAAGTCACGAAGGCAAAAACGCGTCGATTGCCGCAGCGACTTCTGTAGGTCGCTCATAGTGCAGTAAGTGGCCGACGCCTGGAATGACGTGGAGCGTGGCATTCAGCGCCTTGGCTAGCTTCTTCTCGGTAGCGAGTGGCGTGACATTGTCCTTGTCGCCAGTAACGATGAGTGACGTGAATTTGGAAAGACGTGGTGCGTAATCGAGCGCACCTTTCTTGTTGATATCCTTATGCAGGCGGTAATAGAACTCGATATTGGATATGAAGTCGAGATTCTTGAAATGGTGGCCGTTGATGGTGCGACGCATGTCGGAGTCATTGCTCGTCAGGATGATGGCCGTGGCGATGCGTGACAATAAGCGGCTCTTTACTAGCCGTGGGCCGGCTGCCGGGACCGTCATGCCGAGAAAGTACTGCATGCGCCCAAGTAACTCACCTATCTTGCGGCTGTCGAGGTAGTTCACTTTGGTTGCCACCGGACTGACGAAGACTGTCTTCGCATGGTACAGTTCAGGGTTCTGTGCCAGCATACTGGCTGCCACCAGACCGCCCATCGAATGCGATACCAGGAACGGCGGCTCTGGTAAGCCGAGTGCGCGGACGAAGCTGTTGACCCGCCGGGCGATGTCATCGATAGTGAAATCTTCCGGCTCACGTGCGCTCTCACCGAAGCCGGGCAGATCGGGCACGATGATATGGAAGCGATCAAGCTCGGGAATGATGTACTGGAAGCCCTCGTGACTCCCGGTAAAGCCATGGATGAATACGGCTACCGGTTTGGTCGTATCGTGGTAGGTCCAGTAGCGGACGTTATCAAGCTGTTTGCTCATCAGGCCCAAGTATAGCAAAAATGGTACAATTAACAGATATGATCGCTGATATCTCGATTTCCGAAAAATCATTCGGGCCTAAGACGCTGATGACCAACGTCCGGTTCAGCGTCGATGCTAAGGAAAAAGTCGGAATCATCGGTCGCAACGGCGTCGGCAAGAGTACCCTGTTCGGCATGCTGGCCGGTAGCGATACTGACTTCGGCGGCGCCATCACCTACCGCCGCGGCTTACAGGTGGTAGCGACTGCCCAGGAACACCACGACATCGGCGAGCAGACCGTGCTGCAGTATGTCTTGGCTGGGTTGCCTGAGTATGCAGAGCTGTCACATATCATCGAGACCTATCCCGAGACGATGGGTGATGACATGGCCAAGATCGGACAGTACACCGAGGCCCTGCAGCGATTCGATGACAAAGGGTTTTATTTAATTGAGGGTGACATTGAACGTGAACTCGAGACGTTTCAGCTACCAGCTATCGCACACAAACCGTTCCGGACACTTTCCGGCGGCCAGAAGCGGCTGGTGGAAGTGGTCAAGATCATGCATGCTAAGGCTGACCTGGCCTTGATCGACGAACCGACCAACCACATGGACTTCGTCGCCAAGAAACAGTTCATCGATTGGATGAACCAGGCTCCCGAGGCCATGCTGATCATCACCCACGACCGGGATGTCTTGCAGTGCGTCGACCGTATCGTCGAGCTGAAGGATGGCGGCTCGCAAAGTTTCAAGGGTAACTACGACGCGTATCTGAAACAGAACGCCCATTCCACCGGCACGGCCATGAACGAGTTCGAGTTGATCGAGAAGCGTATCGTCAACTTGAAACAAAAAGTCATCGACTATCAACGACTGAAAGAGAAGTCGCGCAATCCCGGCACGATTCAGAAGTTCAAACGACTGGAAGAAACTTCACGCGCTGAACTGGCCGGCTTGCAGGCGAAAGAGAAACCGACCTTCTGGATCGACCGCGAATCGGCCGAGAACCTGAACTATAAGGTTGCCAACCAATATGCCAAATTCAAGACCAAGAACATCCGCATGTCGATGAAAGACGATGCGTCACGTTCGAGCCATGTGTTGGTAAAAGCGGCGAACCTAAGCCTTGGCTATGACGCTCCCCTGTTCTCGGGTGTAACGATTGACCTGCGCGAAGGTGAGGTCGTCGAACTGCGCGGTCGCAACGGTGCCGGCAAGACGACGCTTATCAAACGACTGCTTGGCAACACGACCGCTACCCTATTTAACGGCGAGCTGACACTCGATCCAAAAGTGCGGGTCGGTATTTATGAGCAGGAAGTCTCGCCGGAGTACTTCGGCTTGCCCCTGAAAACGGCAATCGAACGCACGCACCTCGACCGCAACCTGTCGGTCTCGGAGACCAAGATCCGCCAGCTCATGAGTGATTACCTGTTCACCGAAGGCGACGGTCACATACCGGTCGCGATGCTGTCGGGTGGACAAAAAGCCCGCCTGCAAATCATCGCCATGCTAGCCAATGACCCGCAGCTGCTGATTCTCGATGAGCCGACCAACCACCTCGACCTGCCGAGCATCGAGGAACTGGAAGCGGCACTAAAGAAATATGCCGGTGCAATCTTATATGTCAGCCACGACGATTATTTTCGTCGGGCGGTTGCGGCCGATGTCGTGATGATCGGCGGCTAGCGGCCGCGCTGGGCGATAGCCCGTACCAGGTCGGCATGGGTCACTAAAAGGCGTTCACCGGTCGTATGATAATGCTGGAACTTCTCGGTGCGGGTTGTCTCGAGAAGTGTCTCGAAGTCAGCCCCGGTCATGCCATCGGTGCGGTTTGCGAGGTCAGGAAGGTCAATGTCGTCTGCGTACGGCATGAACGTCGTCTGCGCAGCGTGAGGCCGATCGTAGACAGGCAGGTTTCCCATGACGTTGAACGACACCATCGAGCGCAGCAGCACGGCTCCCCAGATATCAACACGTTCCTCGTAGTTTGGTAGCGGCGCACCGACCGGCTCGATACGGTTCGACCGTACCAATGAATCCTCGAGATCCATGATGTCGGCATTGGTCGCGGCTGCGATGATGACATTCGGACACTCGGCAGACAGGCGGTCGATCTCTTTATTGAGTTTTTTCTTGACGTCCTCCCGTTCACCGGTGCCGCTGTTGCCGCGTCGGGCGAGGGTATCGAATTCGTCCATCATCACGACGATCGGCTCCCCGTCCTCGGCCCGTTTTCGAACGGCCTCAAACAAGTGGCGTACATGCTTGCCGGAATTTCCGACCCACATGTCGACGAACGAAGTCGAATCGACGGGCATCACGTGTGCGTTAATCTCCTGGGCGAACGCCTCGATGAGGGTCGTCTTACCAGTGCCGGGTGGCCCGTGTAGCAGGAAGTGGCGCGGTTTGACACCATAGAGCTGGGCACCCTCTGGATTTTTCATCATGTCGGCAATCTCATGAAGTCGCTGCTTGGCGTGCGTCAGACCGCCGACGCTATCAATCCCTCTCGGTCCGCTGGGGTTTAGCTCGATTTCTGGGACGCCATTGATATCGAATCCTTCTTTCAGGCTTATGAAATCAACATCGTCGTCGTAGGATGTCTGCGCAGGCTGCGGCGCGGCAATGACAACGCGCGGCTTGGGTGTCTCCTCACCTTCGACCACGCCGAGTTCCATGCTGATGGTATCGATGGTCACCGATAGAATCTGGCTGAATTCTCGCAGGGTCTCGACATGCGCCGTCTCGGCTACTTCGTCAGGGTCTGGCTCAAAGGCCAGCTTGCCATTGGAAGCAAAATAGATTTCACTTAACCGTTCTAAAATGAGCGAAACATGACAGCTATGGGTCGAAGTGTCGAACTTGACGCCGACTGCGTAGGCACCATTCACGCGGACATAAAAATCCTGACGTTGGTGTGGGAGGACGTATATTTCATTGCCGATATCATGCAGCTTGGCAAGCAGAGAATCCCTGATGAGCTCGTCCCATGCCACGTCGAACTCGTCACCGATGATGGCGGCATCGAATTCAAGACCGGCGTGGATGCCGATGTCATCGGACGCCTCATGGGAGTAGTCAAGCGATACCCTCTCAATCGGTTCCATCATTTCCTTCGGTTGCGAGCTCCAGAGTTCCCGGAATCCCGTGACGTTACGCAGGTAGTCGTCGAGCTGATCGCCTTGGTTCTCAAGGAAGATATCAACGTAACTTCCGCGGATGACGGTTCGGCCGTCGTCTGATAGCTCTGGTGACCTCATATGCATACACCATACGACATATTTGCGACGACGACAATAATGATGTAATGAAAATCAATTAGTGTCAGGATCATCCAGGCGGGCCAGTGCCTGCAGCAGGTCATGCCCATCGATGGTCGGCATGATGCCGGTACGTCCGTAGACCAGGCGATAATGGAGCGCAAGCGCACGAAGGGCCCGCTGGAGCCTGGCGGCCCCGTCCTGGCCCATCAGCGCTATCACCGCTGGTAAATCGATCGTATCCATCATCAAGGTCGGCCACGTGTCATCAGAGGTCGTCCGGTGCGCTTCATATTCCGTCAATATACTGACGGCTGTCAGCATATCATCAGACAACCTGATGTCTTTGATTGATATAAGAGCGGGTGCATCGGGCTCGAGGGCATGCTTGGGACGTCGGGAGGTTGAGATGGCGTCATGCAGGTCGCCCCATAATTTAAGGAACTCCAGGCTGGTTGACTGGAGTTCATCCGCTGCGCCCTCGGGGTAGTATGGCAAAGTGACGTATGCGCCGCTTGGTCTGCGCGCATCGCCCGGCAGCGCCGAACCTTCTTCGTTGAACGTAATGCTCACGACGCTGCCATGAGTCATCTTGTGTGCCAACAGATATCCCCCACTCTGTTGGGCGATAGGTTGAAATGATCCTTCGGGATAACCGTGACGCTCGATTAGATACGTCAACGCGCCGAAAAGGTCCTGCTGAACGTAGGCGTCGGCATCAGACAAGTAACTGATCGAACCCTGCAGCTCGCTGCCCTTGGTGTGGGCGGATGTGCGGATTGCAAGCTCCGAGGCAAGTACGGATGGGAGCTCGACCGCGTCGAAACGGTTTGCCACGATGATTGTTCCCGGCACCGCCTCGTGCAGGATATCAAGCAGCCCGCCGACGTCACGGATATCGATGACCACGGCGCCGCACTCAAGCCGGGCGTTTGGTACGATTTCGTGCGGACCACGCTGTTCCATGCCCCAAGCTTAAGCGCCGCCCGGAGGCGGCGCAAGCATGAGTGTAATCGAACCCTCTTACGAAGCTGCCGGAATCAGTTCGTTTTTCTCAAGTGCGGCCTGGAGCGCAGGCCGGTTGAAGCCCAGTACCATCTCGCCGTTAATGTCGGTCACCGGCACCCCTTGGAAGTTCCCGCCCAGTTTCTCGAGCAGTTCCTTGTTGGCCGCTTCATCTTCTTCGATGTTCTTAGCGACGTATTTGACGCCTAGTTTGTCGAGCCACTGCTTCTCGGTGGCACAGAAGGCGCACCAGGTGGTACTGTAGACAGTTACGGCTGCTGAATCGTTCATGGTGTGGTAATCCCCTTTGTTCTTGCTAGTTACTATACATTATACACTAAATGATCGCGGCACAAAAAAACTTGATGACGAAACTTGACCACGGTGGTACGATAGTCATAACCAGTATGAACAGACTGAGAACACGGGAATTTGGGTTCGCCTTGCCGACGGTCATGATCGCCTCGGTCGTGATGCTGATTTTGTTACTCAGCGGCCTGACAGCCACCAGCAGCATTAACAATGCTATCCGCGGTCAGTACAATAACAAGCTTGCCAAAGAGGCCGCCGACGCTGGCGTTCGCATGGCGACGGCCTGTATTCGTAACAGGACGGTGCATACCTCGGGCACTATCCGTCCTGAAACAAACTGTACGGGCGGAACGGTTTCGGGCGCGAGTCGCTTCGTGATTGACAGCACGAATGTGAAGACGCGGTTCGAAGTCGCCCCGCCGGTTGAAGAATCATATAGCGATGCCCGTTACTATAATGTGAATGTCACCGGTTACGCTGAGTTTTATCGCACCGGCAGCCCGACGGTAAGGTGGAAGACGATCACTGAAAAAGTATCATTCAAAGTGCAGCATCGATCGCAGTTCGCTTCCCTGTCGCAATCCGGCTCCTTGTACGTGTGCGGAATTATCAACCAGAAAACGTTCTGCTGGGGAAGAAACGTGGAAGGACAACTGGGCAGTGGCGGCTTCGCTCCCTCTGGGCGCTCCTATGAGGTTGATGGTTCGGGTAATCCTATCATCGTGCAGGTAGTACGTAACGCACCGGGTACCACCTACCATGACTCACGAAGCGACCTGAACGGCTCGTTAGTGAAAGATGTCGATGTTGCGGCGGGAGCGGGCTCAACATGTATTATCAGCACGAGTAACGCGGATGCTGGCAATCAGTTTTCCTATCACAATGGCCGACGCGTGGCATGTTGGGGCGACTCACCTAACGGCGAGCTTGGTCGTGGAATCGTCACGACATCGTCAACGCCGTACCCAAAGCTGACATATCAAACATGGGCGAACCAATCGCCGGCGCAATATCCGCGGCAGATCGTCGCTACCAACGGTACCGTCTGTGTGATTACCAACCGTGCCTCGGGCGATAGCAGCGGCAACACCTGGTGCTGGGGTGCGAATGGTAAGGGGCAATTAGGGCGTGGTCACACGAACACTCCGTATGCCAGTCCCGGGCGGGTACGCGACACATCTGGCTCATCCGGAACAGGAATAGTGCTGTACGCCATTGCTGGTACCCCGGACGCGCAACACCTCTGCGGCCGTACGTCTGGTAGCCAGGTTGTATGTTGGGGCTTCAACAGGTATGGACAGGTTGGTGATAATACGGATGGATCGGACGGAGCTAATGATTCCAGCCAGACAACCCAGCGCTTTAAGACATACCCCTCTTTCGTGGTAACGACGGATAATGAGCGGATGCGTGTCAAATCCGAACTTCGTGCGCTTGCGGTCGGGGGTCGAACCGTCGACGATCAAGGACATTCGTGTGCAGTCGGGCAGGCCCATAGCAACAGTCCTGGTGTGCTCGACGGACGAATCTACTGTTGGGGGTCGAACGTATCCGGCCAACTTGGCAGAGGCAGTGCCAATACGAATACCTACCGACGCGCTAATTTGGTGACCGCTGGGTTCGGGGGCACGAACTATTCTGCTAGCTTAGTCGCTAACTCGAACGAATCGACCTGTGCTGTCGTCAAGGTGCCAGCGAACGCCGCTCAGAGCAGTGTGTACTGTTGGGGTAGCAATGGCAACGGCGAGGTGGGCGTGAATACGACCGCCGCTCACTACGCTTCCCCTACGCGTGTGAGCTTTTTCGATGGTATGGAGGTGACCGATATCAATGGCGGGGCGTACCGCTTCTGTGCCGTGGCCGACCAGTCGAATTACTGCTGGGGACGTGACCACGTCGGTCAGGTGGGCGACGGTGTGGTAACAAATTGCTGTGAACTCCGTCCTTCCCTCTCGAAATTCCTCGAACCGGACTTCGCCGGACTTTCATATTGATACTAAAACATTAAACCTTACGTAGGAGTGTATGCGGATACGACAACCAAACTCTCAACGGCACAATTATCAGGCAGCGTTCGCTTTACCGACCGTCATGATCGCATCGGTCGTCATGTTACTGCTTTTACTTAGCGGCCTGACTGCCACCTCGAGCATCAGTAATTCGATTCGTGGGCAATACCATAACAAGCTTGCCCGCCAAGCTGCCAACGCAGGTGTCCGCATGGCCGTAGCCTGCATCCGTAACAAGACCGTACACGAAACCGGTCTCATGAAGCCGCACTCGGTTTCTTGTACCAACACGACCACTACGACTTCGAAGCCAGCCTACCTGGTAAGCACGCCGAACATGAAATCACATTTTGAAGTAGAGCCGCCGGTGTCCGAGCACTATCCGGATGCGCGCTA
>Ga0100391_1000410_pt1 | contig 50870 bp, 33 predicted proteins | sample CryGeymeta201515_FD_81541 | JGI IMG/M metagenome (GOLD analysis project Ga0100391, IMG submission 81541) | Groundwater microbial communities from Crystal Geyser aquifers in Utah, USA - Crystal Geyser metaG 2015-15 | ecosystem: Environmental > Aquatic > Deep subsurface > Groundwater | place: USA...
GTCTGCCCTCTCACCCGGGCGCCTCGGAACGGAGAAAAGGTCGGCCCTAGTAAATTGCCGAGTTTCTCCAAACCACCCTACCTAGCCGAACGTAGCCCTAGAGAGCTGGCATAGTCGAGAGAATGCGGTAGCGTTCGCTCGTTTCAAAGCTTCACATCACCAAGGTTCCTTAACTCTAATGATGAAATCTATTTGGATTGATCAAACCCGCACGACCCAGTTCGCCCTTGCTGCGTCATCGACAACAAAAAATAATCAAGTGCCCAGTACTATTCTACCGTAGTACTCTACATGCAGTAGCTAGTAGTAGACTGTAGTATTACTAGACTACTAGTACTCGTAGTAGACTAGAGTTTTTGAAGTTCTTGGGATCGATTGGTTGCGCCAATCTTTACGCCAGCTCTTCTTTGCTACCTTCTTCGCACTGTATTATCACTCACAATTATTAATAAAAGAGTTTATTATAAAACTTATCTCTTGTTTTTCATTCCTCTTTTTTTTTTTTCATAACCAAATACTAATAAACAAAGATGGCTGTAAGTAATCTCTCTTATCTGTATTGTTAACTTTGGAGAATGGGAGGATAAAGGGATCACATTTGAATACAGGGGATATCATACCGCCGATGATAATCGGAAGATCCACTGTGCGAATCTTTGCACTGAGACGCTCCACACGATTAAATCCTCTTTCCTGATATTCTCTCACACACCCACACATCTCTCTCTCTCTCTCTCTCTCTCTCTCTTCTTCATTAACAGCGTTCTCGTCGTGGTGGTGGTGGTGGCGGCCTTGGTTCTCGCCGAGCTGCTCCGTCTCGTTCGGCACCTTCTCGTACGTCGGCACCTCCCGCTCGGAGTGCTTCGACGTCGACGACCCCTGCTCCCATGCCCCAACAGCAGCAGTCGGGTGGCATGCTCTCGGGTATTGGTTCTACCATTGCTCAAGGTATGGCCTTTGGAACTGGTTCTGCCATGGCTCATCAGGCCGTTGGTGCTGTTGCCGGAAGTTTCGGTGGTGGTGGTAGTGCTCGCGAAGCCGCTCCGGCCGATCAACAAGCCTACGATGCCGGAGCACAAAACCAGCAGCAGCAATTGCAGGGTGCCTGTGGTCAAGACAAGCAAATGTTTTACGAATGTTTGCAAATTAACAAGGGAGATCAGCAAGCCTGCTCTTTCTTGTACGATCAACTTCAACAGTGTCAGCGCAATGAGAATCAAATGTCTTTTAACTAAGACAAACGGATGGATGAATAGGCGTCGACAACAGTATGCCGGAGTTGAAAATGCTGAACTCGTTTTGATCAGAGTAGTTTTAACTCTAGGCAAAAGTTAATGGTGCATGGTCCTGATTCTCTGTTTTCGTGTGTGGAAAGACGATCGTCTGAAAAAAAGGCAACATGCCGCAAGACGATCAAGTTAAGGAAATTAACTTTTAGGACACAGTTTAATTTTTATCCTAGCTTGCCCTACACAGTTATTAGTATAACACTGTAGTTTTTTCTTTTGTTCGGGTGAATTATTAGAAGCAATTCTCTATACAGTTCAGTGTCTCTCCCAGGGCGTTCAGTTCCGAAATACAGGTGGATTCCTCCTCCTTCATCCAAAATTTCAGCATTTCAACGACGCGCTGAGTGGACGTCTCTCGGGCCCGTAAGAGACGACGGAGCGCCAGCTCGTGAAGTTCCGTCTTCACATTCTTGCTTTCCAGGTGCGCCTCTTTGGCTTCCTTGACGGAGGTATGCGTCACATCGGAACCAAACGTGTCCAGCTTGGCTTGGAGTTCGTCCACCAAACCCGGAATCTTTTTTCGGGTAGCAATGGTAATGGCGGATGTAATATCCGTTTTCTTTTCAAAGGCTTAAGAAATCATAGAAATCATCGGGAGGAAAATTGAAAAAGGAAACGAAGGGTTAGCTTTCATAATTCATGTGCCAAAGGGGGAATAACAAAAAGCAAAAAAAACCGAAATAGCGTACCACTCAAAGCATGGCTTCTCCTCTTGCTAAAATACTTCTCCAGCTGGACGCCCACGCATTCCATATAAACAAAACTCTCCACTATCTCCACTCGTTGCGTGTAATCATTGAGAAGAGCAGATAAATGAGAGAGCAACCACTCAGTTTGCGCGTCTCGGAGATCAACGTAGGATCGAGCAGGTTTTCCGCATTGATATTTCTTGGGCGAAGATGGCTTGCTCGAGTTCGACCATCCCAGTGGATCCTTCAAGTTGATACCCGCTTCGGAAAGATTTACAACCGATGAGAGATTATCTCGCGGTGCAACACAACTAAACAGGGTAAATAGATCTGAAAAGTACTCCTTGCGAGATTCACGAATCGGACGGGGAGATCTTTTACCCGTGTCAGCTTTCCCCTTGTATTGACCCTTCAGAATAGCATTGCGAAGCGCATCTACAGCATCAATGCAACAGTTGAGATGTTCCCTTAGTCCGATCGCGTACTTGCGAACCAGGCGTAGTTCGCGAGTCGTTTCTTCTACTCGAACATTTGGATCATCGACGCCCACAGCCTTCATAATAGCCATTGCCAGGTCCGAATTCCAACGCCCAACTCGTTCCCGAGCAATCTGTAAGGCTTGGTCTCGCATCTCGGCCCCAGCGCGGTCGTCGTCCTGCTTATCTGTGTCCACTTCGATAGTTTCCTCGCTACACGGTGATCCCGACGGAACAAATTTCTTCGTGTTGCCAAGGGCCACCATTCGTTGCGCCAGCGAGAGCTCCAGCTTCATGTCTTCCTTATTTTCATCCTGGTGTCGTAAATTCATCTTAGCTACTGTGTCCTTGTTGGCCACATCTATTTTGTCTCTTAAGTGTTTAGCATCAGTGCGCAGCTGGACACATTGATTCGCTTCCGACTTGAAGTATGCGTAGGCCATGCGAGCACCTCTGAAAGAAGTCGCCTTGCACAGAGCAGTCAAAGACTCCTTCAAGAGCCGCTCATTAGACAACACACGGTCCTCTACCATCCCTTTCTGTTGCAGCTCTGTTGCCAGCACAGGCTTCTCGTGGGCGTCACTGCTATCAGTTGAGGATGTAGATTTGTTTTGAATCATCTCTTTCAAATTTTTTGCTGACACGAACTTTCGGCTGGAACTTTGAGCAAGTTCAGTTAATTTCTCTTGCCAGTGCCCCAAGGTGCCACTCGTGTCTGTTCGTGACGTCGATGTTGTGGGAGTAGTATCGAGTGATCCATCCTTTTCGGACTTCTCTTCGCCATTTTCCCCGGAGAGTTTCTTTGTTGAAGGAGCCGATTTTTCAAAAAGTTCTTCAATTGCAGCCATTTCTGAGATTCCTTCAAGATACGCGTCAACAGAGGGGCCTACGGCGCTCAAATCCGCCACATAGGCTGACAACATCGAATGAATTATTTTTAAGGAAGCAATTGAACGTTCCCCTTTACGCTGAGCGATTGCACGGAGACTTTGATCTACAGTTGCCTTTTTGACCTTTTCATATGGCATACAACCGCGATGAATTTTCTTGTCTCCCAACCGCGCCTTTTCTACTTCCTTTTCAAAAGAAAACAAATTTGAGACGGCAATGCAAAATCGCTTCCATGTCAATCCAATTTGCTCTTCTTCCTCCATCAACACCTGTACCTGTTCCATACTCAGTAGGGCGCTTTTTCGGAATGAAAGCATGAGGTTTCTCTCAGACAGAATCAAATCGTAGTTTTGAGCACGCTTCCAGATCTTCGGGGCTATTCTTGGCGTTTCAAGCGTCGGTGTCGACGATTGTGAGAGAGTTAAGGTAGAAGCATCCAGAAAGCTATCTTGGATGTCCAGGGTATTGGCCGTGCTCAAAGCTTGAGAAGAGTAGCGTCCAAAGCGCTTGCCTGGTGAGGAAACAAAGGTACCCACAGACGATGGTGAATAATCGACATTTTGACATCCCATAACCACGCACAACTCCTCGGTAATAAGAGATAATGGTCCTTTCATGAAAGAAGTCACAAAAGATTCAGTCCCTTCTAGAGCCGGAGTGTGAGATTCTGGTGAGCACGCTTGGGGTATCGGCTTGCACATTGCCTGATGGCAGTTGTGTGCCTCCTCGTCTTCCTCCTGTTTCTGTCGCAACCACCGTTTTCGACGTTCTTGATCTTCCAACTGTTGTCGCTTCGCTGCCAGCGAATCGCCCATCATGCTGTGAATAAAATCAGTTGGCTTTTGTAGAGGTGCTTTGTTGCGATACAAAAAGGCCTCGACAGCTTCCGAACGAAATAAATCCAATGATGTTTCCGGGTGCGTTTCGTCTCCCAAAAGAAATTCACCCTGTCCTCGAATACCATTCAGCACATCATACAACCAACTCTGAAGTAAATTCGAGTCGATTTCGTGCGTCATTTGATCGAGATCCGTCATTCCCACCGCAATGCTCAACAGTGGCAATACCAAACCACCCTGGAACTCTGTATTGAGTGCATGCTCCAACCAGACAAAGTTATCAATCGATCTCCAGACAACCGCAACACTTGATGATGGTGTCAATGGTTTGTTTTGAGATGACGGCTTACCACGTCGTACCTGTATGCGATATTTCCAGTTTTGTTCCAGATTATCCCACTCGGCTGGTGCTACTTCAACCGACCACGGCATGCTGGACAGCGAGTGTCGACCAAAGGGTCGGGATAGCATGCGCTGCGCTTCCTTTTTCTGCAAGAATGGCGTTGATGTTCGACCATCGGTAGTCGATGGAGTGGCCAGACTAGGATTGTGTTGCAAACAGCTACTGCTGGGAGTTGTGGCTGTCGATGTTGGTGTGCTGACCTGAGAGGATCCAAAAGAGCTTCTCGATCGGAAGGAAAAGAGAGACGACGGAGTGCTAGTCTTCGTGTGTTGGCTCATCATGGATGCCGATTGCGATAACTTCGGAGAGAACGGACTTGTTGTGCTTCCGCCGTTTGATGATCTATTGGAAGCAGGGGACGACAGGGATCCACTTGTAATGGAAGATTGTGTAGAACAGACAGTTGGGAGAGTTTGTGACGCCGTCATAACTTCTTTGGGAGATTTGGACCCCGATTTGAATGATCGTTGCGACAGAATTTCAATCCCGTTATCATCTTGTTCCTTTGCATTCTTGGTACGTCGCTTGCTACTACTCCCACTGCCTTGCTGAACGTTGTTCTCGGCCCGATCGAAGATGAAAGTGTCTTGATTGTCATCCTGTCCAACCTTTTCGATCTCTTCCAATGTTCCTTCGTTGCCATGAAAATCATTTTCGTCGAAATTGCCATTATGTTCTACACTCCCCCCCTTGACCAAAGCAAGGGCGGCGGCACGAGCAACGGGAGATGATTTCTTAGGCTTTTTTCTTTCGTGGTTCGTACTGCTGGTGACGGGAGATGCTGGCAACACTTTGCCTGATGTACTGACTTTTGCTCCGTTCTGGTTGCTAACACTAGTACTACTATGAGCAAGTGCATCGTCGTTGTTGTTGTTGTCGTCGAAGGATACTTCGAAACCTGGAAACCTAGTAGCGGCTTGTTGTTGTTTTGATGTGGCTGCTACTGGAATTTCATTCACCACCGTCGCAGCAGCAGCAGCAGCAGCATTTGTTGCAAAGGGGGATGCAGCAGCACGGAGGGCAATGGCTTCGAATTCTTTATCTTGGTCGTCTTGGGATGTTGTGGTGTAGGTAGGGGTGTTGCTGTTTGAAGAACTAATGGTTGTTGCCGCTGCTTTCTTCAAGTGTTTGGGTGTATTGAGACTGATTGATGTCTTGTCTCTCGGTTTCTTATCCTTGCTCACACCACCACCACGAAACCCTAATGCACTTCTCCACATTTGGTGACGCTTCTGAGACTTGGATCTGCCAGTTGCCGTAGTATTGTTGCTTTTATCATTGCTGCTCTCTTTCGTAACAAAGTCAGCCACCGCGGGAACCATTTCCCTACCCGATAGCAAAGCAAAGGCATCTTCATCATTTTCTGACAAAAGCGATTGACTCTGAGACGACAGATGCTGCTTCTTGTCCCAACGATTGGAGTCTGATTTCTTTAGCTTCATAATCACAAGGTTCTTCTGGAAGATTGGGAAAACGTTAGGATGAGCTCGCCTTTCCTTTGCACTTGCCCTGCAGGTCCGTGATAGCTCTGTCTTCTGGCTCTATTCGTAGCTGTAGTGAGACACACACTAACTCTCTCTGTCTCTAGTAGGTCGAATTTAATCTGCTCTTCGCCCACTGACTACTAGTACTCTCATCGGAAATCGGAATACTCCTCTACTTGCCCCTTGCCTTGATGAACCAGAATACTCGAGTAGTAGTAGACTACTACTAGTAGTAGCTAGTAGTACAGCAGTAGTACGAGTAACTTTTTTCATTTCACTTTCTTCTGAAAAGACGTTATCTCGAGTACTCTTCACCAACTCAACGGCAGCCGATACTAGCTAGAGCAAGTCGAGCATCACTTTGCAATAATAAGACGCATAGTAGCTCTTATTTCAATTTCCGGAGCTCATGACCCAGAAAGTTCCTCAACCTTATAAAACTCGTCTCCAAGCCTCAAACCTTGGTTTCGGTCAACTCTCACACACCCACATCGCATCGATCGCTCGCCGTCCGAATCGATTCCCAAAAAGATTATTACTACTGGTACCAGTAGCTACTACTCTACTACTCTACTAGTAGCAAAATAGAGGTCTATTATTCCGAAATAGTAGTAGTCTACTAGACCGGTAGGCCAAAGCAGAGATATCTCCCACTTTTGGACCATCCTCTGGGATCATCGTCTTCTAATAATAAGCCGCCCCCCCCCCAAAAGCGCAGAGCCGTGCCATCTATCCTCACCACTACACAGCTGTATCAGTCGTTATTCAGATATGGCATCCCAATCGGCCATGAACCGGCTGTTCATAGCATCAGCAAAACAAATATCCCGGCAGACTGCTGTTGCAGCTTCTACCACTACCACTGCTACTATTACCACTACCACTGCTACTGCCATTCGGTCATTCAGTGCTGGAAGTTATTCCAAATATGAATATCCCAATGCGAAGCAACCACCAGAAATTACCAAAACGACCGCCAAGGAAGCAGCGGCGCACGTAAAGGTCTTGTCAGAAAAGGCACCGCCGGGCATTGCCATTGCATCAGCTGACAGCAACACGGTTGATCCTCAGAAACTTCAGAATCGATTGATGTATTCCATGGAACTTACGGATCGCTTCGATGATTTGGGATCCATGTCTCCCACGGATCGTCAGGCTGCCAAAAGTCGATTGCAACCTCCTACCCTCACGGGAGCGACGGCTATTGAACCAACGGTGCCGACACATATTCCACCTAATGTTCCCGCAACAGAATTGGAAGTACCGACAACGAAAATCACTACCCTACCCAATGGTATGCGGGTCGTGTCTCAGGAAACCTACGGACAAGTATCGACCGTAGGTGTCGTGGCCGATGTCGGATCACGACACGAACCTCAGTTGGGAGTGGCTCACTTGTGGGAACTGGTAGCGTTTGGCGCTACCAGTCAGTACGGATCGGCGTTGGAAATCCAAAACCTGTTGCAAGATTGGGGTGGTTCTCGATTTGTCAACACTGGTCGCGAACAGTCCCTGGTGTGCATTGACATTTTGAGACCCAACGTAGAAAAGGCCATGCATTTATTGCAGCAGGCCTTGTTGGAGCCACAATTTTTGCCCGACGAAGTAGAAGATGCCAAACGGACCATGGAATTTCAAGCCTTGGACTTGCCACCGGAATTAGTCATGGAAGAAGCTTTGCAAAAGGCAGCCTACGGGACCGATCAGCAATTGGGAAAACCACACTTTTGTCCCATGGATGCCCTGCCCAATTTGGACGACAACGTTTTGAGAGAATTTTGGTACACCAAAGTGTTGCCCAATCCACACGAAATCGTGGTTGCTGGTGCTGGAATCGGACACGACCAGCTGGTGGATTTGACGAATCAATATTTTGGCGATTGGCCTACCGCGGCGGACGGCGAAACACACGCTAAGACCATTCCGAGTACCTACCGTGGTGGGGAACATTTTGTGGAAAAACCATCTTTCGATGGACTGACCCGTGTGGCCTTGGCGTTTGAACTGGACGGGTGGCATTCGAAAGATTTGGTGCCCACCTGCGTCATGCAGACACTTCTGGGTGGCGGTAATTCCTTTAGTGCAGGTGGTCCCGGCAAGGGTATGTATTCCAGGCTCTATCGACAAGTCTTGAATCGATATTCGTGGGCAGAATCCGCCGAAGCCTTTACCAGCATTCACTCCGAGAGCGGATTGTGGGGGATTACGGGTTCATCCAAGCCCGCGCACAGCAAGGATGTTCTGCATGTTTTGGCAGATCACGTGGCTCGTCTCAGTCTCGATTTGGTAACGGACGAGGAGTTGGATCGGGCTCGTAATATGCTCAAGTGCAATGTGCTGACGCAATTGGAATCGCGACTCGTTTTGTTTGAAGACATGGGACGACAAGTGCTAACGTACGGTATGCGAGAGGACATGGATACGACTTGTGAAAAAATTGACAGCGTTACCAAGGAAGAGTTGAGAGAGCTGGCACGCAAGGCATTGCGCAAAGCACCTACCGTGGCCGCCGTCGGGGAGAATTTGTCGAAGCAAGGTATCCCCAGCCAAAAAGAAGTACAAGGATGGTTCCAAGGTGCGATTTAGAATGAAAGCTAAGCCACTATAGTATGCTGCTCTCAATCGATAAATAGGATCCTAAATCAGGCTTTGATTGCAGGAAAACGAATGCATCACCATAGCACCCGAGTAAGCATTAAAGATTGTGGTCCCAAAACATGATTAAGTGTTGTTTATATTAGGTACTTATCTGCGTTTTGGCCGCCTCTTGCCACGAAGAGAGATTGCTGCATTCGATTCTGACTCGAGACAGCAATCAACACAGCCATTTTCTTGCTTTTTCTTTATATAACTCAACATGAGCTTTTAACCTTCCAGATCGACGGGATCAATCAACAGTTCGGAAAAGGCCTTCAACTTTTCGACACCTCGTACTTCATAATCCAACAGGGGCATGAGAACAACGTGAAAGTCATCTCCGTACAAATCAAAGCATTGTCCAATGTACTTGTCTTGCATTCTCTTTCGTGCCATCATTTTGGAGCAAATCTCTTGCGCCTCCTTGGGCAGTCCAGCCTGGTTTTGCTCGAACCATTCGGAAAGTTCTTCGGCATCCTTTTCGGGGAACAACACTTGGTTGACCACAATATTGTGCGAATTGATGCCAAATTTCGACAATGCTTGTACCAAGCGTTCCGTTTCGTAGATAGAAAGGAATTCAGGAATGCAAACGCAGACCTGCGTATTTATTTTTTGGACAACGGCGACAAAAGTATATGCGTGAGTAGTCGTACAAAAAATGATTTATTTTCATATTGAATCGCAAAAACAAAGAACAGCAACAATTATATCTCGCATAGCAACACTTGCAATAATTCTCTCCGTCATCATTACTTACAAATGTGGTAAGAGCAGGATCCTGAAAGGCATCATTGACCTTGTTAATGACCGCTCGTGTCTCTTCCAATCGTCCTAGCAGAGCATCCTGCGCTTCCGCAGGATTTTGTCCTCCCATCAAGGCCGAGGTGGCCTGTCCAATGATTCCACCGAACCGGTCCTTCAATTCCATGACCTTGCCGAGGGCCTTTTCCAAAATGGTAGGAAAGCTCAACAGACGCAGCGTGTGACCGGTGGGGGCTGTATCGAACACCACCACATCAAAATCCAACTGCTGCACTTGTTTCATCAGTTCCGAAAAGGACATGGCTTCGTCGATGCCTGGGATGCTGTTGGACAGTTCTCCCATAATGTTGCTGATGCCACCATCCGCACCACCCGTCTGGTCTTCATCTTCCGCCATCTGACGCTGCATTTCGTCCATGTCCTGATTGGCGTCAATTTCCATGGCACTCAAATTATCGAACCCATTGATGGGAGTCGGTTCGCGTCCGATCTTTTGGCAAAAGGCATCACTGAGATTGTGTGCAGGATCCGTACTGACAATGAGAACCTTCTTGCGAGTCTTGGCCAGTTGGGCACCCAAACAGCAACTGGTCGTCGTCTTGCCGACACCACCTGTGGAAATGTAATTGTTTTTTTTGGTTATTTGTTGGATATAGCAACAACAACATGGGAATATAAAAATATTTAGTATTTAGTAAAAGCAGTTTGACAGGTTGATCATTCCGCTGAGGTTGATCATTGGGCGGTGACACAAGGATGACCAGAGAGCAGGACATTGCAAAAAGGGTATCTTTTTTTTGTCAACGGTTTTTACAAACATCGAGAGTATCATCAACCTCCTTTTACGTTTTCCAACAATAAAAAGCTAGACTACTCAAACTCACCTTTTCCTCCAACAAATACCCACTGAAGAGACGTTTGCTCCACGATATTCTTCAAAGAAGGATCGGGAAGATCCGAGTCATCAAATTCATCACCCATTATTACGTACTTTTTGATTTAAACTAACTATTACTCGAGCACGAATTTTAGTCAAGTTATAACAAATATTGCTTGCGGCCTGCTTCACTTGGTACAGTAATACTACTGCTAGTAGTACTAGTAGTAAAAAGATGGTTTAGTTGCTGCTGCACTTTTGCTGCCTTGGCATTTTTTTTGGCTTTGATGATGATGATGATGATGATGATGGTAGGTGCCTTGATTTTCGGGTCCATAATTTTTCACGCTTTCACAGCAGTCTCTGCGCGCCGTTGTTGTATTTCCACGTGTAATAAAAAATTACCCCATACGATCATTATTTAACGAACGGTACAGATGGACTTATTAGCTTCAAATAATAGTATCTTAAAAGCAAGGATTATCTCCATTCGAAGTCAAAAACAAAAATAAATCTCATGAACAATTATTTTCATACGACGACACAAATGTATGTACTGCAAGCTGCAACAAGGTATCGGCATTTTGTTACTATATTCTTGCTGTTTTTTGTGACCATCATCTACACGACGAGCGTAAGCTATCCATCTATCTATAATAACAGCAACAACGTAGATAGCAAAGATCCAAATCGTAACCTTGTTTTTATCTGGCTTCCGAGGGGATTTTTTTAATCGACATACATATCTTTAAAACACTCACACACACACATCAGCAGATCATCAATGAGCAGCAGCATGCGCCGATCAAGATCATCAGCAGCATGCACCATCATCCTGCAAGTGTTTTTACTGAGCCTTATCCCATTTGCAGCACATTCAGCTTCCAACAACAATCATCGATTGCAATTCGTGCCCATCAGAATTACTAGTAGTTCCTTCAGGAACAACAATCTGCATGATGCATCGACGATCAGCCGCACTTGTGATACCATCTCGCATTTACGAGGTGGTAGCAGCAGCAGCAGCAGCAGCAGTAGTAGTACAAAGACTACGCCCAGCAACAGCAACAAGTATCGCATGGAACAAATACTGTTGTTACAAGCCCGATCTGCGAAACTGCGACAAGCTCTGACGGATCGTGGTGTTCTGACAGACTATACGACCCTCGATGCGACCGCTACTCCCCAACCGGTTGATTGGGATTGTGCCATGGCTACCAAATCGCATCCCAAATCCTGTTTGTACTCGTTCGATGCCGAACCGAATACCAAGGTCGTAGCACCCCTCGGTACCAATCAGTGGATCAGTTTGGCAGCACTGAATCGGTTGCGTCGTACCGATCCGACCAAAGTAGAACCCATGTGGCACAATCAATACGCTATTTTTGCATCGTGGTTTCGTCCAAAATCGGTCACGAGCATGTACGCTCATCTACCAGCCATGGGATACCTGTTGGCCTTGGTATTGGACAATCCACTCGTACTAAATACCGCCGTATTGGCAGCTATAGTAGTGGCTCTGGCCTTGACCCGACCCATTTGGGAGACCTTTCTGACACTGCTACTAACGTCGGAATTCTTGTGGAAGCGATGGCCAAGCTGGGCTCGTTTCGTTCATGCCGCCCTGCCACTGAAACTGCTGCTTGGACAAATGTCGTGGAAGGGACTAACCATTGTCTTTTTCAGAATTCAGAGCATCGCCACGGAATATCTAATCCAAACGGAATGCCGGATATGGGAAGATGCGATTCCTTTGACCATTTTGGAAGGGACGGATGCGGAAGAGAGAAATGGTTTGGAAGGTGAAGAAGATAACGACAGTGATGTGGAGTTAGACTATTAAAATTACTATAGTCAAAAGAGAAAATATATATGCTTTGAATTCTAGCTAACGGTCAATTATCGTGTGACTTGCGTGTGTTGAAGTGACGCAAACTAGACTAGACTAGTACCATGAAATAGTGCATGGAAGGACAATGGAAATTTAGCTCGGCTCATAGAATAAAATACTGAACAATGATGCAACATTCAGTTGTTTTATTCTTTAATTATAAAAAATGGCAAACACTGGGGACTGCTTCACCACACGCACACGAAACGCATAATACATTTAAAAAAAAAAAGCAGAACCCAACGTGAGAGCATAGCGAACCAACAATTACATTATGATTGTTGCGCAGCTTCCTCGGGAGTAGGATCGGGTCCAGAAGATTTCTTGGTGGTGGGTGGTGCCACGCCATTGTTCGACTTGCCCCACTGGGATACGGGAGCAGTAGATCCCAAGCTGGCACCAGGCAGGGGTGCAAAGTCGTCATCACTGAGGGAAAAGTTGCCGCTGACTTTGCCGCCAGAAGCTTTCGTTCCGCCGCCAGTTTTCCCATTGTTGTTCTGTTGCAGTTTCTGGGCTTCCTTTTCGTTGGCCTTGCGAATATCGTTGGCAGTGGGAACACTACCACGTGGCTGTTTCGAATACCATTCCTTCTTTTCGCGAAGCTCCTTGACGGAATTTTCAACCTGAGCAAGTGTGGTGGGAGGGTTCAACCCAATCAACCCAAATTGTCCAAAGGTATCCACGCTAAGAACAAATGGTGCAGCGCTCTTTTGAACTTGCTTCTTGTTGGCGCGCTCGCGCTTTTTCTTGCCTTTCCCTTTGCCAAAAAATATTTCGTCGTCATTTTTCTTGATGGGTTTGAAATTGGCAAAAGGATCATCCCTGACTATCACGGTTTCTTCTTTTTTGTTTTCTGCAGCAGTAGGTGCTTCATCAGTAAGGTACATTTTTGTCAAGTAGTCTGCCAAGTATTCACAGAGAGCTTGTTCAGCTTCGTAAGGGACCTTTTTCGCTTCCTCTTCTTCCACCTTTTTCAAATACTCGGCTTGTTCTGCATCACGAACCTTTTTTTCTTCATCGTATTGAATCTTCTTCTGTGCACGAAGAGCTCGAGAGGCATTGTACCAGTCGTTCATGGCCTTACGAAAGGCATCTCGTATGGCATCCTTTTCCTTGAGCTTTTCACCAAACTTGGCTCGAAGCTCATCGCGCTCTGTGAACCAGCCCTGGAGCTTGTCACGCTTGGCTGAATCCGTATCGTTCAAAGCTTTCATAGCTGTCTGCTTTTCATCAATTTCTTTGGACACTTCATCAATCTCTTTATCCTTTTCAGAAATCAAAGTACCAATATCCTTCCTTTGCGCCTTGGCATCGTCCATGGCCGAGTCTTTGCCCGCTAGGGTTTCCACCGCCTGCTTGGAGCTTTTCAAAGCATCAATTTCCTTGATAATTTGCTTTTCCTCCGACAAAGAAATGGAAGTTGTCTCCTGGATATGTTGCAGTCTCTTAATCTCCTTGTCAATGTCGGCAAAGTTGGTAAATTTGATGCTGGACTTAGTATCCTTGCGATCCTTCATAATCTTATCAGCTTCGCTCTTGGCCGCTTCTAACTGGGTCCGAATTGCTTTCTTTTCGTCAATCAGTTTGCCCTTTTTGCTACGAAGCTTGGACAGTTCATCACGCGCTTTGCCCAATGCCGTGTTCTTGCTCTTGTCCAAAGCGGCATCGACTTGGGCCTGGATCTTTTGACGCTCGGCCTTGAGCTTGTCAAGTTCCGCGTCGATGGCGGCTAGTGCCTTTTCGTGCTCGGCCCTGTTGGGTTTAGGAACCTGTTCGTCATTGCATCGATCGGTAATAGTGGTTAGGAGGTTTCGTGGTCTAAATACATGCAAGTGATATAATAATATGTAATATACTGTCCACTATGAATGCACTACTGGCCTAGCCGACTACTCCAAAGATCCAATCCAAATGCAATACCTAAGTTTCCGCGACAAAATCAGACGTGCACGCATGCAGACACAAAATAATGACCCTCAGAATATAGCACGACTACTGCATACGCATATCTATGAACCCAGGAACGTACATGTGGGATCGGCTTGGAAAGATCATATAGTTCTTCGATGGGGACTTCCTCCTTTTTGGATTGTCCACCCCTCTTATTGTCCTTCTCTCCCTCTGCTGGTGTTACTGCTTTAGTTTCTTCCTTATCCGTCATGGTTGGGATAAAAAATAAATGCTACCACAGTTCTTGTGTTGAAAACATGAAGGATGCTAATAAAGGAAGTGAGATTTGCATTCTCGCTCCTCCTCATTCGAGAGCCACGATTTACTCCAGTCTACTACTGTATTCATTTTGTCGAACGAAGAACAGACCAGCTCATTTCTTGTTAACCTTCTCCTTACGTCAACACTTGAGTAGCAGTAGCCTCAAGTGATTTTTCAATCAGTTTTTCAGCTTTTGGACTGTTATGATTTATTTCACCAATTTCAGGGTTGAACCGGGCACGCCCGTAGTTTTGTGGCTATTTGGACTGGAAACAGCTGTTGTGTTGGGATCACAGTCAAACAAAAAGCATGGCTAGAGAGAGAGAGAGAGAGCATAAATAATATTGGTTTCATAACAGGCGCTGGTATTAAGCTCAACTGGTGGTGTGGTTGTTCATCCATGTGCTTGTCAAGTTGTAGCTAGATTCTTGAGCAAACGCATGCAGCAAGCTAGCTGGGGAATCAATTGTTATTTTGGGGCAAGTCTGCTGCTTTCACTTCCAGGCTATCTAGGCATCTCTACTTTCAAATAGGTTAATAATTGCTGTTGGTTAGCAAACTCCCCAGAGCTACAACATCAACCAGCATTGCTCGTGCATTGAAGCAGTTTTGTTCTTGCGCCCATACTTCAAACACTACAAATGACATTCTGAGCAACTACTGCTGTTTCCATTGTCGCATATATTCGAACAAAATTACACTCCCACAAATGGCTGCATTGAGGCTCTCAATTGTACCTTCCATGGGCACATGAACAGCCCGAATACTATTGCTGCTACTGTCGCTATCTGAATGAAGGCTTTGTCGTATTTCTTGACTCAATCCTGTTCCTTCACTTCCAATGATAAGAGCTGACGGTTCGGAATTCCAATCAATGTCGTAATGTGCCGCAGACAATACTTGTCCCGTCTGTTGATCTTCCAACATGGTGGCGGCAAAGACGCGTCCTACTTTGCATTCTCGTAACATGTCCCGTGCTTCGCTCCAAGAGCCCACGGACAGTGTTGGTACAAGAAAACTTCCGACCATGGCACTTCGGATGGCTTTCGGGTTCCAGACATCACAAGATCCCGGTAACAAGAGAACCGCCTGAACACCCACAGCAACACTGGATCGCAACAGGGTGCCCACATTTCCGGGGTCCGAAACACCATCCAAAATGAGATAGAGTGGTGCCTGCTTTGGTTGTTGTTGTGGCGAACTAGCCATACTGTCCATTGACCAGGTTGGCAATTGCACTCGTGCTACTATTCCCTGGGGCGTCACAGTATCACTACAAGCCTTGATGACTTGAGGCGTTGCCATCTGAATGGATAAATTGTCGTGGCTAGCTGTGTCTTTCAAAATTTGGTGAAGTTCTTGTTGAATGTTTTCATCAACATCTGTAGAAAGAAGGATCTGTTTCATGAGAGTATGTGTTGCTGGATTCTTGAGCAGATCCAAGACCATACGAGGTCCTTCTACTATCACTTCCCCTGCCTTCCTCCGCTCGCTCGCTTTCTTATTGAGCATCACGAATCGTTTCACAGTCCCTGACGAGGTCGACGTCAAGAGATCAGCATTATAGAGTTGGTCAAGATTCGTCGAGAAAAGAGCCTGCTGCCGTCGGAGATAGGATGGATTCTTTTTTGCTAAGTAAAACGGAGTGTGCGAGTTTGCTGTGGAAGATGATGATACAAACGCAGTAGGAGAATGCCTTCGCACTACTATGGAGCTACCCGTTGTGGTGACTGTTGTGGCTTCGACCATCCATATTTTTTGACTTCTGCAGAATGCTTGTAAGTAGTACATAATAATTTGGATAATTGAGCAGGGAAACCCTCGTCTCATGTTGATCTATTGAGATGCTTCAGTGGTGTCTGAAAGAGCTAATGAATGTGTGAAGCGCAGGACGTGTTATGATTGAAGCTCAACACCAATCATCAAGACCGACAACCGCAAGGTTGAGTCAGTTATACCAATACTGCGAACGGACACAAATTTAATCTTGATAAAATAATCGTAACGAGGCCTCTCTTGAAAGCTTTCTTATTTTGACAGACGAATTGTTGCCAAATCTCTCCGGACTTTACACAAACAAAACTTATGTGACAAAAAGCTGCAAGATGAAGTGGCAGAGTTGATAATTATTATTTACTCCATTTATTTTTATCTGATATCTGTTTTCCATGTAGCCGCTTTTTTTCGTCTACGAGTAGAATACTGGTAATTTTTTAGCTTCTTGTCTTAACCCTCTTCTTAGTGCAGATCCATCTAAACAACTTAACAACCCTCCTCTTACTGTAGTACATCCAACAACAAATTAAATACTCCGAGTAGCTACTACTACACTACTTTTGAAAGTCACGTCATATTATATCAAAATCGCTCCTTAATAATTTTTACAAGGAGGCTGTTGTGACTTCATCACAAACATGGCGCCCCACTTTCGTAACCATACAACAATGGACCAAAACGTCACAAGCGATCCGAAAGCGACTCATGACGCTGGACATTATTTCACTCCCCTCAAGAGTCTACCTTCTGATATGTGCTCTCGCAGCATTTATCCATTCCTCGACAAGAAATCTTTGTCGACTTTGTTTCTGGCCTTGTCCAGTGAAAACAGTACCAAAGCAACGGAATACCGTGAATGCATTATAAAACGAGCACGGTGTGGCATTGCATCGATACAACAAGAATGGCAATCCGAATTGGAATCTATGAACGACAAATATACGCCCTCGGCTGCTGCTGCTGCTGCTGCTGCAGACAACACGGACAATGATGCTACTAGTAGTTCGAATGGTAGAAGAAACAATTCTGTGAAACAGCAAGTACGCCCTTACATGTCAGCGGCTGTTCGTTGTATTTTTGACTTTCAAATGTCACAGGAGGAACAGAATAACCAAGAGGATATTGCAAAACAAAACCGAGCCGTATCCGAAGCTTTGATTATAGAACATACCTTTTCATTTCCTTACCATAACCTAGGAAGAAAAGTTAAACAGCAACAACAACAACAAGAGCTGCAGCAGCAGCAGCAGCAAAACAGAACGACAGTACCTCGCGAATGGCCTATCTGGTGCGGAAGGATTGAGGTACTGTTGTGGATTCCACGGGGAAACTTTCATGGATTTGAACGTAAAATACTTCAAGCAAATGCAATGCTCCTTTCGCCGAACTGGGATCTTGCTCACTATTCTGGTTGGGAGTCGGTATTGGAACGAAAAAATAGTAGTAGTAACGATTCAGAAAACAAAAATACTAATCCCCTGCGTACCATTCAGTTAGTGGCAGAGGCATACAACTTCCTACCAACGCCACCCATGGGGCGACTGGTGGGCATGACACAGAAGGATCAAGATGTTCTTCGAACCATTGCTGGACGATTGAGCGATCAGAATACAGTGGCCATTTTGTCTCGTTTCATGGACGCCCATAAAAGCCTTATTGATACGGTTCGCATCCTGAGCCGATCACAAGCTAGCGAACGTGCGAGGACGATGCCAAGTTTACCATTTTCGTTTTATGTCCATCACGATGATCTGGCAAATGCAGCAGAGTTGGATGACGCTGGTCAAGAACTGTTGTGCTGCTGGCAGTACCGGGATATGTTTGATACAACCCTGCAAACAACCGCGAGCAAGTGCATTCCGTATTGGAAACAACTTGCACAAGCTAGAGATATGTGCTTGCAGTTAGAAGAAGATTAGACGACTTCTATATATGTTTTGCATTCAGTCTAGTAAATCAATACTGTATCGATTAAGATGATAGTAACTGTTCGATGCCATTTTTTTTAATTTGTTCTTTGAGTCCATCATGTTGTAGCAGTATGATCATTCGAAATAATAGTATGTGCAGTAGCGGGGGAAAAGAGTGTGTGTGAGTAGATCTTTCTACTATAACAACCCCTGTGCGTCAATATGTCCCAACTTCAACGCGGTTTCGACGGCCCAACGTGAGCTGAGTTCAGAATATCGGCGGAGTTGTTCATCGGCATCATCATCATCATCATCATGACTGTTGTTCGTGTGGAAAGACCCTTTTTCCTTGGCTTGCTTCAGTTCTTGATGCAAAGAAAGAATCTTCTCTCGGTGCTGTGACTTCAGTGTCAAGACTCTACGAGAATGTTCATTGACGGGGAAAATACCACGAGTCTTGCGCTTTGCAGCAGCAGCAGGAGAAGAAATGATGGTGTTGGCAGTCGACGAGAACTTGCCCCTGGCGCTACTATCATCATGACCAACACAACCGCCTTCTTCATCGCTGCTGATATCACAGCTACTGGCAGTATACTGTAGCACCTTTTCCAATCCTCGTGGTGACAGTTCGGCACTCTGGATAAACATAAAGAGAGCTTCCGAACTCGTCGCTATCTGGGCAGCATTGCGAAGTCGCTGGGCATCCAAATAAGCACTAAAGATAAATTCAGAGTAGTTCTCAGGACTGTACCAAATGTTGGGTTTGTCCGTATCAGCTGTCGGTTCTACTTCAACAACATGTTGAGCATTGGAAAAGCTCACTCGTCGGTTCATCATTGTAGTTCTTCGTTTCTTCTTCTTGGAAACGATCGAAATGCTTGAGCAACAATTGCTACTGTCGATAGTATCATTATCGGACACAACTGGAGACGAGCAATCGATTGTTGGTGAACAGGTTGCTGCTGCAACAGTTGCTTCGAGTTGTTCTTGAGATGACGACGTGGCCCGTCTCTTTCCTCGACACTGCTGCACTTGATCTACCAGAGCTGGACATTCTTTCTCGAGCAATTGGATCCCTTTGATGTTGGCGTTATTATTCGTGGTGCTGGTAATGCAGGTCGTCGTCTCGATGCTAATCGTCGTGCTCATCATCATGGTAGCACAGATCGGTCCAGGAATCATTGACTAGGCAGTATTTAGTATTTAATGAAAGAGTGAGAGCCTGTCGGAGTATAGAGCTTTGCTAATTAGCAGATCTACTACTAGACTAGTAGAATCTAGAGTGATGTCCTATTGAGTGACAACATTGGAGTTCGTTCCACATCAGCGTCAAACAAGCGAATCTTGTCCACTGCAGACAATAAAAAAGCCCAATCAAGATAATATTTTCCTACAAAGCCATATTTCGTCTTGTTATTTATTAAGCTATCGATATCTTGACATGTTTCATCATCTATCGCAATGCCACGAGCCAATGAAACCAGATCGTTTTGTTGCAGACGTTGATGTGGCGCTTTAGGGTGGTGTCTCAAATGGTGCATCACACCTTGACTGCAGTGATTTGTATGGACTCCTGTGATGTTTCTGGCAAAATGGCCATCGATGACGTAATTGATCCGCTATTGACGGACCAATTTTTGGAAGACAATTGGTGTCCGGGTCGACAAAATAATAAATTCAAAAAAATGGTTTATAATGTGCGTACTAATAATATCAGAAAGTTTAGCTCTAGCTACCACTACTACTACTAGTAGTACTCTATATTCCAATACAAATACTAGCTAGTACGTCAAAACAACAGCGCTCTTCGAAATATCGTTTGTGGCTCCATTATCCTTTGTTGTTCGTGGCTCCAGTAGTATCTCCTGTCGCTCATGACTCCAGTATCTGTTGTCGTTCGTGGCTCCAGGCTGTTGCTCATGGCTCCAGTATCTGTTGCTTGTGGCTCCAGTATCCTCTGTTGTCACTCTGGTAGCTCCAGTAGCTGTTGTGGTTGCTTGTCCTGAGGCTCTTCAAGCAGGCAGCCATCTAGTGGTGTATTGGCAATTTGGTTGACAAATAGCTAGGCTTCTATTTTTGTATCTCTCCAAATACAGACAGATAACGACCGCAGGCTGTTAGCTACTGTTATTGTACAAATTTTAAGCTATTGTTGATGTAATTTGGTGGTCTATAGCTTGTGTTCTAGTAGCTTTTGTCAAGGAATGAGGGTTGTTGTTGTTGAAAAAAAAAACACAAGTTTTTTTTTGGTTTGCTAGATTGCCTTTTGCATTCTTTTTTGCTAACAGCTGTAACCCTAACTCTAGCTGAATTAAGACTCCTGATATCAGTTGTTGCATTTAAGTAACTAAGAGTAACTAGAGACTAGAGTAGTAATACTCTATTACTAGACTACTCGTAGTAGTAGTAGAATCCCCTTTTTTATGTGCACGTAGCACTACCATCATGCTGGGGTACAGGTGTTTCCCTCCCAAGTTCAAACATTGTGATGGCAGCCGCATGTCCTACATTCAAGGAATTTCCATGTGCTTGGGGAACAAAGACGATGCAGTCACAAGCATTTCGTACTTCCGCACTCATTCCAACATCTTCATTTCCCATGACAGCTGCCCACTTGTGGTCTTGCCCGTGCGGCTTAACTGGGGATGATTCAGGACCAATTTCTACCCCATAAACTCGAACTCCACCATTGTGAATATCTTGCAGTGTCGTTGCTATATTATCGGCTTTGTAGAATTTGTGATAGTAAATGGTACCCATACTGCAGCGTGCTGCACGGCTGTCTTTGAGCGCCGCCCAGGCTGTATTGGAGGCGACAACGGAAGTAATGCCTAAACAAAAGGCAGTTCGTAAGATACTTCCAACATTTTCTGAATTTCGTACATCTGCCAAAACCAGTATTGGCGGGTCATGTATCAAATCTTGAAGTTGCGAGACAACTGGAAATTGAATCATGGCAAGCACGGCATCACCTGCATTTAATTTTTGACCTCGAATGGTATCAAGCAGCTCTTTTTCAGCCACATAGACTTGTGCCAGAGAGTTTTGTTGTTTTGCACTGCCATTATTGGAATGAACAAATATTTGCGTGGCCAGTTCGGGTGTCGTCAAAAAAGAAAGTGGCCGAATAGGCGAGCCTGTGGATATGGCTTCTAGCATTCGTACCATAGCCCTTCGTCCGCCATGCATAGATGGTTCCAGTCCCTGTGATTTGTAAGATGAGAGTTGTTTGTGGTATTCCTGGTGATCTCGTAAACTTTTTGGTCGATATAGGGCAACTCGTGGATCCGCAGCGTCAGCGATTACGGCAACGTCATGTGTCTTATTAGTTGAAGTCTTGGCAGCCGAGTCATTAATAGTAATTCCATCTTGTGTGATTATTGTCTTGTGGATAGATGTTAGCTTGGAAGCTTCTCGCTCAGCAATTTGGCCTGCCATGACCAAATCTTGACCGGATGCCAACAATTCAAAAAAGTTGTCGTACACTGTTCCCATGATGGACCATTGATATTGTGCCACTGCTGCCTTTGTTTTTTCCGAAACAATCGTTCGTTCCTCGTTTGAGAGCTGGAACAAGGCTATCAATTTGTCGAAACAATCATTGTGCGTTTCGTAAAAATGATTGGGAAATTGATCGACAGGAAAGAGTTCGGGATAGGATAATCGATTGGGCAACAAGGGCAAAGCACCACAAAAGACGCTCTCGACGATGGAAGCTCCAAACGTCTCGTGTTGCGCCGTAGAGATCGTCACGTTGGCTTGATGGAGCCAGTACGAGTACTCGCTTCGGTCTGTGCAAAATCCAATGTGCAACAGTTCTTGATTTCCGAATGCGGTACGAAATTTTTCATACCATACTTGTCCTTTGGAGGGATCCGTTCCCAATACGATCAGTCGAAATGGAACGCCTTGCTTTCGCAAATAACACAGCAATTGGAAAAACGCCTTTGGATCTTTGTCTTCTTCTAATCGTGCGTTCCATAATATGATTGGTGGTGTTTCTGTTTCTGATTTCTTTGGGTCGTCTGTCAGTTTTTGCTTCTTCGTTTGTGGTGATGCTGCTGCTGCTGATGGCAATTGTGATAATGATGATGGTGGTGGTGGTGTTTGAAATTGTACCAATTGTTCCAGCTCTAAACCGTACCGCAAAACAGTGCATTTGGTTTGCAATAATTCATGAACTCGATCAAGATGCCACTGAACAGTATCCCGTGGACATTGTTGACGAATGAGTTTGGGAAGCATTTCGGTAAACACCGTTAAATGTTGTCGACTGTTGAAAATAAGTCCATCGGCTACTTGCAACGATCTCCAATGGACCAGACCATAATGCCAATGCGTTTGTTTTTGGCGATCACGATCCTGTTGTGTAAACGGTGTCGTTAATTGATTCTCGTGCATGTAGACATAAATTTTGGGACACTGGTGGTGGTGGTGGGTACCACTGTTGTTGTTGCGGCTTCTTAACAGGGCCACCAGTGTCGACACATCGAGCATCCCATCGACAATCAAAATATCATCGTCTGTTGCAACGCTCGATTCAAATTCAGCAGCCGCTACCAACATGCGCCATTTCCAACGTTCGCTCGACATGACTTCCAATTCTACGCGATGATGATGCTCATGCTTATCATTAGTAGTAGTAGTAGTAGTAGTAGTAGTAGTAGTAGTAGTAGTAGTAGTAGTAGTAGTAGTAGTAGTAGTAGTAGTAGTAGTAGTATTGTGATGATGATGATGATGATGATGGTTGGCACAATAGCGCTGATATCCTTCTGCCCAGGTTTGATGACTCGCAAATCCCATCACGATAAACCGAATGTTCGTCATTATTGTGCTGCACGTGTGTAACGAGTAATGATATTTATACAGCCCTCAATGATTCGGTTTGAGAGAACAGAGAGAAGGATGGTGGGGAGTGTATGGAAGCAGACGACAGCTTGAGCTAGCTAGTTCGCTAGCTAGCTAGCTACAGAAGAGTAGAAAATAGTAGATACTCGTAGCAAGCTACTCGAGTAGCTACCTAGCCAGAGACGACAGAATGTTGTGATGTACTCGGGGTATGATAGTAATAATATGGGCAACAAAAAATCGAAAATGTAGGTACTGTAGGATGGTTGGTCGGTTTGGGTTGATGTTTGATGGTGCGAGTTCTTAACCCTTATGTGAAAAAGGATCGCGCATTTGCTCTCTTCTCACCCATGGACACTAGTAGTCTACGTATCGTGACTGACTCTTGACTTTTACTGTATTTTAATACTCTAATACTCCTAATTAATATCGAACGATCAAACAACAACAACAGCAGCAACATCCCACAAACAAACAAAAATAATAATAAGTAATAATAAAAACAACACCCAACAGCACAACAATAAGAACATCAAGAATATAAACAGCGCAAGAAGAACAAAAGAGATGAAAAGAAGACCCCGGAATAGACCTAAAAATCGAAGGAATTTTGCTGTTGAACAAGAGTCGTTGTTGGTCAAGAGAAAAAATGCACCGGAAGAAACCAAGAACGAAGCCGCCGAAGAAAACGCCCAACAGCAACAACAACAGTTGATATTACCTTCCGATGCTTTGTATCCTTTGACACAACCACCGCGTCATTACAAGAAACAAAAATTGATGCTCAATGACGAGAGTGATGATAGTGGAGAAAAAGGAAACGAACAAGAGACTCCAATCCAAACAACAGCTAATGACAATCACAGCGACGAATCAGATTTCCAACCACCACCACAACCACATCAGCAGCAGCAACAACAACAGCAACAAGTCTTGGAAGAAGAAGAAGAATTACGGTTATTAGAAGCATCACTTCGAGTGTTACAGTCACGACGACAGTTGTTAGATGAACAAGAACAACAATCACATGTTCGACGGAAAGATTATATGCAAACAATTGCAGATGCTATGCAACGTCGGGTACAATTAGAAATTTCACGCAATAGTCAAGCTCGATTATTGGAAAATTTAGAATTGTCTTTAACGAAAAGTCGTGACTTGTTACAAAGGAAACAAGACACCACCACCACCACCACCACCAATGAAGACGATAACGATGATGATACAAACGGGGATAGTACTGATGGAGAAATAATGAATTCTAGAAACAAAAAGGAAAGACCTACGACAATAATTGGAAACAACGACGATACTGGCGATATTGCTACTACAGATGACCAATCGGAACAGTCAAGGATAGAGGTAGAAGTTCCACCACAAAATACAACCACTACCACAGCCACAAACGACGAGGATGATGAACAACAGCAATCCTTGGCTTCTTTTCGACAGTGTCCAGTACCTTCCTCCTGGAATGTCGTTCAGATTCAAAACTTTTGGAAGGGACATACACCACCCACGGCACGTACACGACAACCACTGTATCTATTCAATCCTTGTATTTCATCTCCAACAACAATCACTACCATGATGAACATTACGGCTCGAGAGGCTTTGGGACGACAATGTCAACAGCAGCAACAGCGGCAAGAGCAACAACAACAACAACTTGGTAATGACTTGACGACAGCCGTGGCAGAATTTCGACGACAATCATTGTGGAATACGTGTTTAGATTTTATGGGCATGATGATGGGGAACAACAACAATAACAACAATAACAACAATAGGAATAACAACAACACGAACGGCGCAGGCGGCAGCGATAATGCAAATACAAATAATGCTGACAAAAATGTATCCAATGAGACAATGTCATCTATGAGGGATGCTTATGCAACACCAATAGAACAAAATAATGATCAGGGCGATGAGGATATCCAAATGACAGAAAACAATATCGATACATCGCAAAATAATGACCAACAACAACAACAACTTACAGACGAATCAAAAACAAATAATGATGATGATGATAATAATAATAAGAATGATAACCACGTGGACCCCAATGTTGCATTGTGTCCTTATGAACTTGGTGGAGTTTGTGCTGATCCATTTTGTCCCTACCAACACTTGAACAATCTACAAGATCGACCCATTGCAACATCTATATTGCCGCGAGAATTCTTGCCCTTACCAGAATTGCGATTGCCAGAAACACCCGGTGGTTGGGAAATAACAACAACAACAACAACAACACCAGCAAAAACTGATATCAATAACAAGCCAGAAATGGGAAAGAACACTGTCGCAATAACCCAAGAGGAGCATGATAGCAAATCATCTAGTCCACTTGGAACAACAGCAACTGCTGCGGTTGCAGAGACTTGTAAAGCTAGTGATGACAATGCCCAACTGAATTCTACTGATCCATCCGCAGGAAATAGAGCGTCCGACATGGAAGAGAACCGACAAAATCTCAAAGATACGATGCACGACTTTGAAACGAATGCTGACTTTATCGCTCTGAATAATCTTGACAGCGACGACAGTTCAAGCAACGACGACGACGACGAAGAAGAAGATGATGAAGCAGACTTTATGAACTTGGAAACTGCAGGGTTAGTGGGATTCACAACTAATAGCAGTAATCCAAGACCTTCATCTACTAGGCAGTCTGACAATGCTCCTCACATTGGATACAGTAAGCCTTTCTGGTGGCTTGCGTCATCCCGCGCTGATTTTTTGTTTGATCCAACAAAACGAATAGGCCTTGAAGATTGGCTTGATTTGTTCGGAGAATTTTATGTGCGGCGGGAGTCTAGTAGTACTGAAGAAAATGATCGAGAGCACGTTGACTTGGAATACTATGGTGCAGTCCCTTGTGGCGATGTGGAACTTTGTCAGTTCAGTGGGAGAATTGTGGATTGTGCTCGGCTCCTCTTGCAAGCAGGAAGATTTGATTTGGTCAAACCTTTGTGGACGATTGCACAAAACTGCTTTGACGACTTTTGCTCTAATTATCTCACTGAAGCCGTGTATGGACCATTGCTTCCATCGACGCAAACAATTGTCGATGTTTTGCAGAATGCGGTGGACCGTGCCAAAAGTGTATTGGAAGATGCATTCAGTCATCAGAATGGACTGGACACAACTTTCCAATTTCAGATGACTCTGTCTCTGTTATCCGATTTTTTATTGCGACTGCACTTGCATTTGTCGGTGGAAGCCGATCTGGAGACCGACATGCAATGGTGCCATGAATTTTTGCGCTTGCTTGTGCACGAAAACCACAGTCCGGAGTACCTACGAGATGGAAATAATAAGCCTGTCGAAGATACATTCGATGCTACGACAAAGAGCGCACACTACCTTCGAGAAACAATTAAATTGGCAGTATTCCGCAATGAGTTTCACCCCGGTTATAATTTTGAGAGTGTTGATGGCGCGAACAATACAGATGGCGACAAAACAAAACGTCAAAGAAGCGGTCTTGAACGAGTCACGGCGTCTCTTGTGGAGGATGTTCATTTGGCTCAGTATTGCTCTACTTCTATTCGAAACAGCTTCTCGATACATTTCGTTGTCGAGGACTTTCTACGTCCAATTTGGTCCGTCGTAAAGGCAAGTCTTGATTTAAAAAACATTCCATCCAACAAAGAGATCCCTCCATCGACGTTGCGTTTGCGTTCGTTCCTCTACATTGTCTACTGTATTAAAGGTGTTCTCGAAGGAGCTTTTGATCTTTTGGAAACCTCAGCAGGTGATCCCCATAAGCTGAGCCCAATGTGCCTTTCCTCATTGACCCAGCTCGATTCTGTATGCTTCGGCATCATCAAGTCTTTGAAAGCTGTGGTTTTAAAAAGTTGCGACAGTACGACCATTGCTGGAACGTTGCTCATTCCAATTATGAGCGCATCTGTTGCTTTCTCGTGTCACCTCGGACTATATACAAAAACTCAACTTCGATTGGAGGATCTTCTCGGCGAGTCGAACGAAGAAAATGCTCTTGCTTCCGTCTTTACCTATTCCGAGCTCTTATGGTCGCAACTAGTGCAACTTCGATCATCTCTCCCTCTCATCCAAGTATCCAGTGCTGAAAACAAGTCATTAGGAAATGCGCAGTCCTTGTTGCCTAGTGCAATTTTGGAGTACCACAAGGACATCGCCAGCAAGATACAGGCATACGGTGTTTATCTGCACCATCTAAATCTAGCAGGTGATTGGAATGCTCTCCGCCAAATAGTTGACGTCGCGCAAGAGGCAAGGCCTGGTCATCATAAGAAACAGTTGCGAGGTTGTGCCTGGTTGTTGGAATCAAATTCCAGACCAAGCTTTCCTCTCTCGTTTCGCAGATTCGTACCCCTACCAACACGTTCTGGTATTAGAGTGATTGGTACTGGCTGTCATTTAACTACATTTCCCCTAAGTTTGCTTGTTTATGGTTGGAAACTTTCAGCGTTACAGCTCGATTGGTGTGGAATACAAGAGCTGCCTTATTCATTCGGGTTGCATCTTCCAAATCTCAAGGTAAGCGACTCCATGCAACACTGTTTGACTAGTTCCTGACCTCCTGACAAGACTGTTCTCTCTCGTCTCCGGTAGCTTTTGGACATTTCGAACAATTTCATTGCATGTTTGCCAGATTCTGTCGGGTATATGAAAGGACTGGAATTTTTTATAGCAAATGACAACTTGCTCACATCGCTCCCGAAGTCCGCTGGTGCGATGTCTAGTTTGCGTGTCTTGGAACTTCAAGACAATTCCTTGGAAGAATTTCCCATGATCGTTCGGAAAATGAAAAAACTTAAAGAACTTCTTCTTGTCGGCAATAATTTTCTGCTATCAAATACTATCAAGGCACAAGTTGTTCTAGATTTACCCAACCTTCGAAAAACCTTATTCGATGACAAGTCAGAAGCTGTTGCTCTGGTAAACACCGACAAAAACGAATGCAAGAAAGCGAAAGTTAATCCTGACTTTTCACCTCAGCTTAGAGTCTTTTGGGAGGTTCTGAAAGAGCACCTGGGAAAAGAGCCGCCGCCCATAGCTTCAATACTGGAAAATAGTCACGCTGATTCTCACTTCTGCCTTTCGTTGCTGGAGCTTTCGAAACGCCATTGCCTGGACTATTTCGCGAGAGGGGCTTGCTTGAATCCCGAATGTGCTCTGCTGCATGACGCTAGAGAGAGAGAAATAAGGAAAACACTCGCAAATAGAGTGGTTGGGCTTTTCAGGAAGCTCACGGGTTTGGAAGGAACATTCTACGATCAGTTGGCGCTTAGGTTACAGTCTGGGTGAGGCAGACGCTCGCGGCCAGCGGCTTTGGCCTTGTCCCGACTCGGCCATATTACACTTATGAAAAAGTTACACCATGGTCATTATAAATTTATCAACCATGAATATTTGAATCATATCAAAGTTGGACAGTAGGGAGCAATGCGATGCGTTTTCTATAGAGATGCGGTTTCTTGATCAAATTCAGTATTCTTGACGTCGATTGGTACCAGCTCAGTCGGTAATAATGCTGATGAATGAGCGGGAACCAAAGCAGTACAGGACTCTATCGTAATATCCGCATCTGCATCGGTCAGATGTTCCACATCTGCATCTTTGCTGTCAGCAGGTGGGTCTTGTCCAGAGTATCGAATGCGGATTCCAAGTAGGCTCTTTTCTGCCTCGTTGACAAAGTCCTCGATGGAGTATTGCGAATCTTCGTTAGTACGTGTAGACCTTGGGGCGTCATCATCGAACACATCGCTAAAACGGGCGAGATCTGGATCTTGGGCTGCTCTTTCAGACTCAGACATGCGATCGCGGGATTCATCTTGTAGAGTTTGCTGTTCCCATGTGTCTTGGTTTTGTGCCGTATTTACAGCAATTGTTTTATTTAATTGTGTGAACTCTTCCATTGTTTCGCCCATTGTTTCCGTCTCTTCGCTACTACTATGAAAATCTAAGCCCTTGTCATTTTTTCCTTCCTTTTCATACTTGTATTTGTAGACAGCGGCTCCTCCCGCAAGCACCACGCACAAGAGCGCTGCAGCGATCAGTGGTGGCATCATTCCGTTGGAAGATACTCCTTCGCCAATGCTTCCTATGATACCGCGGCCGGTACCAGGAACAACGGTCTGGAGTTCCAAGCTCTCCGTGGAGCTAAAAATTTGAGGAAGAACTCAAGACATTGTTAGATCAAAGAAAAAGTAAGGAAACAACATGCTCAAATTTTCTTTTGCGGGTACTTACTGGAACGGGTTGGATCTAGGCAAGCTCTGAATATCATCCAGGTAAATTTGTCCGTTGCTGCCAGTAAATGCAGATACCACGAGTTCATCGAGTTCATCTTGTGAGGGAATGTTAGGGTCATCTTGAGCAAAAAGCACAACGGAAGCGTATTCAATTGTCACGGGCTGGTTTGTCACGTAGATGTTGCTTGTATCATCCGTGAGTAGATTTTTCATCTGATTACCAAATTCTTGGAACATAATAGTGTACAGCCACGTATAGGTCTTTTCGTGTACTGCTTCATAATCATTGGTCTCGGGCTCGCCTTCGTCGTGATCAATAGAGTACAAGAGTGCAAACCGAGACACTGCAACACCAGTAAGAGGTTCGTCTTGACCGAGAGGAGGGCGAGATGGTGTCACTGATATTTTGGTAAGGAGAGTGAAGGCGAATTTAGTTAGTCAAGTAAACCATGTATGCATTCATGCGTCAGTATCTTCCATCACAAACATACCAGGAACTGTTCCGCCATCGGTATCAGGATCTGTTCCGGCATCGGTGTCAGGTTTTTCATAATCATATTCTCCGTTAGAACTCTTTTTGCTGTCCACGTCGTCGTAATCTGCGTCTCCGGTACCCCCACCGCCATACTTCTTGTCAGCAATCTTTTTGGGTCCCATTTTACTATCTTTTTTGCTCTTTTTGCTTTTTGCTTTTTTCGTTTCTTTGGTCTTCTTTGATGCTTGATACGATCCACCGGGATAGGAAGCGCCGTTGTAAGAGGTTCCGCCGTCACCGTTGGGACTGGGGCCGCCCTTTGGTGAGGGTAAAGGGTCACTCTCTTTATCGTCGCCATTTTTCTTTGAGTTGGCATACGATCCACCGTCATTTATTCCACCGGGATACGATGCACCATTGTAAGAGGCTCCTCCATATTCTTCTCTGCCGCCTTTGGGGGTGTTTTTGGGAGTGGGACTATCATCATTTTCTTTATCACTCGCATCCGGATATCGATTCTTATTATGCTTGCTATCTTTGGCTTCGTCATCGTCATCGGCTGCTGTTTCTTTGTTCGTCTTCATTTTTTCCATTGCGTCGTACTTGCTGCGTGAAACGGAGGCAATCACGGGTTCATCACCAGATTGCCAAGTGTAAACTTGCGTCTTGCTATCTCTGCCTTTACCTTTTCTGGTTTGTAGCTCTCGACGTGCCAGTCTGGGTACCTCTCCTTTCAATCGCGCTGCTGATACGCTTTCTTCAGACGCCAGGATACAGCACAAGGCTGCAAATACCAGCCGCCGGAACATCATTGTTGTTTGTTTAATTTCGAAAAGTGCTACTATATCGAACTTGCTTGACTCTTTGAATTTGCTATGCTACTACTATGGAGCGGTGATACCTTGTTCAGCACAGTTTTAATGTCTCAACTTTGTTCGACGAATAATTTATTGATCTTTTGCCTGATTGCTTTGTCTGTCGATTTTTTGGAAGGTGCAGTCCCTTGGCAAATTTTCGTCGAGTACACTATTTTCTACAGTGGCATGTCGTCCGCTTCCAAAAATGGTTCCGGAGATGCGTTGAATTTAAATCTTTCGCCACCCACAGAGGCATTTGTTCACTGACATGATTGAGAGTGAAATAAGATAATACTAGCGAAAGAAAAAGCACCTTGTAATACAAATAATAGAATCTTTAGGTTTGTAATTTAACATATATATATATATATATATAGAGAGAGAGAGAGCGAGAGATACATCCAACAGGAAATGTAAGCATTGGAAGATCACAACTCAGTGTGTTACAAATCCATGTATCTATTGTTTGGGTCGAACCTCCACAAGGGACTGTCGGGGGAAACAGCTTTTATCGTATCCGAGTCGCTCGGAGAGTAACGGTCATGGTTCCAACAGGCCATGATGCTGTCCCGGAAATGCTTGACTGCGTTTCTCGTTTTATTGTTACCACCATGCTGCTTGTGATTCCCGTGTATTAGATAACCACTAAAGACCAAAATGAGAAATGCACCAGCAAACGCAGCAGTTGTACTTCCTGTGGTATGAGTACGAGTGCGGACCTGGACACTTTTGACAAATTCGCTACGCTGGTTGTTATATTCATCAGAGTAAAAGGTCACGTTGGTAGATTGTTGGAGGGGATTTTTAGAATCCAAGGATCGATGTAGTAGTCCAAGATAGCTGGCAGTTAAGGCTTTGTCAGTAAAAGCCTTTTCGATCTGACGCAAGATGATTTCATTACTTGGTATAGCAACGCCATCAATAAATTTGATGCCTGTATTGAACATGAGCTGGACATGCTCCTTGCTATAGACGGCTTTGCTGGAGGAAGACGCGGAAAAGGACTCGAGAGCATCGTCGTACTTGTAAAATAAAAATGATACCAGAAATTCCATAGTAAGTCTGGTCACCTCTGCGTAGTCTTCTTCAACTGGCTCTTCAGGAGAATCCATAAAGAGAGTAAACGGTGGCAGAGGAGTAGCTCCTGGTATGAGTTCTTTATCGCTTACAAGTATCGAGGTTTTCTGTTTGTCTCGAATTTGGCCAAGATTATTGCTTGTTGTCTTTGGAACTTCTGAAATAAGCTCTGGTGTTGGATTTCTCGCATTGTTAAACGCAGAGGCTACGTTTGCGGCGCTTGACTTAGCTGCTTTGCTGCCCTTGGAAGCTCGGATGTTATCTACACCCTTCGCCTGTTGGTAAGATTCTGTTGATTTCTTTTGGTTCTGCTTGGCTTGCATGTTTCGGCTAGCCTTTCTGTTCATTTTTCTGCCAAGAGTTCTTCTAAGTACAGATCCTTTCACAGCGTGTGTTCTCGTCGAGGTTGTACTCTGCACGAGCTGGAGCAGGCAGAGCAACAGAATGCATGCCAAAGACCGATTCATTTTCTTTCTCATTGTAGACTGTTTGTTTGGCGCTATAGTTCTCTTTGAAATAATTTATTCTTGTGATTTAATCTCGGTGGTGTTGCGATAGTTCGACGTAGTTGAGGAAGGTTACTGTCACATGAAGAAACGCGCTTGTCGTCCCTGGCCAATTTTTGGTTAACAAGATCTGATTTCACTCCGACTGTTGACTTGTTCCGGAAATTAAATAGACCCACATTTACTCCATGTGCTCAACCTATCTTACGAGTACTTCAACCACGGCAGCTAGAACTACACAGGGGCGGATCGCAGCATTGGATGGTAACATTTTTAGAAATAAATATTATGAGCATAGTCTAGTAGTACACAAGAACATGAATACCCCTGAGGTTTTCCCTCTATCGATTACTCGTCATCGAGTCCAATTTCACTGAGACTTTCCAAGCCATCCGTTCCAGCAACTCGACTAACTCTTGGTGGTTTTTGACCTGCAATTGATATTCTTTCAGATTCTTCTTCTGACTTATGATATGACGAATCCTCTGTTCTGGATCCGTCAGTCGAGCTAGCACATGTTGTTGCTTCGTGTCCTCGGCTTTGTCGAATCGACGTCAGTTTAGCACGCTCACTGCTGAGGCCGGGTCGTCGTTTCTTGTTACCATACAACATGACACCAATGGCAAAGATTATGAGACCCCCGGCACCAATTGCTCCAGCAATGCCCGCTTTTCCAACAGTCGAGACACTCTCAAACATGCCGGAACGAGAACTTCTTTGCATGTTTGCTGGGCTGATCAATCTGGCACCAGTAACTGTCGAAAAGCCATTGTTGTCTGGAAGATTCTGTAGCATGTTGATATATAGTGCCAAGTTGGCCCCCGAAAAGGCTTGTTCTACATTATTGTCTAATTGTGAAAGCGAAGGAGTATCAGCGGCATTGAAGGTCGCTTCTGCCGTGAAGTCTATTTGTGGAACACCATCTCGATAGATGGTAGCTATTGCCACTGTTTGAAAATCCTTCAATCCCTGGCCTTCGTATTGCAAGCTCATGTAGGTATTCAAAAAGTTCACGGTCACGTCAATGGCCATGCCATAATCTTCGCTGGTTGGCGTTGAGATTCCATTCTCCAGGTCATAAAGAATTCCAAAGGGAGTCAAATTTACTGTTTCTTCCGTAGGTGGTCGACTCGTAGGTCGAACATCCATAGAGGTATCACCACTGGGATAGAGATCTGCGAGGATGCGAATGGGAAAATTTGTGTGTGAGCTCACGTGCCTTTACACTTTTATATATTTCTCTCGAGCGATACTTACTCTCGTTGCCTATTCCTCCACCAATGGATCCACCGCCAGAATCATCTTCTTCGTGGACTAATTTGCTTTTGGATTTGGATTTGCTTTTTGTTTTGGATTTGCTCTTAATACTGCCTTTACCCTTGCCTTTACCCTTTCCTTCTTCACCATTGCTTTTGCTCGGTGCAACGGGAGAGTGGGTAGCAGACGTTGGATGCATGACTGGCATTTGAGGTTCGGATCGACTATCCGTTGGCGCAGGAGCCGAACCACCATAATACGATTTCCAGGAATCAATTCCTCCATGTCCAGCCCTGCCGTCAATAGTGTCGAATTTTCCACCGAGAAATCCTCCCCCATTGTTCCTGCCCTTCTGAGCTTGTCTTTTGGGGTCGTGACTGGCACCATTGCCACTGTAATAACTATTGCCCCCTGTTTGTCCGCCACCATTCCCGCCTACATCTGCACTTTGTTGTTTTTCGCCAGCTTGACTCTGGAGGTCTCGGTGTGCAGGATGAAGGTGGTGATCCAGTGGAAGGACTTTGCGCACTTTTCGTTCATGTTCTTCTTCGCTGCCTTTCACCTCGGGTACGGCAAATATTACTACTAGCACCGAGAAGAGGATTCGGCTGTAGAATCGTGCCATGGTGAAAATGTTGGAATCCGCTCTCTTGTATACGGAATCCTATGCGATGCTGTTAGCAATCTACCCTGTTCTCTCTTGCAATGTAAATTGCTATACAAAATACAAATGCTGGGATATGGGACGAGTATTCGTTCACCCTACTAAGCTATTTCAATTCCAATGTTTTTAAAGTCTGTTTATTGATTCATTTCGTGGGATAAAACCAGATTCTTTGTTTGCTCTCGTCTTTTGTTGGCTGCTGACATTCCGACATCCAAATTTTGGTCGACGTGCACGTTGAACGCATGACCAAATCAAGTTTTAGATTATTAATTAATTACTCAAGTATTTTTGTTCCTTTTTTGTGGTCATCAAACCCTAGCCCTATTAGAGCAAAAGCATGGATGCTGTAGTGCAAACGTGCAAAATTTCTTCTCGCCCACTCTACTCCTACTAGCTAGCTTTTCTGTACTGTAGTCGCGCATTCATGAAATCAATCGAGTTAGAAAGTAGAGAGGACGTTTACAGTTTGAATAAAGGTTCCTTTTAGCTCTCGTGATAAAAATAAGTCGCCTAGACCAAAAAAGTTGACTTGAAGAACCGTGACTTGAAATGCATTGGCGCCAATGAGAAATTCAAAGCTCAGCTACCAATGCGGTGTTGGGAAAGTAGCGTATTAAGAATAAACTCACAGTCTTCGAGCTGTTGGGGATCCGTGATCTTACCACGGAGTTCCCTTGTGAGCGAAAGCAATCGCGAAAAGGTATCCTCGCTATCGTCACTCCGGTCAGTCTGCTTGAGGGGTGATCCTTGTTCGACAGAAACAGCTTGTAGGGCATTATAACAGTCTACCAAGTGCGAATCTGGTATTTGGACACTCCGGAGTTTGATTACAAGGGGAGCCAGTGTTCGAAAAGGATCTCGGACCAAAACTTGCTGGTCTTCGCGGTTGTTTTTCTCGTGATGATTGGTTCCAGTTGGAAATGGTGCAGACTGGGGAGACCCTCGTTGCTTCTTCTCGAGACGTGGTGCTGGTCCTTGGTCACGCCGACTCCGCTTCTTTGCAACAAAAGGAAAATTGATTTTCTCAAGTCGGACCTTGCGCCCAAGTGGGAGGGCACTACTTCGGAACATACATCGCTGACGCTCCATCCATTTCTTTAAGCTACTATCAGCATTCGAAAAATCTCCATACCGCTTCAATAGCCTGGTGAGTGCGGTATAGTTTTTAATCCACTGCTGTTCATAGGCGGCGCTGTTACTGTGATGCCAAGAAAACCCAATGTCATCCAATAGCTTCTTTTTGGAAACCGATAGAAGCTGTTTACTGTGAAGGTGACGCTGCTCAACGACCCAATTTTCAATGGCAGGCTTCTGGTGCTTCACCAGTTCCGGGATGCAATGATGGTGCTTGTTCTGAAAGTCGACGAGGTCCTTGTAGTGGCTTTCCCATTTGACGTCGTCTTTGGTCTCGCCCTCTTTCCTTTCGTCCAAGTCTTCCAGGTCTGAGTCAGAGTCGGTGCTGTATATGACATCCGTTGGATCTATTCCTGTAGTATTTGTTGGAGGAAGCCAATAGGAGAAATTGATTTTCGAGAGCCGCTCCTTTCGGCCCAGAAGGAGCCGTCCTTTGCTAAAATAATATCTCTGGTCACTCAACCATTGCTCAAGTTTCTTGTTTTTAAGGGAAGAAACAGTTCCGTGTGCTCGAAAGTGACTAGCAATGGGCTTATACTGGCGAATCCAAAGGTGCTCGAGCTTAGCGGCTTGGCAATCCCAGCAAAACCCAATGCTTTCGAGCTGCTGAATCTTCGATTTCTCGAGCTCATTTTGACGGTATTTAAGACGCTGCTCCAATACCCATTCGTTCAATGCTTGATTGCCCATTGCCGAGATCAGACTCGGATTGCAATGGTAGTGAGTAGCAAAGAAGTCTTTGAGATTTTCGTAGTGCTTGTCCCATGAGAATTCGCCATGGGTACGGTCGTTAGCCTTGCTGTTTACATTCTGTTCACGGATGAAAAAATTGGGTTGCTTTCGAAGCCGAGTAGAGGATCGATGCTCCATCTCCGTTGTATGTCCTTTCCTGGTATTTGTGGCGTCTTGGTATTTCTTGTTGTTGCCCTTCGAAGACGTGAGGGTTTCTTTGGGAGGAGTCATCGGATGCTTGCACTTGTCGAATTCGAACATTTCTTCCAAATAGATACGGTTGGCGATCGACATACCGGCATAACTGTACCACTTTCCATTTTTGGCTTGGTGAAAAGTTCCCTGCTCCAAAGGCGGCTTCAATACAAAGCCTTGAAGCTCTGGACGAGAAGGTTGTGGTGGGCGAGGTTTCATTTGCGGCATAGGTGGTGGAGGAGGCAGACGCTTGGTGGAATGATCCTTTGCTGGCATGAGTGCGTCGGGGTCAAGATTTTGAGGAGCCAACAGGCGAGGTTGAGGACTGTGGTTGTTGAACAAGGCGATTGATTGATGTTTCTTTATCTCAATGAACTATCTTTATAGGGTCCTTCTACCATTCTTGATGTTCCATCACAAAATAAAAGCAACAACGTGAATTTCCACGCTTCGCTTTTTGGATCCATGAGTCAGATGCTGCAACCAGAAGCAGTAAGATTGTGCGTATTGAAATTGATACCGTGTGCAGCTCGTGTCGTCTCGCTGCATTACATGGGTTTATTATGTATCGTGACAAGTTCACGTCGTTTCACTGTATGTGCGCTAACAACAATGCTGAAGTAGCATTGAACAACAAAACAATTCTAAAGTCTTATGCACTCAAGTGTCCGCACACAAGACCTGTCACACGGAAAAAGTCACGTTTAAGTAGTAAAACTGAATAGATAATTCGTTATTGATGAAAACATAAAATTAAAAATTAATAGATGGTCTGCTGCTTGCCAAACACGATTAGTGCCATGATTTCTACACCTTTACATTAGGGATACATCGTCCAAGCTTTTTGAAGATGTTGCTTGTGATCGTCCCACGTCTTCTTCCATGGCGTCACCAAATGCGTGCGGAGTGGCCTCTGCCTTTTCAAGAGAAAAACTATGTGACAGAAGCGTAGCGCCTACCTTGTCACTAACTGCGGAATCGATCTTGGAATCAAGAGACATTTCATCTTGAAAGATTTCTCGTCCCTCGTCCGTCGGTGCCATGCTCTCGCTGACGATACTTTGATGATCCAAAGCTGGCAGATCAAGATCTAGAATTGGATGTACCACAGTGTCGGCGTTACTTTGCAAATCCAAGTCAGTTCCAGGAGCCTCTGCTTCTCCCGAATCATTACCAGAGATATCTCCAATAGCATCATAGTATCCTGGAGATGCGCACTTGTACTTTGACTTTAAGTAGTTCTTGATTTGAATGTTGGACATAGGGGATGCTGGTTTTGAAGGAGAAACAAATGCCTTAGCGCGACCAACAATAGAATAGGTTTCACTCCTAGAGGAAGGAATGGAGTCATCATCCATATCGTCTGCGTCAGTTGGTAATACCTCTTCTGTCATAGCACTGGCATCGTCCATTTTGCTGGGCTTAGGGCTCGTCAAGTTGTCTACCGGGGCCAATGTTGATCGCCCGACGGAGAAGTGTGCCAAGTAACTATGCGTCTCATTGTAAAGTGTGGAACCAAGAGAGTGCGTGTCATCGGGTCGACAATTTCGTGTTGCTTCCAATGTCGTATTGTCATAAGTATCCCCAGCCAATGTTTCACCGCCAGAGTACTTAGTTCCGAACTTGTTAGTAGATCCTTGGTTCTCCTTCTTTACCTTGTACAACATGAATCCTCCTAGACCAAGGGTTAGAGCAACAGCACTGGCGGCAGCGGCAATACCACCTCCAGATATTCCTGCAACTCTTCCTTGACCGCTAGTTTCCTCCTCAGGAACATATGTTGTGACTTCCGTTGTCGTCAAGAAGGGGTTATCACTGGAGAGACTCTGTGCCAATGTGAGAAGAAACGTCGACAGATTGCTACCTGAAAGGGCCTCGGAGATGGTCAGACCAACCTCTTGGTTGGTAGGTACCATAGGAGAATCCTCAAGGAAGGCAACAGCTGCTTCAAAATCAACAAAAGGACCACCAGCACCTCCGATGCTTCTGGAGGTGGCTTCGATGGCAACACTGTCAAAGAAATACATCTGATTATTTCCATAGGTCAATTCGAGATATTCTTCTAGATAGGAAATAGTAGCAGCCTCAATCTCCGCAAAATTGATCGTTTGAGGAATAGCACTCCCAGAGTCGATACGGAATTGTAAGCCAAATTGACTCATGATAAACACCTTTTGGGTCGCTATCGGTTCCGGAGCAGAGGTACGTCCCATTTTGGAGGATCCTTTTGAAAAATGTAAAAAGTTTGAAATGATGACAGTAAGGAACATTTTTATCACGCAAGGACATCAATGCTTTCAAGCTCGTCGGCTCTTACCGGGCTCCTTGGTTTTTTCGGCTGCCTCCTTCTGCTTATTTGTGGCAGCACCTCCACTCTTCTTAGCTCCTCCAGTCTTGGCAGTACCTCCGCCTTTGTAACTACCATTCTTGATAGTACCTCCACCTTTGTTAGTGCCTTTCTTGGTAGCACTTCCGATTTTGTACCCCCCACCACTTTTAGTGGCATCTTCGCTTGTACCAGGGTAAGACGCACCTTCGCCATATTCAGGGCCCTTTTTGACAGAACTCTTAACAGCGGTGCCTTTGGGTTCGTTATAGTCGTCTTCCTTTTCTTTGTACTTCTTTTCGTATTCATCTTTGTCATCCTTTTCTTTGTCATCCTTTTCGTATTCATCTTTGCCATTCTTTGCTTCCTTCGGCGCCGCTTCTTCTATTGTCATTGGTGGGCGATCATAGATTGTCTCTCCATTGTTCGATTTGGCTACGTAACTTCCGCCATCTCCACTGGTCCAGCCATCGCCACTATCATATTCTTTGTTTTGCTTGTCTTTTTTCTCATAAACCTTGTTGCGACCAAGTCCTTCCGTAAAGAGCATGCTTTCTTCTTCGTTGAGCGCTCGTCGTACAGGGATGACTCGTTCGCCTCTCAATTTACGACCCGTTACAACTGTACCAGAGCTGCAAAGCAGCAGTAGAAAGGATAGGAACGCACTTAGTCTCATGGTTCTCTCTTTCCTGTACTAATAGTTTAGTCTCTCGGATAGTAGCGAACTGTCTTTTCAATTTGGCTTTTGCTTCGTTGTTGGTTCCCCTCAAGTAAAGGCAAGAATTTGGAAAGACGTTGACGCCTCTAATTTGCTCCTTTGATTTGATCCTCGACTTGCCTTTGGACCTTTTATCATACTTATTCAAGGCAAATTTGATTGCAAAAGCGTTGAGGCCTTCGAATTTGGAGGAGAGGAGGTGCACGTAGCCGCCATAACATCATCATAGTCTCTTGATGTTCCGCTTTTCACCCGAATCGTTAATTGCTAAAATGGAAGAGCCACTGTGCGTCCTTGTGTAACACAAAAAGTGAACTGTCTCTTCCCAATATTAAGTACGTAGAACTCTACTATGCTTGCAAATTGGGACGATATTTTGATGCTGTATCATTAGATCTCAACTATTTCTGAAGTCTGTTTCATATTATACATTGGAGTTGCCTGTGTAGCTGTCCAGTATTGGGTCATACTACTTGTGCAAAACTAGAGATCGCGATCGCGAACTTCTGGTTCTTCCGTTGGGTGAGGGCAAAATTCGGACAAATCCTCTTTCACGGCATCAGTCTCCACATCTTCGAATGAGGCCTCCGATGATTCGTCAATGTCTTTGTAGTCACCACCAGGAACACTTCTCTTAAACTTCGCCCTCCTTCCATCTACCATTTTGCAGAGCCTTCGTCCAACTGGACTACCTCTACCTACTGATGCGCTGCTACACGGGTTGAGTTTTCGGGCTCGCTCGATGGAGTCTAGGTTGTGAACGCTCTCTGCATATACCCAAGGATCCTCTGTATCTTCCCACTTGGGTTGACAGGGCGGTGTCATTGGGCAGGTATCCGACTCGAATGTAACTGTACGAGCGATACGGCTTTTAATTTCTGGAATCTCGCCCTGTGAACTCGCTGTATCTGTCACAGTATCTGCATTGGTGCCAGTAAAGGAAAATTCCGACTTTTGGGCGGCTTCTCTCTTGCTTTTTTCTTTGTAAAGTTGGTAGCGAAAGAAAATGAAGCCAGCAAAAATAATCACGCCACCAACAGCTGCTACCAAAAGAAATGTCGCCGTGTTCTTGGCCTGTTGTTGCTGACGCGACAACATGGTTTCGGCAGGCACAAGATTTTCTTTTCGAAGTTCTAGGGCAAGGCCTTGTCCTTTCATGTCTGTAGCTCCGGCATTTGTCGGATCAACGATGTTGCCTCCCCAGGTCGGATCGTCGGGTGGTGTATCTTGGCGAAGCGTCGTCTCCGCCGCCAGCGCATCTAGATCATCGTAGCTTTCATATTCCTCTGTAATGTATTTTTTTGTAAATTATAATGAGATTGCCCGCTGGTGGTGAGTTGCGATGCATTCACAACTAGATTTTAAAGGGGAGCGATAAACTACCAATAAGTGCGACTTACCTGAAACCTCTCCTGCTTGTTTTCTTGTGGCAGTATCGGAATCTTCTTTCGTCTCCGGTTGCACTTCGAGCTCTTTGGTCGCTTCTTCTGCACGCGCCGTATCATTTTCTTCGTCCAAATCTTCATTGCGTTCTATCGTTTGATGGTCTTCCACTTCATCCAGTCCCGAATCTGAAGCCGCCATTGCTTCCGGATCATCGTAACTGTTAAATTCTCGCTCAATCTTCTCGTCCTTTCCGTAAAATAGAGATTCCTCTTCATTGAAATCATCCACAGCGTTGTATCCGGCCTTGTCTTCCTTGGGCGACTTGTCGTCTTTGCCCAAAGCTCGTTGCCGAATATTTTTCTTGATTCCTTTCAGCCTGGCCGACGAGGCCGTCGACGCCGAGAGTAAAAGACAGAGGTAAACCAGGAAAGACACTTGCTTCATTATTTAATTATCTTTGTTAGACGTATTTCGATCTTGTTAGGATAGGCAACGTATCACATTCTAAGCCGAAGAAAATAATATTGTTGACTATTTTGTGAGCTTCTTCAGAGTGCGTTTTTTAATATTATTTTTTCGAGCACCTCTTTTCAGTTTTGTAGACGCACACAAGCTTCCTGTTGAGTCACGAGTTCAACGACGAGCATAACCCTAAAACCCTGAAACCCTTCTCCGAAAGTTAAAAAAATTGACGAGTTGTGAAGAACATCACTATTATTTTTTGTTCATTAGAGTACATTATTTAGAAAGGTTGCTACGACTAGGCCGGTTTACTTTGGGTCCTCGTGATTTCCCGTGAAGAGTGGAGGCAAGTATAGGTAGGTGCTTTCGAATATGGCGTCAATTTGTTTGGCGCAGGGTACAGCCCCCTCCCCCGGCCCTGGCAGCTTTCCGAATTGCATCGGGCGACAAATCTTTTCTTGAAACTACAGCATACTACAGCGTGCTATACTCTACTTTGAATTTCTTTCGAAATTTCAGATTCCGTGCCCGTTCCTCAGTTGAATACTATTTGGGTCTCTCCTTTCGTCTTCTTACACTGGAATTTCTATAGGGATCGAGAGTGAATCATATTGTTAAGGATACCTTGTAATTTCTCTGGCGAGACATCCGTTGTTTGCGGTTCTTTTGCTCGTAGATCATTGCTACCGTCCCCAGAAGTACAATGACACCTGCTCCAATGACCCCCAAGAGCTCCTTTCCGGAAAGCGAAGTCATTGCTATTCGAGGTGATGCGTCGTTCGCGGCCATGATTGGCTGATAAGTTACAGCTACGGTGTTCGAAAAGGCGTTATTCGGGGGAGTTTCTTGGATGAGATCCACATAAACATCAAGATTGATTCCCTCAAAGGCCATAGAAATTATATTCTGTACTTGTTCATCGGTAGGTGTAACAGCAGAATCCTCGGAAAACTCCACGTTGGCTTCGTAGTCAATGGTCACCACACCATTCTCGTCGACATTTTCAATCAGTTCCAAAGTAAAGCTCTCCATCTCGGTGTTGGGATCAAAGTCGAAAGACAAATTAAAAATCTCTTCCAAAAAGCGTTCAGTGATGGATTGCACAGAATTCAGATCATTTTGCGATGGAGTATTTGGTGGGTCCAGAGTGTATGTCAGCCTGAAAGGGACACCCCCTGCGCTGGTCGGGGCGTTGGTATTGGTTGTAGGGGCAGCGGTAGGAGCTCCTGTAGGGTTGATAGTGGGAGACTGCGTACTTGGCACGGTAGTTGGCGTGATAGTTGGCGTGATAGTTGGCTCTTCCGTCATCATTGTTATTGGCGCAACAGTTGGAGCTCCTGTGGGTATAACTGTTGGTGGCTCGGTCATCATGATGATAGTTGGAGCGAAAGTTGATTCTTCTGTCATTATTGTCGTTGGCGCAACAGTTGGAGTTCCTGTGGGTGTAACTGTTGGTAGCTCGGTCATCATGATGATAGTTGGAGCGAAAGTTGATTCTTCTGTCATTATTGTCGTTGGCGCAACAGTTGGAGTTCCTGTGGGTGTAACTGTTGGCGGCTCGGTCATCATCACGGTTGAAGCTATAGTAGGAGTGCCTGTCAGAGCCGCGGTTGGCGCTGCAGTTTGTTCTGTTGGTGCAGGTGTCGACGAGGTGGGGGAGAGGGTGGTAGGCGAGGCTGTTGGAACACCTGTAGGGCTCACCGTCGGACTTACGGTAGGTGATATTGTTGGAGCATCTGTAGGAGAGATAGTGGGGGGCGCTACCGGGCTAGAAGTTGGTAAGCCTGTGGGAGATGAGGTTGGAAAGGTAGTTGGACGCCCTGTGGGGGGCAAAGTGGGTTCCATGCTAGGTGCACCTGGAGTCACGGTTGGATTAGGAGTGTCCATTGCGTCACCTATGGTTGGTCCATCAGAAGGCCTTGACGTAAAACTTGGCATCGGAGTAAAACTCGGCATCGGAGTGAACGATGGCATTGGACTAAACGTCGGAAAGTCTATAAAACAGTACAGATGTGAGAAGAATGCCGAGAGTACCTCCTATGACAAATACAACAAGTCAATATATTGACTCACCAGTCTTTTCACAATCGACGTAGTAGTACTCATCATTCTCATGGAGATTGTCATCATAGTAATCCCTACCCTTGGATTTTGATCGCTTACTCTTGGGCTCTTTCTTGCTCTTGGCATTGCTGTATCCTCCATAGTAATAGTACGTTTCAACACCAGGGCTTTCCTCAAACCAGCCACTTTCACTATGGTAGACATAGTCGTTCACTTTCTTTCCCTGCTTTTTCCCTCTTTTAGATTTTGAGGCATACCCATAGGCGAGTTTATTTGCATATCCGTAGCCAATACTATCAGCATGATCATCCAAAGTGCTGCTGTAATCATGCTCCCAATGTCTGATTTTGTGGCCACGGTCGTGTTCTTTGCTTTTCTTAATAATTTTGCATTTCTTTTCACTCTCGCCTTTTCCGTTTTTACTACCTTTGCTCTTGCTACCTTTGCCGCCTCTATGCTTGAACGACTTGGAATAGTGATGTTCAGTGTCGTAGTCAGGCCAGTGCTCGGCAGATTTACTCTTGGCCTTTGACCTGCTCTTTAAGTCCTCGTAATGTGCAGCTTCGTACAGCTCCTGCTGTATCTTATCAATCAAAGTGTACTTCTCGATGTGCTTGGATTTCTTGCTCTTGCTGAGCCCCTTGGTACCGCCCGACTTAAAATCTCTGGAGATTTGACCTACAATATAGTAGTCGCTCGCTACGGACGAAATTTCAGAAGAGGGAGAACCATAATGGTCTACAGAAGTTTGGCCTGCATGATAGTAGTAGCTCTTATCTAAATCATCACCATCTGTGGCCAAGTAAAGATTTGAGTCTCTTGATGATGATTCCCGATATCCCTTGCTCTTTTTCCCTCGTGTTCTCGTGCTGTGAGCGTTCTTATAAATAGGCGCGTTGTCGTCGTAGTGATAGTCTCCAGACTTGTTACTCTTGCTCTTCTTGGACTTTGACTTCGAACTCAACTGACGATTCCCTGCGATGTTTTGGTCTGTTTGTATTGGATATTCCCATTCTTCGCTAAGCAAAAGTCGCCCTCTTAAAGAATTTATTGAATCTTCTTTTATTGGCGGCATGTCCAATGTGTGTTTCAATCCCACTACTGAAGCTGTTGGTAAGGCTAGAAGCGCGATGAGCGAGATGCACATTATTTTTGTTCGTCTTATTATAATTGGTTGTGTCATGGTGGCTTTCCTCGTTAACGCTATGGAAGCAAGGGAAGCAAGAGGAGATGTTGCCTTCGTCTAAATCTTGTCTTGAGGTCAACAAGGCCCATTCGTCTACGACAAACTGCACTACTGTCAATTTTGAAAATTGTGGCGGCTGAGGTGCGTTGATCAGTCACAAATCGGCAGAATGTATCTAATTACACTAAAGTTTACCTAAACATGTTTCAGCTTCGGCGCATCTCTGGGTGAAGTGAAGCTGCTCATATTTTTTTCTTCTGTAATTCTAATGCCTTAGTAAAAGGCAGATGCTACTCTAGTAGTAGCTAGCTAATACTTTTAGGGCGATTAATAATAAAAGGTTGTCATCAGATTAGTCAGGTTTAAAATAATGTACTAAGTACAGAAACAGTATGGGAAATGTCGAGAGCAGTCACACGTTCATCTTCTACTTCGTTCCGCAATCACACCATTTTTGGCTACCAGATACCTCCACTAGCTAGGCGACCAATAAAACCCACTGTGGATTCCCGTTCATGTAGCGAAAGACGAACGCATTTTTTGACATGCAAGTCCTGATCACACACGTTTTCTGCATCCCTGGCACTGCTTTGATTCCTGTCTGCCTACCTACAGGCTCAAAGAACTTAGCGATGGTGGATCAATTGCGTTGTAGCAAAAAAATTGAGGTTGCTGGACCTTCTTCATTCCACATTAAAAACCCCTTTTTCCTTCGGGTTTTTTCTCCCTCCAAAGTAGACTACTACCAGTTAGCTAGATTAGGGTCTACTAGCTAGCGAATAATCCGTACTACCAGGTAGCTAGTAGTCTAGTACAGTACTAGTAGTCTACAGTACTTCTCGAGATAGTCGAAGCACGGATGAACTTCCAACTTCCAACGGTCAATTCGCGCACATTTTTGTCCAGGTGCAAACGAGCTTACCGAACTCAAACATTACGTGAGAGCGTTGGCATCCATCATTTTTCGAACATTACTTTTTGCCAATCATCAGCAAGGGGAAAAAATCGAATGACCATGGTGCATTTATCAGCCATGATGCTACCATCCATCTTTGTAGTGGCAATATTTGCTTCGTGCAGCTGGACCAGTACTGCCACTCAAAGCACATCATCACTTCCCAACTTTCCAGAAAAAAAGAGTCAACGTCTTCGCAAGCACAAAGAAGGAGGGGTATTTGCGACGTTACCGAAAAGCGGGAGACGCAAGGGGTCTCATAAGAACTCGTACGATCAGATACTAGAATATCCACCCCGTCTCTCCGACTATTATGGATACAATAAAGGGACATCAGTGCCAGGACAACCCATGGTCGACAATGATTATTACGACGAACATACAGAAGAGCCCGAGCAGCTGTATCATAATCCAATTTATCCAGAGAGCCAATATCCTAAAAAAGGTCCAAAGGCATACAGCAAGTCCAAGAGCAACAAGAGTAAAGGATACCGTGGGAGCTCGAAAGGTCAATCAGTTTACAAGAGTAGCAAGCAACATGTTCCAGACTTTGATTATGGAATGGAGATTGCTACTGGAGAGGAGACAGAACGCACGGACGAGCCTACGGATTCCATTTTAGAAGAACCAATGAATTCCATAGTGGATATTGCCGCTGCGAACGATGAATTCTCAACTTTGGTCGATCTGCTTTCTCAAGCAAATCTTTTGGGAGTTCTCGAATTTCCTGGTCCCTACACTGTCTTTGCTCCTACCGATGACGCTTTTGCGGCTCTTGGTAATGCCACTCTTGAAGCTCTTGCGGCTGATAAGAAAACACTGGAAAACGTCCTTCTCTACCATGTCCTTGGCGGAGCATTCCCGTCCACCGATCTAATCGATGGAATGAGGGCAACAATGCTTAATGGAGATAAAGTTTCTATTTTCTTGGACCCACTCATGATCAATGATGCCAATATTATCATGACCGACATAACGGCCAATAATGGAGTAATTCATGTGCTTGATACTGTCTTGCTTCCGCCAACTCAAGATAAGCCAATGCCAAGCTTTCATCCCCCGACAGAAGCTTACTTTGATGACTACGATGATGATTACGTCATTTTAAGCGAACCACAGCGAGGGTCGAAGTCTCGTGGCAGAAGCAAGTCACGCAAGAACTGCAAGAGCAGCAATGGCAATTTGCGTATGGGGAAGGAAAAAGTGAATCACGCATACTTCGATGGAAGTACTGACTGTAACACCAAATCGCTGAAGTCCAAGAGTAAATCCCGAAAAGGATCGACCAAGTCAAAATCAAAGGACAAGGTTACAGCTAATAGTAAGATTCACGCGGAACTCGTAGCATACCAAGTTGCCACAGTCTGATCATCTCTTACATTCATAATTTGTCTTTCTTGCATTACCACCCCCCTCCACCAGCATTTTTTCCGACATTTTCCCAAGACAACGAATCACCAGCTCCTTCGCCTTCGTTTGGAAATATGACATCTGTTCCGAGTTCTCCAGGAGGTGGTTCTATCACCATGCGTCCATCACTAGCGGGAGGAGAAGGAACTACGGCTGCGCCAACGACCCCGGACGTGGCTGGCGGAACGTCTCTGCCGACGAATAGTAATGAAGGACCAACGGCAACTCCTACGGAAGCGACTTCATTGGTTGAGATCACGCTTGATCCTTTTGCATTACTTTATGTCATTGATAAAGATGATATTCCACCAACAGAGGACTATGATGCCGCGTCAGTTGTCACGATTGACTACATTAAAGAATATTTATCAAACTTCTACGCTGCACCTCCGCGTGTATATGTCTCTGCAGAAATCATGCCAGGAGCGACTGCTTACAGCTTGATCAGCGGGGCAATAAGAGACTACAATGGAACGATAGTTCTTGATTACAGTGGTGAAATTCCGCTCCCTGAAGATGTTGACGCAGTGTTGGAGAGTGCTTTCATAGAACCCGATCTTAACGTTCTTTTGGAGAAGTTGGCAGCCGAGCTACCACCAGAGAATCTATTCTCCACCGCGACAAACGTGAGAAAAGTTGATTCAACAACAACAAGGCCAAATAAATCTTCAAGTTCGCTCCAACAAATTGATAAAGAAGAGTCCTCTCTGGTCCAACAAAGTTTGTTGGCTGTCGCTATTGTTGGCATGGTAGGACTTAGCTTGTATGGAGCTGCTGTCTCTTTCAGAACCTTCAGGGCAAGGAAACAAAGTCGGAAAGGAGGATTCTTTGTCGGCGATGACATTGTTCTAGGAAGCAACTATTTTAGTGGGAGCGCCTACCTAGAAGATAGATGAATTGCTGTGTCGAGTGGTCCAGCATCGATCATCAAAGTAGGGGAAACGAGTGATTGTACAAAATGAATAACCGTAAAAATAAAGTATACGAATGGAACAATGCCCGATAACTCGGTGAAAACTAATCGCAGGCTAATTTGCAGAGGTACTAGACTAGTCGGCTACGGTCTATGGTGCTTAGCTGTTGTGCCTCGACAAATCATGTGTAACTTTTAAATATTGCGATTGGAAATTTTTTGAAAACGATTGCGCTTTACTTCTTCTGTTGAGCCTTCTGCGCCTTTTGCTCCCAGAAATCTTTGAGGTCTTGGTCTTTTTTGGTTTTCTTTTCCCAGAAATTTCTGAGATTGCCTCCGGAAAGCTTGGTACCAGTTTGGTTTGTCTTGACAGTCTCTTCTCCGTCTGAGCCTGTTTCGCCGGCAATCACCTCTTCAACGATCCCTTCTTCTTGGACTGTCACTTGAGTTTTTTCATCATTCACCATCTCTTCGTCAGCTTCCTCTTCTTCAATAACATCTTCCTCTTCAATCAACTCCTCCTCTTCGTATTCTGTCTCTTGGCTCAGAACCTCCTCTTCCTCGAAGTCATCTACAGCACTGTCATCAGAAATTTTCTCGCCTTCCGGATCTCTGGCGATTTCTTTGCTCTCTAGGGGCACATCCGAAAACCCTGATTGCACCTGCATGGTATCAATCTTTGGCTCAACAGTCTTTTTGGTCTCTAGTTCTGTCTGTTCTTTGGTACTCTCGTGCTGTGGGGGGCTAACACTCATGCTGGTCACCGAGCTAGGAGCCATGGAAAGTTCAGAAATAAATCCACCAGGTGTGTTCGGGGGAAGGGTATAACGGTTGCTATTTTGTGGCACATCAATGGATGTGCAAGAATGACCCGCTTGACTATCATCGTCGTCATCTTCATCATCATCACTGCGGTGTCCAGTATCAAGCGCGACAAATTTTCCGAACGGTGTATGATTCACGAGATCTGGTTCGGGGTCACTTCGTCTTGAATTGAGAGCTTCTCCGAAAGTGTTCATTGCTCTAGCCATGTTTTCCAAAGAAGCTTCTCCTTGACTTGCTGCGACTGCGGCATTCTTGCGGAGAGACACTTTTTCAAAACTGTTTCGGGTTTTGATATCACCTGAGGCGACTGTTCGATAGAGAACTTTGGGGGACATTCGCACTTGCTTGTAGTGTTTCTGCTCGTAAGCAGCATCGCCAACAAAGTGAGCCGATGTCTCTGATATTTCGGTGGTATCATCTTCAAATGAAAGTCCCGAAGTTTTCGAAGGCTTTTCCGAATGCACGGTATGGCGGTTTTCAGTCATTCTCTTCGTGCCTTCTTTAGGAGTACCGTGATTGGGCGCATCAAGCACAGAGTCGTCCTCCGGTACATTGTGACTTTCAACCCACCCACAGTAGATCATGGCTGCTACCACGCACACTACTAACACCAAGACTATTGGAATTACAACCTTGTAAATTCCACTGGAATTTCCATCATTCTCTTCAGGAGGCATATTGTCCGGCCCCGACAGCAAAGATGATTGAGAATAAAAAGTGACCCTTGTTACGGACTGGAATGGATTGCTCTCGTCCATATTTTGAAGCAAGTAGATGTAGTAGTCGTAGGTGGGGCTCTCACTGCGCAAACCAGCTGCACTGATGTCTTCAAGTTGATTTTCGTCGGGAAGGTCATAATCTCCATCGAAATATGCAGCAATGGTAAATTCAATATACGTGGGCGACTTGACATCGAAAATGGCCAATCGGTCTGTGGATAGAAATTCCACTTCTTCAATGTCCTGAAAGTAGCTTCGGAAACGATAGTTGAACAAATGAGCAGTAGCCTCGGCAAGTTCGGCGTAATTATTCTTGGTGGCATCTGCAGCATCCGATCTCAATCTATACTCAAAGCCAACCTTAAACTCTACCACATAAGGGCTGTTTTGATTGTTGCCATTCTCCTTTCCCTTGCTTGTTTGTTCTTGTGCGTCAAATTTCATTTGTAACAATAAGCGAGACGAGTGAGTGAGTAGACTTTTACGATTGTGCGACTTACGAACATGATTTTAATTGTGATGCTTACCTCCTGCTTCATCATCCTCGGGCGCAAGAGATTCTGGATTATCTTCCAGAGTCGATACCATGTCTGCGGCGTCTTCGATTTTTTCTTCTATGGTGTCAGGCTCAGCTTTTCGTGGAGTATTATTAAGCTTGGACTCTTCTTCCTCTTTAGGCGAAGACATCTCAAGCGCAGAATCTTCTCCCTCCCTGTCATCTCTTCCCTCGTTCGTGGAAGGAACCTTGTTATCCGATGTTGGCTTTTCCTTCTTAGGTTCGAGAGATTCATACTTTTCGTCTGTGTCTGCCTTTGTCGCTTCCTTCATAGGTGGTGGAGGTGGAGGTGGAGGTGGTTGTGGTGCTTTTGCCGCTTTACTCGTCTTGCCTTTAGCAGTTTTCTTGATTTTTCCTTCAGCTCGACTTTGACCATAAATTCCCTTGGGGTCCAGTGGCGTTCCTGGCTGGTCGTCCTCTACTGCTGCTGCTGCTGCTGCTGCTGCTGCTGTTTCTTCCTCCAAAGCTTCGCTGACCAAGGGGGTGTGACCCCATAATTTTGTGGGCGCTTCTTTTTTGGGATGTACGGGTACAAACGTTTCCTCCTTCTCCTCTTCAGCTTCTGTTGGCTTTTGATATTCCTGTTCTGTTCTTACTGAATCATTTCCTCCTTCACTTGTATCGGTCACGGTAGGCATTTGTTGATATCGTGCCATCATGTGATTGTATGTTTCGGCATTTTGAAAGACGGTGGCCAGATCTCGCTGTTGTTGTTGCTGCTGCTGCTGATGATTTGGGCTTTTATTGTGTCCCCGAAGACGAGTAATCTTCGTTGAGGTAACTCTCTGAGAAAGCGACACTAAAAGCAGCCCCAGCACGACGAGACTTGCTGAACTACCTCGTCGGCGACGAAAGATCATTCTGATTTTTTGGTCTTCTTATTAAATGTAGGTGTTCTTGCGATGTGGATTAGCTTCTATTATTCAAAGTCGTAGCACTACTATCGTACATTTTTTGCTTGTTGGCTTAATATCTTAGCTGCTTCAAATAACTGGAACATGGTCTATTCGTTATTCTTTTGACTAACAGCACCGACAGCAGAGGTGCGCTTTATGAGTTGGCCAAAAATTTCCAGAACATGCCGATTCAACTGATCAGAGCCAGCCGAAGGGAACGTGAGACAAGGAGACCCGAATCCGACGTCACCGGAATGACCCGAAATGCCCCATCCCGTCTCCCACTCAGAAACAGGAACACATCGGGAGAAATCGGA
>Ga0100391_1000413_pt1 | contig 50726 bp, 62 predicted proteins | sample CryGeymeta201515_FD_81541 | JGI IMG/M metagenome (GOLD analysis project Ga0100391, IMG submission 81541) | Groundwater microbial communities from Crystal Geyser aquifers in Utah, USA - Crystal Geyser metaG 2015-15 | ecosystem: Environmental > Aquatic > Deep subsurface > Groundwater | place: USA...
CATCATATGGAGCAACGATTCCCGCAACACCATTGAATGAAACATCATATGAACCATACTGAACCTGCGCCTTAAGCGGCAATGATCCTGCATCCTTGTTCATGGCCTCTGTATCAATATCGAGCTTAATCTCCTGCCCACCTAGCTTAAGTGAGCCTTTAGCCTCAAATGGCCCATTCAAACTTGACGCAGCAAGGTCAATATTGGCATCTGTAATTTGTGTATCCTTGCCTGAGCGTGCATCAAAAAACCGCAATGCACCGTTAGAGATGCTCACATTATCAAACGCAATATTCTGCCCGGCTCCGCTTTTTGGCTTCTCCGCAGCACCATCCTTAGGTGCAAGCAAAGCCTCAACCTCAGGAGACAACCAATTGCCTTTGCCCTCACGATTAACACGCAAATCAAAGACAGGCTTATCCAAACTGATATCTGTGACCTGAACCTGCTTCTTAAACAACGGTGCAATCGCAACCCCAACCGACAATTCATCAAATGTCGCAATCGGATCATTAGAAACAGATGGATTAACAACACGAACCCCGCTCAATTTCACATGCGGCGCAGGCAAAAACCCAACCTGAAATTCACCATTAATAGCGACATCATATCCTGTGCGCGCTTTAACCTGCGAAAGCCCTTGGTCTTTATATTTTTCAAAATCAATGAAGTTGGGCGCAAGCAAAAGCCCGACAACCAATAAAACCAAAATTGTAATGAATCCGAATACAAAGCGCATAATCAAGAGAACCTTTCATAGTATCGTGCAGTGATGTAAATGCTTATACGACAGGAAAGGTTCCCTACACAAGGAAACTAATGGTTATTCGTCTTTGTCAGAAAGTTGAAATTCGCGGATTGTATCAAGCAAATCATCTAATTTCGGTAAAACCGCGTTTTGAAAACTGCGCTGCTTGCTACGCGGCATGGATGTAAGGACATTTTGATATATAATGCGGCTCGTATCAATCAGATCATCAACATCCGATAGCTTTGTAACAAGCGCATTATTAACGCTCAATATTCGCTTGGTCAGCATGCCGACAATCGCGCTAACCATCGGGTCACTGTTTTTCAGCTTTTGTTTTAATGTCTGACGCGTAATCACAATAAGATTACAATCCTGATCCGCCATGACAGATGCGCTTCTCGGCTCATCAAAGATCAATGATAACTCACCAAAAATCTCACCCACACTAAATTTAGCAAGATCAATTTTATTGCCGTCATTATAAGTAAAAACAGAAACAGAGCCAGATTGTATCAAATACGCGCAATTACCCTCATCGCCCTCTTTGACGACTAACTTCCCTTTGGGAACGAAACAACGCTCCAGTACAATTGACTCTTTGGCCATAGATAAAATTCCACTTCAATAAAGCTTCGCTATATCCATTATGCCATATATTGACCACCATTTGCATCAAGAGTTGCACCAGTAATAAACGATGCTTTATCCGACGCCAAAAACCCGACAAGCGAGGCAATCTCTTCCGGCTTGCCCATACGCCCTGCAGGGATCAACTTCACAATGCTTTCAAGAATTTCTGGTTTAATATTGGATGTCATATCGGTTTCAATATAACCGGGACAAATTGCATTGACCGTAATCCCCTTTGTCGCCGTCTCAAGCGCGAGCGCTTTTGTAAAACCAAGAATACCCGCTTTGGCCGCCGCATAATTGGTCTGGCCAAACTGCCCCTTCTCACCATTGATGGAGCTAATGTTAATAATGCGCCCAAATCCACGCTCACGCATCCCGCCAACAACGGCGCGGCTCATGCTAAAACATGATGTTAAATTCGTCGCGATAACCGCATGCCATGCATCTTCTTCCATTTTATGCAGCACACCATCGCGCGTGATACCCGCATTGTTCACAAGCACATTCACCGGCCCAAGCGCCTCTTCAATCTTCGTAACGCCATCCTGACACGATGTGAAATCGGAGACATCAATCTGAATAGCATACCCGCCAAGGTCACGAAATTTTTGCGCCGACTCTTCATCGCTGCGATAAGCCGCCGCAACCTTATAACCATCGGCAATAAGCCCTTGTGAAATGGCCAAACCAATTCCGCGCGTACCGCCCGTTACAATCGCTACTTTAGACATATTTAATTCTCCGTTTTCCTAAATCTCTTAAATCGTTTTAATCAAATCAAGATCCGCGCCGCGCTCAACGCACATCGCAATCCCCATTCCACCGCCAATACAGAGCGTGGCTAATCCTTTACCCGCATCACGGCGCACCATTTCGTGCAACAACGTCACAAGAACACGCGCACCAGATGCACCAATCGGATGACCAAGCGCAATCGCCCCGCCATTCACATTAGTCTTCTCTGCATCAAACCCAACTTCCTGCATCACGCTACATGCCTGCGCAGCAAATGCCTCGTTAGATTCAACCAAATCCAGATCATCAACCGACCACCCCGCTTTTGCTAAAACTTTTTGAGACGCTGGAATTGGCCCCGTCCCCATAATAGAAGGATCAACACCAGCAACTGCATGCGCCTTAATCGATGCAAACACTTTAAGACCACGCTTGGATGCCTCCGATGCGCGCATCAAAACAACGCCCGCCGCACCATCATTAATGCCCGACGCATTCGCCGCCGTCACTGTGCCATCTTTTTTAAACGCAGGACGCAACTTACCAAGCCCCTCTGCCGTCACACCGCTGCGTGGAAATTCATCCGCATCAACCATAATTTCATCTTTGCGGGTTTTAATAACAACAGGCACAATTTCCGCCTTAAACTTACCCGCACCAATCGCGGCTTCCGCACGCTGTTGTGAGGTCGCTGCAAATTCGTCCTGACGCTCACGAGAGATATCGAATTTCTCCGCAACATTCTCCGCCGTGATTCCCATATGATAATCATTGAACGCATCCCAAAGGCCATCCTTAATCATGGTATCGGTCAACTCAACATTGCCAAACTTAACCCCCTCACGCATGAATGTCGCATGCGCAGAACGGCTCATACTTTCTTGCCCGCCCGCAATAACAATATTTGCATCACCATTCAAAATCGCCTGCACACCAAGTGCAATTGTCTTCAAACCTGATCCGCAAACCTGGTTAATTGTATACGCTGATTTTTCCTGTGGAATGCCCGCCGCGATCGCTGCTTGTCTAGCTGGGTTTTGTCCGGCCCCTGCGGTTAAAACCTGCCCTAAAATAACCTCGTCAACATCGCCTGCATCGACACCCGATTGCTCCAACAATGCATGAATAACTTTCGCACCCAATTCATGTCCTTGCAACGTGCTTAACGCGCCACCAAGATTTCCAATCGCTGTGCGTTTCGCTGCAACAATAACTACGGGGTCTGAATCAGTCATAAGATTTTCCTATCCATTAAATCAAAATTCGATGATAGCAACATACCCTTCGTAGAATATAATGCAAGAGTCCGTTTTAGTGGTTTTTAAAAATCCAATCGGCAATCGGCGACCAAACATCCGTGACCGCATGACCGCCTGCAATCATTCCAACATGCCCACATTTGGGATCATGAATTGTTGCACCATGGATCGCCTCATATAGAGCAAACGCCTCATCATACTCCACCAATTTATCGCGCGAGGACGCAATAATAAATGACGGCAAATTTATCGCATGCGCATCAACGTTTTGCGCACCCAATTCCCACGCATTGCATACAAGCTTATTCTCTAAAAACCATTCCTTCACCGCCGCGCCCCCTACCCCCGCAGGAAGTGGCACACCATCATTCAACCAATCTTCAACAGCAACAAATGTTTGCGCCGCATCACTATCCATATCCATCTTTGAAAACCGCGCAAATTTTTTCATCGCCTGCTCTGGGTATAATGATGAAAACAAAATCTGTAACCAATCAACTTTCATCTGTTTGTCATCTTGCAATGAAGTCATCAAGGACGGTGACCAAAATTTTACGCGGTTCAACATATCTTGTGAGCCCGCATGAAAATCCCATGGCGTCGCCATAAACATCAGCGACTTTAAATACGCATCATCAACCGCCGCAAGCCCCGCCAACATACTCCCACCCATGCAATACCCAAGCGCATGAATATCCCCACCAACATGCATCGCCAATGCCGCAACACATGCACGCATACGCGACAAAACAACACCGTCAAAATCCTGCATATCTGGGTCATTTAAAAAATCACCCCAATCCAATAAATACGCATCAATGCCGCGCGCACAAAAATACCGCAGCATGGATTGCCCTTCAGTAATGTCGAAAATATAAGACTTATTAATAAGCGATGGAATGAGCAAAACGACAGGCTTGCCACCTCCGTATTGATACCCTTCAAATTGCAAAACGCGCGACGTCTTTTTTTCAAACACCGCTTTTAAATGATCACTCTTTCGCACATAACCATGCGCCATATACATCTGTATGCCACGCAACATATCTTGAAATTCCTGCTGTATACCCGCAGCATCTTGCTCACCATTTTCAAACCGCTCCTGCCAATAGGAAGCCGCCATACTCATGTGCAATGATAAAATTCTCGGTGTCGTTCGCATGCCTATTTATACCGCAAAAAAATCACGCCAGCCAGCACGTTAAAAAATTAAAAATTCGCAGCGCAACAATTGTTTCTTTTCAAACCCGTTTTAGTATGTAATATTACCAACAATTCTACGCAGCAAATTTTAGAAAAGAGGACATGAAAATGGCCAAGACAAAACGCGGACCTAACGATCCAACTATCATTAAAAAATATGCGAACCGACGTCTATATGACACGGGGCGGAGTAGCTATGTAACACTCGACGATCTATGCGACATGGTAAAAGAAGGCCATGACTTCGTCGTTCAAGATGCAAAATCAGGCGAAGATTTAACGCGCTCTGTGCTAACACAAATCATCGTTGATCAAGAATCCAAAGGCGAAGAAAATCTTCTTCCCACTGATTTCTTGCGCAACCTTATTGGTTTTTATGGCGGCGAAAACGGCAGCATGATTCCAAATTATCTTGAGCAAACAATGGACATCTTCGTCAAAAACCAAGAACAAATGAAAGAGCACATGAGCAGCATGCAAAGCATGTTTCCAAAAGTGCCCGGCGTTCCAAAAATGACCGCCATGCCAGGTGGTGAAGCCATTGAAGAAATGAACCGCAAAAACATAGAAATGTTTGAGCGCACAATGAAAATGTTCAACCCTTCATACAACGCCAAAGAAAACGAAAACTAAGATTTTCTAAAAAGAAATCCCTCCAATAAAAAACGCCCTGCTTCCATAAAAGTCAGGGCGTTTTTGTATATATCAAAAAATCTTTTTTTAGGAATCTCTCCACCGCGCAAGGCTTGCAAAAATCTTATCGCGCACCGACATCGCCTGCCCCATTTTATCTGCTTCGGTTTCGTGGGCAAGAACGGTGAATGTATCGCCTTCATTATAAAACACCAATGAAGCACTAGAGCTAATATTCGCACCAACACATGCGATCTCGTAACTATCAACACGCATCGCACCACTCTCCGTAGAATCATCTGGGAAAATCGCAAAATCACCCGGGCAACGTGCCTCTGTTTTCATGAGATAGTCTTTAACATACTCATCAAATTGAGCGGAGTTGGAAATAGAACGCTGCTCACCTGATCCATATAAACCACCAGTGCGCCATTGATACGCGCCATCCTTATCAGCAACCGCCGTGACCTTACTAACGCCAGAGATATGCGCCATAGACAACACGCGCTCAACCGCATTACCGCCTTGCCCCGCATCCGCCATCATTGGTTCTTCAATCGCAACAGGGCTACTCATAGGCTGCTTAATCGATCTCGGCATCGCAGCAATATCATCAAAGCTCTCTTGAGCGTCAGCCGTCGCAACGTCGCGTGCAGCATCTTCCCCTTCAACAGCAATCCCCTCAAACGGGTCTTGGCTCATTTTCATCTCGACATCTTCATCTTTGCCATCACGCGCAGCAACAAATTCCTTTGCATCATCAACCGCATTATCATTGGCAATCTCTTGCTCAACATCATCGTCAAGCGAAGGCAACTCGTCTAGCGCCTGCGTACGACTAATCACAGCATCAATATCAGCATCTTCCGAAACAGGATCATTCAAGACCTCAACATCAACAGGCGGCTCATTGATAACGGCAACGTCTTCTTTATTGTTGAGGCTACGCTTAAGCTGTTCTTCATATATCTGCGCCTGATTGAGATCACGATCCATAAATTCCTGCGCATCTTCAACAATATCTGGCGTCTCTATAACTTCAACTTGCGCAACTTTCTCTTCAACTGGGCCAACCTCGTCGCCCGCCGCGGGCTCCATTTGCGCCAAAGTTTCTGCGAAAGAAACATCCTCTTGAACGCTCTTTTTCACATTCGCAGCAACAGGCTTAGAGCGCGGCTTAGGCGCAGCAACCGCAGAAGCAGACGCTAAAATAACCTTAGCGTCTGGCTCTTGATGTACATCAGCTTCAGCTTTCGCAATTTTCATCGGCTCATCTGCAGCACCTGAGGTATTCGAAGCCATCAATTGCGCCGCCAAATCCAACTGCCCCTTTAACGCTACATTCTTCGCAAGCACACGCTCAACTGTACTCTCTTGTTCTTTAATATAGGCTTGTTGGTCTTCAGCCTTGGCAATAACAGATGACAAGCTTCGTCTCAGAGCAATATTCTCTTTCGCCAAATCCTTGTTGACGCTCATCTGTGCAGCATCCTGTGCTGACGCAAGTGTTGTCGCTTCCTGTTTAAGCGCAGCATTCTCCGCCACCACCTGCGACAATTCATCGCGCAAAGACGCAAGCTCCTGCAACTTATCTTCTTTATCAGTTAAAGCAGCTTTCAAACTCTCTACCTCACCGCTTAACGCGGACATTTCAGTAACCTTCCCCTGAACCTCGGCTAACTTCACCTCAAAACTATCATTAAGCGCTTGAGCGTCTTCAAGTTTAGCCAAAAGTTCCGCATTAGACTCATTTGCCTGCGCCATAAGAGCGTTATCACGTTCAAGCTTCGCCTTTTCATCCTTCAAAGCATTGTAATCACCAATCAACGATTGCAAACGCTCAGGAACACCATCAAACGCAGCAATTTTTTCATCTTTGGACGCAATCTCTTCTTTTAACGCACTAACATCATCTAAGACGCTCGCAAGAGATAGATTTTCAGAAATCTTCGCATCTAAAGAAGACTTTAACTCTGTATTTTCCGCCATCAAAGCGGCAAGCTGTTCTTGTTGCGCGGCTTGTTCGGATTGACTCTCCGCCAAAGCCTCGTTCAATGCGTCCAATTTTTCGCTCAAACCATCAACAGAGGCCAAATCAACAGCATCAAGCTGCCCCTTTATAGACGCGTTTTCACTCTCTAATACAGAGATTGCCTTGCTTTGCAAAGACGCTGTCTTCTGTGCCTTATTTAATTTTGATTGCAATTGCTGATTTTCATTCTCAAGCGCAGCAAGATCCTGCTCATCAAACGCAGGAAGAGCACTCGCAATTTTTTCTTCTTTTTCTTGAAGCTCCTGCTTAAGAAGAAGATTATCGCCACGCAACGAGGCCAATTGCTCCGTCAAAACATCAATTTTCTGAGCATCTCGCTCATCCGCAGTTTGCGCCAAACGCAAATCATCAATTTTAGAACGCAACATCGCAACCTCACGCAAATGCCCGGCTTGAATCTCTGCTATTTTCTCATGATCCAAACGAAGCGCCGCTTGTTCACCAACGCTCACTTGCTCTTTAAGAGAGCGATTTTCACTTTCAATTTGCTCGATACGCGAACGAAGCTGTTGGGTAAGGTCTGAATTTTGTGCCTCATTAGTCAGCGCGACCTTCAATGATTTGTTTTCTGCCTGCAGCTGCTCAATATTACTCTCATATGATGAAACTTCAGCACTGGCCAATCCGGCCTTTGCCTCTTTCAAACGGTTATTTTCCGCCAATAACGCATTGACGCGCTCTTGAAGTTGCCCAACCTCTTGTGACACGTTTGATTTGCGCGCTAGCTCCTTGCTAAGCCGCGCATTATCCGCAGCCAAAAGAGCCAATTTATCATTGCGCAGTTCCATCTCACCCGCTTGAAGCTCGGCCTTAAGCTTAAGGTTCTGGGCTTGCAATTTTTCAACGCGTAAAGAACTATCGGACAGAGAAGGAGGTGTATCTGCACGCGCAATAGGCAATTCCTCGCGCTCCACATCCACTATTTTCGCCTGAAGAGACGTATTTTGATTTTCAAGTGAACGAATACGATCATTCAACTGCGCAATAAATTCTTGGTTACTATGACTTTCAACTTTGGTCTCAAATGACACCGGTGCCTCTGAACCTGCGGCTGGTTGCACGGATGATGCCAAACATGAATTTAATTTGGTCTGCCCGTCTGCTATATCTGAGATATTGAAAACATATGATTTACCCGCAGCCTCAACACGCAACATACCAGTACGGTCAATAGCACTAAAAAAAGCTTCATCACGCCCTAAACGGATGACAAATGCTTGCTGTGATGCAGGACTAATTGAATAATCTCTCTGCTCACCTGCACCCGGATCAAGCGTAACCTTCATCAGGTTAGCCGTATTAAATATAGGTTTTTGCAAATCGAGTGCGAAAGACGTCTCCGTGCCTTGATTGCGTGCAATTGTTAAAATCGCATTGCCTTCATACCGCTTAGCAACCGCGCAATATCCTGCCTCCCCCGATGACGGGCTGCCCGCAACCTTTGTGACTGCCCACTGAGAAGAAGGACTGAGAAAAACTCCCTTTTGTGCGAACGCCTCTGGCACATGCGATGCCGTAAAAAAAAGACCAACGCTAGCCGCGGATGTTAAAAGGATATAACGCATTTGCATAAGGAGACTCCGAACTGGAAATTTTTTAATTATTGCCGCGATTCAAAGAAAGGAAATATAAAGCAGAATCACAACACGAATCATGCCACATATCCCGACATTCCTCAAGACATGCCTCTTTATGAAAAAATGAAACCTAAATAAGAAAACCCTAATTTAACAAGGGTCTTACTCGGTAAGGATGCTCAATATGCGCGTACCTGTCACAGGGTCGGTTGTTAGTTTACCAACCGGACGAATTGCATCCCCATCATACTGCGCCAACAATGCCTCAACAGAAGCCGCATAATTACCATTCATAGAGATCGGCGCCTGAAGGTTAAAATTCTGTGTCGTCTTCCATAAAAATCCAACGCCCTCCGCGCGAGACCAGCTACGCAAAACATCTTCGAGCGATTCTCCTGCCTGCGCAGAAGCCTGGCTAGGAGCATGACGCTGAATCGAGGCAGAAGGATTAGCCCCTTGCATATTTTGCTGAACAGGATATGGAATAACCGTCAACCCCGCTGCCTCGTAATCAACTTGACGCGACACTTTGCGCTCGCGCGATGGTTCAACTGGCTTAACCTGTGTTTCATCATTTAAAATCACCGCGTTTGATTTAACCAAACCCAAATCAGATGCGCGCACTTCAAGAACCTCACCATCCTCTGAAGACGGCAAAGGTGTCATACCAACTGGATTATTTTCAGCAGATGCAGATTCAAAAAGAGGATCAACATTAGAAATTTCAGTCTCTAAAAGTACATCTGCATCATTAAGACCATCAAGAGCCGCCTGCGACTTGGTCTTGGTCTGCTGATCCAACGCATCTTTTGCTAGAGCCAGTTCAGCCTGCTTACGCTTTTCTTCTTCAATCGCCTTTAGCTTTTGCGCCAATTCAATATTCTGCTCTTTTAACGCCTCAACCTGTGCCTGCTCACGAGCCTTTGCCTCATTCTCTGCCTGAACCGCTGCAATGCGCTCATCTTCCAAACGCTGAGCTTCTAACTTTGCTGCCAATATTGCATTCTCACGCTCTAAAGCCGCCGCATCTTCACGCTGCTGTTTAATCTTAAGCGCCTCTTGCATCTTCTGTTTTTCAAGCGCTTGCGCTGCCTCCGCAACCTCACGCTGCTTCAGTTTTTCAGACAATATCTCGTTTTCAACCTTCAGGCGCTCCATATCTTGCGCCAATGCCTGCGCCTGCGCCGCATCTTTTTCCGCGCGCGCAGCCAATGCCTGCTCTAATTCTGCCTTTTCTTTTTGCAGGCGAAGCGTGTCCGCTTTAGCTTGCGCCTCAATGGCTTGTGCGCGTTCAAATTCTAATTCTTTTTCTTGCTGAAGACGCGCCGCCTCAGCCTTGGCCTGCGCCTCTAACGCCTGTGAACGCTCTCGCTCCGCGGCTAATTGCGCCTCGCGCTCTGCTGCAAGCGCTTCATACTCACGCTGAAGACGCACAGCCTCTTCATTCGCGGCACGTTCCATCGCGCTTAAACGCTCTTTTTCTTGCGTCAATTCAAGCGCCCGCGCTTGCGCATCTCGTCTGACTTTTTCCGCGCGTTCACGCTCCGCCGCTAAGGCTTCCTTTTCGCGCTCAAGCCGAATAATGTCCTCTTCCGCTTCTTTCGCAAAAACTTCAACCGGCTCCGGCGTCACTACCTGAGGCTCTTGAACACTCAACGTGCCCGCCTTTTGCATGGGATAAGGATTGATATTAAGAGGCTGGGCATGAGACGTCGTTGATAGAAGACTGGCCGCACCAAATGCGAGCGTTGAAATCAAAACACGTGACATATTATATCCCTTAAATTCTCGAAACTAATTGGAGCTTAAACAAACGACACAAGAATTCAAGCGCAGAGTAAATACTTATGAGAGTTTTACACCAAACGACACTATTCAGATGTTTCAAGCTTATGCGCAAGCGCCGCCTCAAGGAACATATCCAAGTCCCCATCAAGGACAGCTGCCGAATTCGTTGTCTCCGCTGCCGTGCGCAAATCTTTGATCATCTGATATGGATGCAATACATAAGAGCGAATTTGATGCCCCCACCCAATATCCGTTTTTTCTCCATGCGCCGCGGCAGCATCTTGCTCACGCTTTTGCATCTCGGCCTCATAAATTTTAGCCTTCAAAAGCGCCATCGCGTTCGCCCGGTTTTGATGTTGTGAGCGCTCACTCTGCACCGCTGCCACAATACCTGTCGGGATATGCGTGATGCGCACCGCGCTGTCTGTCGTGTTCACATGCTGACCGCCCGCACCGCTAGAACGATACGTATCGACCCGTAAATCTTTATCCTCTAAATCCACTTCCACCGTATCATCCAAGACAGGAGAAACCGCAACTGAAGCAAAAGAAGTATGGCGCCGCGCACTGGAATCAAACGGTGAAATCCGAACCAAACGATGCACCCCGTTTTCAGATTTCAACCAGCCATAAGCCTGATCCCCTTCAATACTCAACGTCGTGGATTTAATCCCCGCCTCTTCACCGTCGCTACGCTCTAGAACCGAAACTTTATATCCGCGCTGCTCCGCCCATCTTGTATACATCCGCAAGATCATCTCGGCCCAGTCCTGAGCCTCGGTTCCACCTGCCCCCGCATTCACCTGAAGATACGCATCATTGCCGTCAACCTCACCCGACAATAAACTCTTCAAATTCTGCTTCTCGGCTTTAACCTGTAATCCCTTGAGAACAGCTTCAGACTCGGCAACAATCTCCTGATCACCCTCTTCTTCACCCATATCAATAAGGTCAATATGATCGGCAAGCGATTGCTCAATGCCTTTTATCTCGGAAATTTGCGCATCTAATCGGTTGCGCTCTCGCATAATTTTCTGCGCTTTTTCAGGATCATTCCATAAATCAGGATCTTCGCTTAACGCATTAAGCTCCTCAAGACGATGCAAAGACACATCCCAGTCAAAGATGCCTCCTCAGAAGCACCAAAGATGCCTCTATCTGATCTACAATGTTTTGAATATCTGCACGCATAAAAAACTTTTACGCGGCAACGGCCTGTTCTTCAAGCAATAAAGTCTTTAAAAATTCAGTCATAGGCTCAAGATCACCATCAAGCACCAAAAGGTTATCACGCCCCTCTTCGGCCGCAATCTCGGCAAATGCCAAAAGCTCAGAGGCTTCATTCACCAAACAAACCGGCTTATTGCTCTCATAAAAACCACGCAAGAAACGACGTGTATGCGCAGTCAATTGTAATTTCTCAATGCTTCGCTTACCACCAGGCACAACCACCGCCGAATAATCCACCGCCAAAGATTGATTAAGCGCCTGATCAGCGGCAAAGTTAAGCCCCCAGCCATGCTCATTGAGCGAACTCACCAATCCTTGATCCATCCCTATAATACGCGTATCCCCACCTAATGCCTGAACAATTTTTTGCGCGCCGATCAAATCTGTTTCATTCAATCCATTAGCGGCAAGAAATGCTACTTTGTGTCCAAGAAGAGGTTTTTGCATATTGAGAGTACTCCTGTTTTCAATTATTATTGCTTTTTTGTGAAAGATAGTTGCAACGGTATATTGCCCCGCAACAAAAAGAGTCAAGACTTTTTTATGAATAACGCCGCCAATTAAACGTCAATCACACCTGTTAAAGCAATAAATAGAATGACTATTCATATTTATTCACAAAATAAACAGAATTTACCTAAAGCTTCTTTACAATACTCAAAGAGCCTATTAAAACCCTATTATTAATCAGAATTTATACGCTTGTGTAAGGAGCAAAATTATATGAAGACGATACGCAAATTCACATTGGTCGCAGGATTGTTGGCAATGTCCGTAACATCAGGTTGTACCGCATTTAACAGCTTTAGTGAAGTTGACGCACTCAACGAAGCACAAGCAGTTGGTAGCCCATTCACACAAGCACTAGCTAACGAATACCGCACCTTCGCAAATTCCGAATTAAAAGACATGTTCGACTATCCCGATGCACTTCACTTTGCACGCAAAGGCCTTGCCGCTGCATCTGGTGACACCGTATTGCCAGAACCAGTTAGTGACTGGAACCTGAGCGAAGCGCATCTTTTGGAACTTGGCGCCGCACGTGGCCGCTTGATCCTTGCATACGACCTCGGCGCACGCGAAGTTGCACCTGAGCTTTCCGCACGCGCTCAAGCGAAATTCGACTGCTGGATCGAAAACCAGGAAGAAAATTGGCAAAATGATAACATCAACGCTTGTAAGAATGAATTCTTAGAAGCCATCAACCAACTTGAAGGTTCACTTGCGCCGGCTGCTCCTATGCCTGTCGCAGAACCAGTAGCAGAGCTCAGCCCGTTTGACGTTGATGCAAATGCGCCAATGGCCGTTGAAAACGCGATGTATCTTGTATTCTTCAACTGGGACTCATCACAACTTGGTTCCGGTGCATTAAATGTTCTTGACGCAGTGGCAGAAGAAGTCGCCGCGAACCCACCAACATCAATCAATGTAACGGGTCATACTGACACATCTGGTTCAACCGCTTATAACGAGCGCTTGGCTGTTCGACGTGCAGACAAAGTTAAAGCAGCCTTGATGGAGCGCGGCGTACCTGCTGAAATGATCCAAACTGGCGCAATGGGTGAAAGCGACCTTCTTGTTGCAACACCTGACAATGTCCGTGAACCAGCAAACCGCCGTGTGAACATCTCGTTCAACTAAGGCAACACGAAATAATCAAATTTAAACCGGAGTGCATATTAAACCATGTGCTCCGGTTTTGTTTTTGCAGTACACTACCAAAGCTAAACGAGCGCCAAGCCAAGAGAAAGCGACTATAAAATGGATTTAAGACCCATATTATACGTGAATGGATTATTGATCTCTATTCTAGTGATAAGCATGTTTCTGCCCATGCTTGCTGACCTTTACTTTGGCAACCCTGACTGGAAAGTCTTCTTACTCTGCATCGTCATCACAGCCTTTTTTGGTGGATCACTAATCCTTAGCAATGCTAGCCTTGCCCATAAGATCAGTGTAAAGCAGGCATTCATCCTGATCTCGTCAGTATGGTTATCACTGTCTCTGATTTCCGCTTTACCGTTCAAATTAAGCGCAATGGATCTTTCCTTCACAGACTCCTTCTTTGAGGCGATGTCAGGCATCACCACAACCGGATCAACCGTTATCACAGGCTTAGACACAGCCCCACCAGGAATCCTCCTCTGGCGCGCGATCCTGCAATGGCTTGGCGGGATTGGAATCATCATCATGGCAATGTCCGTGCTCCCCTTCCTCAATGTCGGCGGCATGCAAATTTTCCGCACCGAACTCTCCGAAAGCGAAAAAGTCCTCCCCAGAACCGCACAACTCGCTAGTTCAATCGGACTAATCTATCTCTTTTTGACCCTTATGTGCATCATCGCCTATATGATGAGCGGGATGCAGACCTTTGATGCACTGGCGCATGCACTCACCACAATTTCAACTGGCGGTTTTTCGACATATGACTCCTCTTTCGCGCATTACGAAAACATGTCGACCGAAATCGTGGCCATCATCTTCATGGTCGCTGGCGGCCTGCCATTCGTGCTTTATCTCAAAGCCGCCCAAGGCAACATCCGCCCCATGTTCACCGACACACAAGTGCAAGGGTTCATCGGCATGCTTATCGCAAGCATAACCGCAACATCAATCTACCTCGTCATAAACAACATCATGACACCAGGTGATGCCGTATTACACTCCGCATTCAACATCATCTCACTGGTCACAGGCACAGGGTTCGCCAATTACGATTACGGCCAATGGGGTGGATTTGTCGTAGCATTATTTTTCATGCTTATGGTTGTCGGCGGATGCGCGGGATCAACATCATGCGGCATCAAAATTTTCCGCTTTCAGGTGTTCTACGCCGTCGCAAAAGTACAAGTTCAAAAACTCATCTACCCCAACGGCGTATTCATCGCCAATTATAACGGCAGACCCATTGCATCGGATGTCCCCATGTCAGTAATGAGCTTCCTGTTCCTCTATGCGCTGTCATTCGCGATGCTTGCTATCGCGCTATCATTCGTTGGGCTTGATTTCATCACCGCAATGTCCGGCGCAGTGACATCAATCTCTAATGTCGGCCCGGGTTTAGGCGAAATCATTGGCCCAAGCGGCACATTCCAATCCCTTCCAGACAGCGCAAAATGGATCCTCTCATTTGGCATGCTGATTGGCCGCCTTGAGATATTCACGGTTCTCGTGATGCTTTCACCGCATTTCTGGAAATCATAAAATAATGATATAGTTCAAAGGAATAAAACCGTTAAAGGTTCATTTCATCACGCACGATCCGCGTCACTTCAGGATCAAGAATATTGAACATATCCTCAATCGCATCAAACCGCTGTTGATCCCGCTCAACCAAAGAATCATGCTCGGATATATTCACGACCTTCTGTGCCTTTAAAACGCGTCCATAAATGACACGCCCCGAAGCATCAACATGCTCCAAACGCACAACAAGGTTCATCGCATAACGGTTCACATGGCCCACGCCGACTTTTTGCCAGATGCGGCTGCTCGCTTCTATCAACTCATGCTCAACATAAGAATCCTCAACACGCACGACCAACCGACCGTTACCACCAATCACATCCAGCTTATTCCCAAAATAAGCCTTTACCTTATCATCCAAAGAGACAGGGAAATCCGCGCTATAATCATCGCCTCGGTCATCCTCAACGACAACATCAACCGATTGCACAGCAATGGGTAAACGCTGAATATGCGCAAATGTTTGAACCGGCATCGGCATACCATGACGCACCTTGCCAAGCGGACGCTCACACGCCGTCAAAGCCAACAAACAAAGAGGAACAGCAAAATAATATTTCATATAAAGAACCAACCAAAAAGATTAAAGGAATTAGAGAGATTGCAGATCATCAGGATTAAAACGATAAACATGGCTACAAAATTCGCAGCGCATCTCGATCATACCATCAACAGCGATATCATGCATGTCTTCTTCTGACATACTCGACAAAACATTACGCACACGCTCCTCGTCACATCGGCATTTATGCTGAAGATTAAGCGGCTCAAATACACGCACACCTTCCTCGTGATACAAGCGATGCAGCAAAGCATTCGCATCCAAATCCGCATCAAGCATCTCGTCATCGCTCGCACTCTCTAAAAATGCGATTGCGCGTGTCCATGCATCATCATCAATATCATGCGCATCTTTACCACCCTCATCGGGCAGTTCCTGTATCATAAGGCCGCCTGCCCGCCACACACCATCGCGCTTGCCGACAACCATTTTAACACCAGTATTAATCTGTTCAGATTGGTTAAAATAATGCTGCGCGCAATCAATCAAGCTCTCTCCAGCCAAATCAACAATCCCTTGATAGCGCTCGCCCTGCTCCTGATCCACCGTAAAGGCCATGTAGCCAGTGCCCAAAGCCTTAGACAAAGCAATATCATCGCCCTCGACGCTCACCAACGCCTCAAGCCGCTCCACATCAAAAGCCGCGCAACCGCGCAAATCCCCGTTGGATTTCATATCCGCAACCAACATCGAAATGGGCCCATCGCCCTTGGTCTGCAATGTAAAAATACCATCATATTTCAACATAGACGCAAGCAGCACAGTCAACGTCATCGTCTCCGCGACCAATTGCGCAACAACAGGCGGATAATCATGCGCATTGAGCACCTCATCCAAAACATCCCCCATGCGCACACAACGACCGCGCAGCGCATTGGATTCCAATTGAAATGTCTGCACAACATTATCCCCAACCTCATCAGAAAGGTCATTGGCAGGCAAAATAGCAGGATATGTAATGTCGGAAATATCGCTCATAATTTTATATTATACCATCAAATCAAGCTTTTATCTTATAACCGGTGCGTAACATCCAAAGACATAGCGTGGTCAAAAACACATTAATGCCAATTAAAACCAATATGCCAATAACAATATTGCCATCCGCTTGGCCGATAAATGAGTATCGGAACCCATCAATCATATAAAAGAACGGGTTAAAAAGCGCAACCTCACGCCAAATCCCCGGCAATTGATTGATCGAATAAAATGTCCCCGATAAAAACGTGAGCGGCGTCACAATGAAATTCGTTACCGCCGCGATATGATCAAATTTCTCCGACCAAATCCCCGCCGCAATACCAAGCGATCCCATCATATATGTCCCTAAAAGCGCATATAAAACGATCAAACCAATATGATGAAAGCACAAAGGAACAAAAACCTGCACCACACAAACCGTCACAAACCCAACAACAACACCGCGTATAACAGATCCAGACACAAACCCTACAAAAATCTCCAACGGCGATAATGGCGGCATCAGCACATCAACAATATTGCCCTGCACTTTCGATATCACAAGCGACGATGACGTATTGGCAAACGCATTTTGCACCATCGTCATAATAATCAAACCAGGCGCCAAAAACGCCATAAAGGAAACATCCCCCACGCTGCGCTGTATTCCGCCAAACGCAAGCGCGAAGACCGTGTAAAACAATAATGTCGTAATCACCGGCGCGACAATTGTCTGCGTATAAACATTGAGAAATCTACCAACTTCGCGTTTAATAAGCGTAAGCAGGCCGATCATATTCATGCCTTTTATCAATTTAACCGAGAGTTCTGTATTCGTGCTCATTTATATATCCTATTAACTGAGTATAAGAAATTAAGCATCCTATGGACGATAGCAACCCCGAACCATACAAAACCAAAAAAAAGCCGTATAAAAAACGCGAAAAACGCCCGCCTAAGAAAATCAGCGAGCGATACTTGCGCAATTCCGGCATGTATTACCTCGAACGCTTCACCGCAAGCTCTGGTCATTTCAAAACTGTCATGGCACGCAAAATCAACAAATCATGCTACCACCATAAAGACCAAGACCGCGAAGAATGCCTCGCAATGCTTGATAAGGTCACCGAAGACCTGCTCAAACAAGGTTATCTTGATGATGACGGATATGTCCGTGGCATGGTTACCTCACTGCGCCGCGCAGGAAAATCAAAAAAAGCCATCATTGCAAAGCTCGCGCAAAAACGCGTTCCCACATCCGACATTGAAAAAGCCTTAGAACATTTCGACACTGAAAACACAGAAGACCCAAGCGAAGCCGAATTCTTTGCCGCCATCACCTTTGCCCGTAAAAAACGCTTAGGCCCCTATGATGAGAGAGAAAAATACGAAGACGTAAAAGCTTTAGCCATACTAGCGAGAAACGGATACAGCTACGATACGGCTCGGCGCGTATTGAATGTAACAGAGGATGAAATTTATGAATTAGGATACCGCGTGTATTAAATATCTTGCACTTGGTTTTCTGACTGAGCGGAAAAGTTTTTACGCATAACAACACGATCTTTCGGGAATATTGCCGTAGCCGTCGTGCCAATCCCCTTTTGAGAAACAAGGTCAAGCTCAGCGCCATGAAGCTTAAGCAGAGCATCAACAAGCGTAAGACCAAGCCCTGTCCCTGACCCACCTCGATCAAGCTCGCTATCGACCTGCCCGAATGGTGATAACGCTTTTTGAATCTCACTCTCATCAAGCCCAATCCCCGTATCAGTAACGGATACATGCAACGCTCCATCACGGTCGACCTCATATGATAAAGATACACGTCCGCCTTTCGGGGTAAACTTCACCGCGTTCGACAACAAATTCATCAGCACTTGCTTAATCGACAAATCCTCACCAATAATTTCAGGCATCCCCGCAAGGTTATTCGTCACCGTAATACCAGAAGACTGAATCTTACCACTTAACAAATCAATACAAGCCCCTGCAATTGCATCAACTCTGATCTGACTCTCATTTAAATTCTGTTTACCAGCCTCAATCTTAGAGATATCAAGTATCTCATTAATAACATTCAACAAAGTTTTACCGCTCTCGTTAATGTCCTTTGCATATTCCAAATAAGCTGGCTGCTCCAATTTCCCAAGAACCTCCCCCTTAATCATCTCAGAAAAGCCAATGATAGAATTCAATGGCGTCCGCAACTCATGGCTCATATTGCTCAGAAACTCTGACTTTGCCCGGTTCGCCAAATCCGAATGCATCTTAGCTTCCTGCAGCGCAATCGCAGACAGTTTACGCACGGAAATATCTTCGATACTGCCTTCGAAATAGAGAATTCCGCCTGTTTCATCGCGAACGGTGTGAATATTTTCATTCACCCATATTTCCGTTCCGTCGCGGCGCTTTACAAGAACCTCATGGTTATTAACCACCTCGCTCTTCTCAAGGTTACGTATAAATGCAAGACGCTCATTGGTATCAACATAAACATCCTTATGTGCGTTCTTAACCTCACGCAAAACCTGTTCGGGGCTATCATACCCTAACACATCTGCCATTGATGGGTTGGCGCTCAAATAAAGCCCCTCCGGCGTCATCTGAAAAATCCCGCCCGCCGCGTTTTGAACAATATTACGATATTTACGCTCCGCCTCACTTAAGGCACGCTCTGCGCGCCTGCGCTCTTCAACATCCGTAAATGTCCCAACAAGACGACGCCCATCCTCATCGTCCTGATTAATCATCGAAACCGATAACTCTGCCGCACGAAACGTGCCATCAGACGTACGAATACGCGTAAATTTACGAAATGAGTTTACACGCCCCTGCACTAGCGACTGGAAATCGTCACGAACATCATGCTGGTCTTGCGGGTGCAGTATCTTAAACAACTCCAAACCGAGAGATTGCTCGATATCAAAACCTGTGATCGTCGGCCACCGCGCGTTTAAGAATAATATTTTCCCATCAATATCGGCTTCAAAAATAATATCCGACACCGAATCAATAATAACGCGATTTTCACGATCCGCGCGACGCGCCGTCTGATTCAAAAGCTCACGTTTACGGATCTCTCCCTGCAAAGCCTCGTTCTTATTTGTCAGATTTTTGTTAACAACAGAAAATTTGAGCGCTTGCATATGATTAGAGCGCAAATGTAATGTAATTGTAAAAGTCAAAATCAAGCAGAACCCAAGGACAAAATACGGCATAAGCTCTAGCAGCAACATATCGTCTTTTTTATAAAAATGACTATTAATTTCTAACGTTCTGGCCCCAAAATCCAAATCAAAACTCTGCCCCGCATCATAATCCGCCTGCTGTAAAACTTTCTCCCGCTTAAAATCAAAAAACACCTTACCATCTTCTATGTCACGAATACTCAAGGTGGATACCAACTCATTGACATTCAGCTTACGGGTCTCAAAAACATGATCCAAATGCGTAAATGCCAACAAAACGCTCGTCTCACCCGATGTTGTCTCGGTCGCCTTGACCAACGCAAAAACTGCCTTTTGCGTTGCGGCACTGGAATATGGCACCAAAAACAATTTATCACGCTCGCGCATCGCGTTGCGTATAGCTTTCTGAACGCCTGTGTTTTTCAAAACATCCGTAAAACCATCAATCTCGGCATTAAATAAATCCTCATATAACGGCAATAAAGACCATTCATCATCGTTTTTATGAAGCCATAACAATTTTTCAAATGGCTGCAGAGATGCTTCGACGTTATTGAGCTTTTGCACAATTTTTCCGCTATCATTCTCATCTGACAAAGCAAGCAAAGTTGAAATCGTACGAACCGCAAACTCTAACTCTGTAAATTCCTTTGCAACTGCGCGTGACGTTTCTGCTGAGATTCTCTTGTAGTCATCACTTAAAATCGAAACGGCAACAGATTGAACAGCAAGAAATAAAAGCAAAGAAATAAGCGCGCCAAGCATCAGAAAACCCAAATGCACCCCTTGCGAGAGCATCGTTTTGCTGACCTTAACCTGCCCGTCAGGCATCTCTATATCTGTTATTTCATCTGCCATCATTTTATTTTGATTTCAATCCCCCGAATATTCGATGCATTTATAAAAGTCTACGCAGAATTCTTCCCCTCCTTAAAATGCCCTAAACCTCTTAAAAAGTTACTAATTTTAAATATTAAAACTAAAAAGACACACAACAGTACGCAGCAAAAACATTCTTCCTCGTAAAAACCTTGCATTTTCTAGTGTTTCCTATACTTTTGTGCATATGCGAAACCAACGCATGAAACAATATTTTCTCACAAGGATGTATCCATGGCTGACAAAAAAAATAGTTTTACTGATTTCTTTTCAAACAATGATTTTTCAAAATACTTCGAAGGCTACAACCAAGGCCCCATCGACATGAAAGCATTTTTAGAAACACAGCGCAAAAACCTCCAAGCGTTATCGGAAGCACAAAAAACCGCAATCGAAGGCATTCAGACAATTGCTCAACGCCAAACTGAACTTCTCTCACAACTCGTGGAAGACAATTCAGAGATTGCTAAACAGGCGCTAAGCGAGGGTTCACCTGAAGATAAAATGGCGCTCAACGCAGATATCTTTAAAAAGACATATGAACGTAACGTCGGAAGCCTTCAAGAAATGTCAGAACTGCTGAACAAATCCAACCAGCAAGCAACAGGTATTTTGAACAAACGCGTAAGCGCCAGTGTTTCTGAAATAAAATCAGCGATTAAAAAACAAGGCACAAAAGCCGCCTAATCGCTAAACATATAAACCGATACAAAAGGTCGCTTCACGCGGCCTTTTTTTTAACCAGATATTTGATTAAACTGGCATCCGAATAATCACACGCAGGCCGCCACGCTCAGACCGCTCTAGCCATATCTTCCCACCATGCGCATGAACAACATCCATCGCAATCGGCAAACCAAGACCAACACCCTCTGTCCCGCGCGCTTCATCCAAACGATAAAACGGTTTAAACACGTCCTCCAATTCACCATCAGGAATACCTGGCCCGTTATCATCAACCACAACCAGCAGCTTGCGCTCCTCAGTAATCTCTGCCCGCACCCATATTTCACCCGCATATTTCGCCGCATTTTGAATAACATTCGATAAAGCCCGCTCAACGGCACGCGGACGAATCATCGCATTTAAATCATCATGAATATCCTGATGCACAACAACGCCTTTATGCCCTACCCCTTTAAAAACACGCGAGAAAATAGCATTTAAATCACTGATCGCAGTTTGCTCACCGCCCTCCCCTCGGACAAAATCAAGATACCCATCAATCATCTTTTCCATCTCGGAAATATCATTTTTCATCTCAATGATATCCGCTGAATCACCAAGCATCGCAAGTTGCAGCTTAAGCCGCGTCAAAGGTGTGCGCAAATCATGCGAAACCCCGGCCAACATTGCCGTGCGCTGTGAGACCTGTCGCTTAATACGACGATGCATATCAATAAACGCCTGCGACGCATCTCGCACCTCCCGCGCCCCTTCTGGCTTAAACGATGGAACATCCCGCCCCTGACCAAGCCGCTTAGCCGCCGCCGCCAATTTACGAATAGGGCGCACCTGATTGCGCATAAAAATCACCGCAATAATCAGCAAAAGAATCGACGACCCAAAAACCCACAATAAAAACACATACCCGGAAGATGAATATAAACGTCGTTCAGGAAGCCTAACCTCCAAAACACCTTTGCTAAGCTGAACCTCAACCAATACCCGCTTTTCTTCAAAATCCACATCCAGAACAAATGGTCGCTTAAGTTCATATTCAAGCTCACTACGTAATGTCTTGATAAACAATCCTTCTAATGGCGCGGTAAAATGCTCCTTATTCAAATTGCCCAATGAAACACCATCGCGAAAAACAACATCAAAACTGAGATGTGATTTTGCCAAAGCTATAATTTGCTCAGCCCGCTCGGGCGTGATCCCTTGTTCATACGATTGCGCAATCAACGCAACCTCGCCCGCCACCGCATTGCTCAAACGGCTCGTTACCTTCGTCCAATGTCGATCAATAAAGAACAAAGTCGTCACGATTTGGATCAACACTACCGGCGTGATCAAGATCAACAAAGACCGTCCAAAAAGAGAGCGTGGCAAAAATCGACGCATAAGCCCGCCTTTACGCTCATTCTTAACAAAATCACCTATATCTTTATTTTCGCTACTCATATTCCATCCACCCTCAACAAATATCCTTGCCCGCGCACCGTCTGTAGATAGCGCGGCGCTTTCGTATCCGCTTCGATTTTACGGCGCAATCGCGTCACCTGCACATCGACCGTCCGCTCCCCCGCATCCACACCGCACGCCGCCGCCAAATCATCACGGCTCACTGGCTCACCAGCTTGCGCGCCCAATGCCTTAATCAAACTAACCTCCATCGCGGTTAATTTCATATCATCACCATCATCTCCTCGCAGCAACGCACGCTCACCATCAAACACCCACGACCCAATACGAAAACGTTGATACAAATCCTCACGCGCCGCCATGCCGCGCTTTAATATCGCATGAAGCCGCAAAACCAATTCCCTTGGCTCAAACGGTTTTGACAAATAATCATCCGCCCCCGCCTCAAGCCCCTCGATACGGTCATCAACCTCCCCACGCGCCGTGAGCATGATCGCAGGCACATCATTGCCACCATCGCGCAACGATTTTAAAAACACAAAACCCGTCTCACCCGGCATCATCACATCAACAACCAACGCATCCACCTCAAACTGCGCCAATGCCTCACGCGCCTCACGCGCGTCGCATGCCGAAATCACAACAAAATCATGCTCCGACAGATACCGCACAACCAAATCACGGATCCGCGCATCATCATCAATAACCAAAATATGCGGCTTCTGCCCTAACCCGACAGGGTAATTTTCTTTCGTTTTGGCGTCTTTTTCCATGATTATATTTACAACTCTTAACCTGTTAACCTAATCTATCCCTTCGTTTTACAACAACGAGTTAATAATAAACAGAACAACTTATTATTGCGCATTTTCGTCTCATTTTGCCTTTTCACTAGGCACAAGCGACGACAAGTATTTAATACTTTAGACGCGCAGTAACGCGGTGAAAAGTGAAAGAAGACGAAAATGATACCATTTGACGATCGTGACGGCTTTATCTGGATGGATGGCGAAATGCTCCCTTGGCGCGAAGCTAAAGTGCATTATCTTACCCATGCCCTCCATTACGGAACACAAGTCTTTGAAGGTGAACGCGCTTATAACGGCAAAATCTTTAAATGCAACGAGCATTCAAAGCGCCTATTGAACTCCGCCGACATCATCCACATGGATATGCATTACACCGCCGAACAAATCGACGAAATCAAATACGAGGTCATCAAAGCCAACAACCTCGAAAATTGCTACATCCGCGCAGCCGCATGGCGCGGCGCCGAGCAAATGGGCATCGACGTTGAAGGCACAAAAACCCACATGGCTGTTGCCGCTTGGGATTGGGGCAGCTATTTCGACCCCGAAGTGCGTAAAGTCGGCATCTCCCTCAAAAGTACAGATTGGCGCAAACCAAACCCCAACTGCGCCCCAACCGCGTCAAAAACCGCGTCGCTCTATAATCTAAGCTGCATGGTTAAACTCGAAGTGAAAAAAGCCGGATATACCGATGCCCTCATGCTTGATCACGAAGGCTTCATCGCCGAAAGCACGGGCGCGAACATATTCCTGATTAAAGATGGCGCAATCCACACCCCGATTGCAGATAGATTTTTAAACGGCCTAACCCGCCAAACAGTGATCTCAATTGCTCAAAACATGGGCATTACCGTCAACGAACGCCGCATTAAACCCGAAGAATTGGAAAGTTTCGAAGAGATTTTCCTCACTGGATCAGCAGCGGAAATCACACCGGTTGGTAAAATCGATGACATGAAGTTCACACCGGGCCCGATTACAGCGCAGCTAGCCGAAGCTTACACCGCGCTCACCCACGGATAATGCTGATTAATGATGCACACCCGCAACACGATGGCGCGGGTCGTATATATCACCGACAGGGTCTTTATGAATGATAATTTCCGCATTCGGAAAAACCGCGAGCAATTGCAAATCCAATTCCCGTGTAATCGCATGCGCATCTTCTAGAGATAAGCCTCCGTCCAGCTCAACATCAAAACTAATGTAAATACTCATCCCCGATTTGCGCGTGCGCAAATCATGAATACCGTGCACATCTTCACGCGCGGTGGCGATATCAATAATTTTCTGCCTGTCTTCTTGCTCAATCTCACGATCCATCAACATATTAACCGCATCCCCGCCAATATGCTTAACCGTCCGCAATATATAGGCCGCAATCGCAATACTGATCAACTGATCCGCATAAACAAACCCGCAATACCAATCAATCAAAAAGGCAAGAATAACCGCGCAATTAAGAACAACATCACTCGTATAATGAAACTGATCAGCCTTCAACGCCAATGACGGCGCCACCGCATAAGCCTTTTTTTGTGCATTCACGATAACCAACGTCAAAACAATCGACAGCAATGAAACCGCAACCCCAACGCCATGATGCGTCACCACCTCATGCGTGAAAAGCTTATGAACCGCTTCAAATACGAGGAACACAGCAGCCCCGCTTAAAAAACACGCCTGCATTAATGCGGAAAAACCCTCGGCCTTTCCATGCCCAAACCGATGCTCATGATCCGCTGGCTTTAATGACATGCGTATACTGAAAAAAGCAAAACCCGAAATCACAATATCGCCAAGGCTATCCACCAAAGAGGCCAACATCGAAGACGAACCACTGACCGCATAAGCATATGTTTTTATAATGATAATGGTCAACAGCACAAATCCGGCAACATAATAAGGCTTAAGCGCGTGTGAATGCGCCTGCCCATCATTATTGTCTCTATTATGCCCTTTATACAAATCCTTCATAGCAATCCATATGGATTAAACATTGAATCTAAATAGGATAATATCCCCATCCTTAACAACATAATCCTTACCCTCTTGGCGCATTTTACCTGCTTCTTTTGCACCGCTTTCCCCGCCAAGGGTAACATAATCATCGAAACCAATCGTCTCCGCCTTGATGTAGCCCTTCTCGAAATCAGAGTGAATAACACCCGCGGCTTCCGGCCCCTTCGCGCCAACACGAACCGTCCATGCCCGCGCCTCTTTTGGCCCTACGGTGAAATATGTATGCAAACCAAGCAACTTGAAACCAGCCGTAATAATCTTGTTCAAGCCTGCTTCTTCTAAGCCCATAGATTCCAAAAATTCCGCCTGATCTTCCGGGCTGTCCATCTGCGCAATCTCGGATTCCACCGCCGCAGAAATAATCACGCTCTGCGCGCCTTGGCTTTCCGCCATCTCCGCGACCTTAGCAGATAGAGCATTGCCAGTCGCCGCATCATCCTCGCTCACATTACAAACATAAAGCACTGGTTTAGACGACAAAAGCTGCAGCATCTTAAACGCGCGTTTCTCATCAGGATCATCACCAACCTCAAATGTGCGCGCAGGCTTTCCAGCCTCCAAAATCACTTGTATCTTTTCCGCCATTTCAAGCTGAGCCTTGGCTTCCTTATCCGCGCCACGCGCCTTTTTACCGAGCGAGTTAATCTGGTTTTCAATGGATGACATATCCGCGAGAATCAACTCCATCTCAATCGTTTCCGCATCACGAATCGGATCAACTGATCCATCCACATGCGTGATATCATCATCTTCAAAACACCGCAGAACATGAATAATCGCATCAGTATCACGAATATTGGCCAAAAATTTATTACCAAGCCCCTCGCCCGTTGATGCCCCCTTCACAAGGCCAGCAATATCAACAAACTCCAACTGCGCCGGAACCGTCTTCGCCGATCCACCGATCTTGGCAATTTTATCAAGCCGTGCATCAGGAAGGGCAACAATCCCCGTATTGGGCTCAATCGTACAAAACGGAAAATTCGCCGCCTGCGCCGCTTGGGTCGCCGTCAACGCATTAAACAACGTAGATTTACCGACATTCGGCAAGCCAACAATTCCACAATTAAAACTCATATCTTCCACCTTTGTAAAATAAGCAACCACATGAATAAATTCTTTCGCCCCTAAATACAATAGATAAACCACATCAAAACCATTGGAAAACATAAGAGTTTTAGAGGTTTCCTAACCAATTTCATGTACGATGGAAATAATAGGAGAATTGTGTCCGCAAGGAATGCAGGCACAGATAACAGACGAGAATGGTCGGAAACATTTTAACAGGCTCCCAACAGAGCCAACTGCTTGCTATACAAAGCGCGCAACGGACAATCGACCGCGTGCAGCAGAATCTTGCGACCGGCAAAGATGTAAACAACGCCCTCCAAGACCCTCAAAATTTCTTCACCTCTCGCGCCCTCAACAACCGCGCATCTGACCTCACACGCTTATTAGACAATATCGGACAAGGCATAAAAGCCATAGACGAGACCGCAACAGGCGTGGAAGCAATCCTGAAACTTCTAAACCAAGCAGACGCCCTCTTAAACGAAGCCGAACTAGAGCTATACCCAAACAACGAACCCCTGCCAAATATCATAGTAGACAGCCTTGCCGATCTCAGCAGCTATGTGCCATCACAAGATTTTGGTGGCTTAGTAACAATTGATAATGATGGAAAATCCATAAAACTGGATGGAAATCTATGGAAAAAACTAGAGCTTGATTACACGATCACAGAAAACACAGTATTGCGTTTTGACTATCAAAGCTCAAACATCCCTGAAATCGTATCAATTGGTTTTGAAGACGATAATAATCTGACAAACAGCATAAATCGATTTTATATATACGGCACCCAATCTGGTGGGTTTGCAGTTAGCGCCCCTGAGCCAACTTTTCAATACACCGGATCAGGCGAAGTAGAAACGATTGAAATCCCTGTTGGAGAATACTTTGAAGGCAACTTTAATTTCTTAACACTAATTAACGACGATGACGGCCCGGGCGATGATGGCGACTCTCGTTTTGATAATATCACCCTCTTTGAAAGCAATGATGTTGTTCTTCCGATCGCCAAAAAAAAACGCGCCGCAGAGTACGAGGCCGATTACAACGAGATTTTAAAACAAATCGACCTCATCGTAAAAGATGCAAATTATCGTGGCATAAACCTGCTCGAAGACGAAAACCTAACAATCGCCTTTAACGAACAGCGAACAAGCACATTGGTAAGCGATGGTATTGACGCCTCAAGCCTTGGATTAGGTATAATTGACGCTGATTTCGGACTTCTCAGCACCTTACAGAAATCTCGCGAACACATCAATAATGCCCGCCTCACATTACGCAAATACACATCAACGCTCCAAACCGACCTCTCCATCGTTACCGCGCGCCAAGACTTCACACGCAACATCATCAACACCCTTCAAAATGGCCGCGACGACCTCACCCTCGCCGATCAAAACGAAGAAGGCGCAAACCTGCTTGCCCTGCAAACCCGCCAATCCATCCAATTCAGCACCCTCGCCTTCTCCTCCCAAACCAGAAGCGTCGCCGAACTCTTTTAATTAATATTTGACATAACAGAATATTTATACTAAATCTCTGTGAAAATAACATTCATAGGGAAATGCACCGTGAGACTATTTGGAAAACCAAAAAAAGATGAAGCACCACAATCCATAGATGAAGCACTAGCTGAAGCTAACAATGAAGTGCATACACGCGAAGAAACCCTTGCTGCCAAAAAAGCAGATATAAAAAAAGCCACCAAAGACGCTGCGAAAGAAGCCAAAGTCTTAAAAAGAATAAAGCAAGAAAACGCCGCGGCACAACGTTTCGGTGACTTAGCAGCAAACCCCAAAAAAGCGCTACGTAAAGTACAACGCGACGAATGGGCTCATGCCTACATCATAACTCTCACAACAGCCGCAGCATTATCTTTTACGGCTCAATTTACAGATATTGACGAAAGAGCCACGCAATCCATAAAAGATAAATACCAGACAATAATGTCAATATTCTCGGAGGCCATTCAATCAGGCACGTCAGAAGCAGCAACTCAATACGCCCCTCTAACACAAAGCATAAGACCTGCCCCACGACCCAATGCTATTGATCAAGCATTAATGGAAGCGATGCAAGCTGGCCCAGCCGGAAACTAACCCAATCCATCATAGATAGTAAATAGTAAGACTAAATTTATAATGCCTTTATACGGCGCTGCACGCAATCCACAACAGATTGAGCATAAGCCTCAACCCCATCGCGCGCGATGATCTCATAGGAATCCGCAAAACCATCCTCATAAGCCTCAACGATAGCGCCTTCCGACTTCGCGAAATCACTCAGCACGTAATCGCTCACACGGTTCTTATCCCCCGGGTGCCCAATCCCAATGCGAAAACGCCAAAAATCCGCCGTGCCCAAATGCGCCTTAATCGACTTCAATCCATTATGCCCCGCAAGGCCACCATCCTTTTTCACCCGTACATCACCCGGTTTTAAATCTAATTCGTCATGAAAAATAATAATACGCTCAGGGGGTATTTTATAAAACTGCGCAGCTTTGCGCACCCCCTGCCCCGATTCATTCATAAATGTCTGCGGCTTTAACAAAACAAAACGGCTATCACCGACCTTTGCCTCGCTCATATGACTTTGAAACTTGGATTTATAGGGCGGAAAATGAACCGCACCATCCGCAATCGCGTCAATCACCATAAAACCGATATTATGCCGATTGCCCTTATACTTATCGCCTGGATTGCCAAGCCCCACCAATAACCACATATTCGGATCACTCTTTTTAAACATTGAAAACATAACAAACTATAGCCGCCCGATTTTATTTTTTACAGCCGCCATTAACAAAGGCGTAAAAAAAAGAGGAGCCTAAACCCCTCTTTTTAAAAATCTTATAAAGATAAGCAGCTTACTCGCCTGCGTCTTCTTTAGACTCTTCAGCAGCATCGTCACCGTCCGCAGCATCCTCTGCGGCATCCGCGTCAGCTTCCGCCGCTTCTTCTGCTTCAATGTCTTCCAACTTCTTCGGTGCAAGCAATGTCGCAATCGTGAAGTCACGATTATCAATCACCGGTGTTGTACCGTCTTGAAGGTTAGCATCGCTAATATTGATAGAATCGCCGTGCTTCTTACCAGTCAAATCAACTTCAAGATAGTCAGGGATATTCGTCGCTGAACAACGAAGCTCAACAGTATGACGAACAACGTTCAATACGCCCTTCTCTTCAATACCAGGGGATTTGTCTTCATTGATAAACTGAACAGGAACATCAACCGCAATTTTCGTCTTCGCAGTCACGCGCAAGAAATCAACATGATCAACAACATCTGTTACTGGGTGTGTTTGAATATCACGCGCAAGAACAAGGTGCTTATCGCTACCAACATTAAGGTCACAAAGCGTTGTGAACATGTGGCCCTTGTTATAAACAACATTGATTGTGTTCGAATCGAGCGTAATTTTAATCGGCTCTTTTTTATCACCGTAAATCACGGCTGGGATTTTTCCTTCGCGGCGAAGTGTACGTGCGGCCCCCTTGCCAACAGTGTCTCTCGCATCCGCTTCCAAAGCATAATTCTTTGACATAGCATTTTCCTTTTTAATATGCGCCAAACTCCAGGGGGATTAAGGCGCGTTGCAATGCGCGAATTAACCAGATTACGAAAAGGATTACAAGGTTTTTTTACGCCCTATTTGGCGTGATGATGCATATACATGCTAAGCAAGAGACTGCCCGCCCCCAAGATCAGCGCGGTATTGGGCTCAACCATAGTAAATGCCTGTACCAATTTGGTCGCCCGCCCACCATGTTGCGTAGGATCCGCCGCTAAATCCGCATAATCAGAGGGCGATGCATACGCCAAGCCACCAGAGACAATCAGCCCAGCCGCAGCCAAACCAAAACCATCCGCGATTCTTCGTCCCATCCAACTCATGCGTTATACATAATAATAAGGTGTAAGCTTGTCAAAGAAAATCACAGCACAGAATTTTTATTTAAACAAAGCAGAAATCGAACGCTCTTCCGATATGCGGCGCGCGGCCTCGCCAATCAACGAAGCAACAGAAAGCTGAACAACCTTCTCACAAGCCGCAACCTCTTCGGTCGCCACGATGCTGTCGGTAATCACCAATTTTTCCATCGGTGATGCTTGAATTTTGTTACACGCCTCGCCCGAAAGAACGCCATGCACAACATAGGCATGAACCTCTTTCGCGCCATTTTCTTTCAACGCGCCCGCCGCATTACAGAGCGTGCCACCAGAATCAACGATGTCATCAACAAGCAAACAAACCTTGCCCTCGACCTCACCAATAACATGCATCACCTCTGAAACACCGGCTTTTTCGCGGCGCTTATCAATAATCGCTAAATCCGCACCAATTCTTTTCGCCAATGAACGCGCCCTCACAACCCCGCCAACATCCGGCGATACGATACAAATCTTCTCACCATTAAATGTCTCTTCAATATGCGGAGTAAACACAGGCCCGGAAATCAAATTATCAACGGGAATGTCAAAGAACCCCTGAATCTGACCTGCATGAAGCTCCATGGTTAAAACACGATCCGCACCAGCAGCCGTGATCAAATTCGCCACCAATTTTGCAGAAATCGGCGTGCGCCCGCCCGTCTTGCGATCCTGACGCGCATACCCGAAATAAGGAATAACAGCCGTAATGCGGCGCGCCGACCCACGACGAAGCGCATCTATCGAAATCAACAATTCCATCAAATGGTCATTGGCCGGGTAAGAGGTCGATTGAATGAAAAAACAATCCTCGCCGCGAACATTCTCCATGATCTCAACAAAGACTTCATTATCCGAAAACCGCTTAATACTCGCCTGCGTTAGAGGAATATCCAAATACGAAGAGATCGCCTCCGCAAGAGCCTTATTCGAATTACCGGATATCAATTTCATGTGCCAGACCCTATTCAAGCGATTATTTTTGATTTTTACGCCCTCATATAAGGACACGCCGATATAAAAATCAACCACCCAAAGGACGTAAACCCTAATTAATTTTTATAACAGAGATCTGCCGCCCATAATCACCCTCGCTACGATGCGTTGTACGGCGATAACTAAAGAAGTCTTCTTCATTGAAATACGTGTCCAATTCTTTAATCAAAACCCTTGCCACACCTGCCTTACGAGCCTTAAGCCCATTATACCCCGCCAAATCAAACATCATATGCCCCTTACGCACCGACGGTATAAAGAACGATTTATGATCTGCATCCTCCGCAGTGAAAGGTGCCAGAAAATCATCCGACACCTCATATGAAGCCTGCGAAATACATGGCCCAATACACGCAACGATGCTCTCCGGCGAAGCGCCCAAAGCAATCATCGCCTCAACAACACTGGCCGAAGCCCCCTTTAATGCACCGCCCCATCCTGCATGCGCCGCGCCAATCACCGGCGCGCCATTGTCTTTATGTCCATGAAACAAAATCGGCGTACAATCAGCCGTTAACACACCAAGCGCGATTCCCACTTGATCCGTCACATGCGCATCGGCTTTCGGCCTTTCATATGGATCATACAAGGTATCAACAGTGACGCATGCATTCCCATGCACCTGATGAAGTGACAGCAAACTCTCCACATCACACCCCGCGGCTTGGGCAACAATACGGCGATTATCACGCACCGCCTGCGGATCATCATCTGACCCTGGCCCACAATTAAGCGAGCTATATATACCATGGCTCACGCCGCCTTGACGCCCAAAAAACCCATGAAAGACCTTGCCCTCATTTTGACCCTCAACAAACCCATCCATCTTAAAATACAAATCAGAACCCATAGCGCACATCCATCACCTTAAACAAAGCCCCCATCTCACCGACATCAATCAAACGCATTAAATCCGCCTCAATCCCTTTTGCACCCTTTTGCGCCAAGTAAGCCGCCCGCGCTTCTATGCCCATAATCCGCAGAAAATCACCCTGCTCCATCAATGGCTGTGCAATGCATCCTTGGGTCTTCGCCACCTCATATAACGGTTCAAAATCAACATGCGACGTCAAATCCACATCACCAACATTGGATAACACATCCGCAAATTCATGACCCTTTACCGCCTGAAACGTATCACCAAACGCCGATGACGCATGCCCATAATCAATCAACAAAGCCGCGCCATGATGCGCCTTTAACCGCGCACACACCGCATCAACAAAATTCAATCGCGGCGCAGAAAACTCATATATACCCCCGAAATGCGGCGAACCGAATTGCGGCCACAACACCTCTGGCGCAGGACGTGTCGTGAACACCAAAGCATCCTCTTTGACACTGACAACACGCTCATGCCATGCGCCATCAAGATATATAAGCTGGCGAAACGGCAATGCATCCATAAACTCATTGGCAATCACAAGGATCGGCAAATCATCAGAAACGCCCCCTAAACCATCATGCCATATCGGGTCATACCCCGCCAACACCTCCCCCTGCTTTGCCCGCAACTCTGGACTAACCTCAATCAAATGCACCTGAGCCGCATCGCAAAACCCGTCAATTCCGGCGCAAGCACGCATCACATCCGCCATCAGCGTTCCACGCCCCGGCCCACATTCCAGCAAAACAAAAGCCTCCGGCGCACCCATCTGCACCCAGCTATGCGCCGCCCACGCACCAACGACCTCACCAAACATCTGCGAAATTTCCGGCGCGGTCACAAAATCCCCTGCACTGCCGATTGGATCACGGCTGACATAATATCCATGCTTTGGATGTGACAAGGCCATCGCCATAAACTGACCAATATCCATCGGCCCGTGTTGCATAATCTGGTTATGAATGATCGTCTCTAAGCTATTCATGCGTTCTTATTTTTATGTGATAGATTTGAAAAAACAATCACCCCTGCCCCGACAATCACCATCGGCATGCTGAGCAATTGCCCCTGTGACACCAAATCAAAATACAGCCCGATCTGTTCATCCGGCTCACGATAAAATTCAATAAACGCACGAAAAACGCCATAGCCCATCAAAAACGCCCCCGAAACAATCCCTGGCCTGTTTCGGATCGCGTCATTACGGACCAACAAGTGTAAAATTACAAACAGCACCGCCCCCTCAAGCAACGCCTCATAAAGCTGGCTAGGATGACGCGGTAAATCGCCGCCGCGTGGAAATACAATCCCCCATGGCGCATCTGTCACACGTCCAAAAAGTTCCCCATTGATAAAATTCGCGATCCGCCCGAAAAACAACCCAATCGGCACCGCCGCACAGACAATATCGCAAAGACGAAGCGGCGGAAATTTTTTAAGCGCAGGATAAATAAACAACGCCGCAATCACACCAAGCGCCCCCCCATGAAACGACATACCGCCATGCCAAATCTTAAGCGCCTCTAAAGGAGCCTGTGAATAATATCCAAAATTATAAAACAAGACATACCCAATACGCCCACCAAGCACGACCCCGACAATCACCCATGTCAAAAAGTCATCAATATCATCACGGTTTGGCCGATACCCCTCATCCCAGCCGGCAAGGCGCATACAATAGCGCCACCCAAGCAAAAACCCCGCTAAATACGCAAGCGCATACCAACGGATCTGAAACGGGCCAAGCGCAAGCGCAACGGGATCAATATTCGGAAATTCTAAAACCATAAAAAACTGTTTAAAGCAGCAACCCCAAACAATCAATAAACCATCCACACTCATCCCGAAGATTATCCCTAAGGCCGCTTGATTCGCTCCTGCCCGCGTGCTACCTCTCTTCCATGCAAAAACGTGAAAAAATCTTGGACGATATGGCACGCCTTGCTGGCGGAACCGTTGGTATCGCGAGTGGCATCACCCACAACATCCGCGCGGAAATCAAATCCCGCGTCGATGAAATCGTCGACCGCTTAGACCTCGTCCCACGCGCCGACTTGGATCGCTTAGAAGCCATCCTCCAAGAAACCCGCAAAGAACACGAAGACCTTAAGCTGCGTATCGAAACACTTGAGAAGAAAAAAAAGTAGATATGCCAAGCCTATTCGACACCCTCCATAAAGACACCCCAAACCCATTGGACAATATCGAGGATATCCTCCACGCTAATGATTGGGATTTCAACCGCATGGGCGATAACGAGTTACTCGTAACCCTCGCCGGAAAATACGGCGACTACCAGCTCATCTTTCTCTGGCAAGCAGACATGACCGCCCTTCAAATTTCCGTCCAATACAATTTGATCATCAGCGCACATAACATCATGAACGCCGCAAACATCCTCATGACAATCAACGAAAGATCATGGATGGGCCATTTCGAAATCGCCGCCGACACAAATACCCCCTCATTCCGCTACACCACATTGCTAAACCCGGAAAACAAGCAATCTTACGAACAGCTTGAAAGCATCCTGGACATCGCCCTCGCACAATGCGAAACCAATTACGCAGCCTTCAGCCTTCTTTCCGCTGACACCGCTGCCAATAACGACACCCTTCCACTCGCACTCATGCAAACTCAAGGAGCATCTTAAGATATGAGCACTTCATACAAAATCACACTCATCGGCTGCGGCAGAATGGGCGGCGCAATGCTTAAAGGATGGCTCGCATCCGACATCGACGCCACATACAACATCGTCGAACCATACGGCCAACCCGATTTCACCAAAGGTGATAACCGCATCACATTCGGCGAAACCGTAAAAAGCATTTCAGATGACGTCGCAAAGAGCGATATCTGCATCCTCGCTGTAAAACCACAAATGATGATGGAAGTCTGCGAAGCCCTCAAACACATCATCTCCGATGATTGCTTGATCCTCTCGGTCGCCGCAGGACAAACCATCGGCAATTTCGAAAACTATTTCGGCGCAAATCAGCCTATCGTCCGCGTCATGCCCAACACCCCTGCCTCAATCGGCGAAGGCATGAGCGTCGCTGTCGCTAACGCACACCCGACCGACTCACAAAAAGAGATCGTAACACGCATGCTCGATTGCTCCGGCAAATCTGCGTGGGTGGATGACGAAAACCTCATGAACGCAGTGACCGCAGTGTCAGGAAGCGGCCCTGCCTATATCTTCCACCTCATCGAAGCCCTCGCAAAAGCAGGCGAAAACGTGGGATTAGACGCAGACAAAGCCATGATCCTCGCCCGCCAAACCGTCGTCGGCAGTGCAGCCCTCGCCGCAAGCGAAGCTGACACACCCGCATCAACACTCCGCGAAAACGTAACCAGCCCCGGCGGAACAACTGCCGCCGCGCTAAACGTGCTCATGGATGGTCGCTTCCAAGACATTCTCAACGAAGCACTCCAGGCAGCCAAAAAACGTGGTGAAGAACTCGGCGGATAATCCAACTACCCTACCAAATACAAAAAACGCTCACTTAACATCCAATTGATAAGTGAGCGTTTTTTTTATGTATGAGATAAATTATAAAACGAGAACTATCGCTTACCCAAACCAATATCCTTGGCGAGCGCACTGCGCTTCTTCGCATATTCCGGCGCAACCATCGGATAATCCGCAGGCAACCCCCAACGCTCACGATATTCTTCGGGAGACATATCATATGACGTCTTCAAATGACGCTTCAGCATTTTCAACTGCTTACCATCCTCAAGACAGATAATATACTCCGGCGTTACAGATTTCTTAATCGGAACCGCAGGCTTTGGACGGTCTGCATGAGCACCAACCTCCTGATCAACATTAGACAAAGTCTTAAAAACCTGTTCAATCACAGCGGGAATTTCATGTGCAGGCAACGTATTATTTGACACGTAGGACGAAACAATCTCACTCGTTAAAGCGAGTAATTCTTCGCGGGTTACAGACTCAGTCATTTCAAACTCCCTCGTTTATTTTGTTTTATTAGTATTTGTTACTATAATTACTTATACCGAGCCGTAAAAAAAACAAGACCAAATCGCATGAAAATTATGCATTCTCAAACAGATAATTTCCGTGGTGCATTTTTGGGCTGACTAACATCTGGCGCACGCAGGTATATGGGCACGCAATCGTCGCCAAAAACCACATCACCCCGAACAAACATACGCGCCACCACACCAACATCAATTTTATCGACATCGTAATGAGCGAATACGCCTTTATGATCAAACCGCCTTGCCGCATTACCAATCAGGATGCGCCCCCCAACGTCAACATTCTCACGCATCAAAGACTGATGCTCATCACACGCAATCCCCGCGGCATCAAACCCTTGCACATAAAAATCCTGCCGCCGCGTTTCAACCAAAACAACAAAATCATCATCCAAGCCGCGCGACTTCGCAGTCATCGCCAATCCCTGAAGGCTCGTATAACTATAAACAGGAATACCCACAGCCAAACCAAGCGCGCCCGCACTCGATAAGCCAATACGAATACCGGTAAACGTCCCCGGTCCATTGCAAACAACAATATCGCTTAAAGCATCAAAACCGATCCCCGCATCTTCAACAACGCTTTGAACCATCGGCACCAATCGCTGCGCCTGCCCGTGCGCTTCATCGCTATAGGCATCAAAAACCGTATCACGCCCTGCATCAAACACTGCAACGCCGCACCCCTCCATCGCCGTATCAATCACCAAAATTTTTCGTTCATCACTCATGATCAAATCTCTACACGAACAACGCAGGTGCATCAATTGTTATTGCAAGCAGCCCGCAACAGTGGCAGAACTAGACAATGCGTTACATTCACATCTTAATCCTGATCCTCCTCACACTTACCCCAGCGGTAGCGAACGTATTGGAAAACGATAACAGCAAAGCCGTCATCCTTGCCTACCAGCATATAGGGGAACCTGAGCATCAACAAACCAACCTAAGCACGGAGCTTTTCGACACGCATATTGAGGAAATCACGAATGGCGATTACAACGTCTTGCCATTAAGCCAAATCGTTGACGCGCTTAAATCTAAAACACCATTACCACCAAGGACAATCGCAATCACCTTCGATGGCGTCTTCCAATCTGCATATGATAACGCGATAAAAAAGCTAATTCAAAACGACATTCCCTTCACACTATTCATCTCTAGCGAAAGCACAGAAATCCCAAGCCAACTCGACTGGAGAACATTAAGAAAAATCGCAAAATCCGATAACGCCAGCTTCGGCATCATGCCCGCAAACTACGAACACATTTCTCAACTTAGTAAAAATGAAGCCGCCCGCCTCATCAATAAATCACGCACCGCCTTCAAAGAACACATGAACACCGAGGCAACATTATTCTCATACCCCTATGGTGAGATTTCAAACACATTACTAGAGATCAGCAAAGAACAAGGGTTCACCGCCGCTTTCGGCCTCCATTCCGGCCCCGCGCATAGCGCATCAGACATGCTCGCCCTCCCCCGCTTTGCCATGACAACACAATATGCCGATATTGACCGCTTCCGCATGATCACAAACACAGCGCCGCTGCCTACAATCGACATAGAGCCTCAAAACTGGCAATTGTCACAGCCACTTGATCAGATCGGTTTCACCGTACCGCAAAGTTTAGAAGATAACATCTCTGACTTGTCCTGCCATGTTTCGAACCAGTCAAAGCCGAGAATGGAGATACTAGGAAATCGCGTTGAAATCATTCCACATATACCAATTACTGACGAACGAACACGCCTCAACTGCACGCTCCCCGTTCAAAACGATGGTGACGAAAAACAATGGCGATGGCTCGGCATGCTCTTTCACACACCGCAAGACACTACCCCTCAGATGGACGAACTTCAATAACCTCGGGAACAAAATGCTTAAGCATCCCTTCAATCCCTGATTTTAGTGTCGCAGTAGAACTAGGACATCCAGAACACGCGCCGCGCATTGTCAAATAAACAATCCCGTCATCAAAACGGTCAAATTCAATATCGCCGCCATCCATCATAACCATAGGACGCACGCGGCTCGCAATTAGCTCTTTGATCTGCGCAGTGATCTCGTCATCTTCGGCGCCATCATCCTCGGCCTCTGCCTCAATCAAAATCGGCTGCCCCATGGATAAATGCTCCATCAACGCCGCCATCACCATCGGCTTAAGCATATTCCAATCCGTGTCATCTGCCTTTGATACAGACACAAAATCATTCGCCAAAAACACACCCGTAACACCCTGCAAAGCAAACAAACGCTGCGCAAGTGGAGAATTACACGCCTCTTCAACCGATTGATAATCTCTCAGTCCACGTTCCAAAACAACCTGACCTGGAATGAATTTTATCGTCGCGGGGTTGGGCGTGGCCTGTGTTTGAATAAACATATGAATGCTCCTTGTCTTTACAAAGAAATAAGCCCAACATAGGCAAAACTCAAGCAATGAAAGTATTTAATAAGACAAAAAGCTATAAAGCCAAATGATCAGGAACAATCATCACAGGAACACGAAGGCGCGATAGCCCCTTGCCCGTGAAATGCGAAACCAATGGCCCCGGCCCGGAACCTTGAGTCCCACCCGCCAAAATCAACATCGCAATACCCGGATCATTTTCAATCACCTCAACTAGCGCATCCATACGACCACCATCCACAAGATAAATTGTAGGCATCATATCTGAAAGATCGCTAAGCTTCGTACACGCCTCATTGATGATCTGCTCGGCTTCTTCACGTTGCTCGTCACGCATGCGCTTTTCAATATTGCCCCAATGCGTAAACCCCTGATTCTCCATCACGTAAAAAATACCAATACGGCACTTATTCGCATGCGCCATAGACGCGGCATATTTAAGCGCCACAGGAAACTCTTCTGTACGGTCAGCAACAACCAAATACGTACCACCCCAAGTTTGATGAGCAGCATATTTTTCGCTTATTGGTTGATTTTGTGATGTATCAGCCATGGTTAAATCCCCTTAACTCGTTCTCTGGCGAACTACATTTGATAACCATCCGGCTATCACAGCGATGAATACAATAAAAAGACCATACGCCAAAGAGTAGGAATGCGCAAACTGATAAACACTAGAGCTGAGCCCTACCTGCGCCACCCTAACCCTGGTTTCATTCTTATCTAAAACGTCACCATCATTAATCAAGAATGTCTCAATCACATAATCCCCCGTTGGCACATTCGGCGGAACATAAAACTCGGCCTTAAAAAACGTATCGCTTAGAAACACGATATCCCGCGCCTCCATCGGGAAAAGTCCAGCCACCTGTTTATTACGAACCAACGCTGAAGCAAACGCATCGATTTCATCCGGCTTTAATGAATTTTCCTCAGCCTTAAATTTCAGTGAACTTAAACCAATCCCATTTGATTTAAGAGCATCCTCATCAAGAATGTTCTCTTCCTTATCACTAAGCGCGTAATCGTAAAATTGTGGAACATCATCAAACGCGATAGAAACATTATTCATCCAAACCCCAAAAACCGAGTTTTTCTGGCGCACCAAAACATTTTTCAAAGGCCCCTTAATCACAACTGCAACATGCCCACGTTTTTCTTTCACCCCAAACAAGGAAAGCTTTGCTCCGTTAAACCCCGTCGAAATATCAACCGAGTCTTGCGCCAGATTAACAGTTAAGGCCTTATCCTGCGCGACAGCAAAATCAGACAACAAAAACACGCCAACTAAAATGACAAAACCACGCATCATGGCCACACCAACGTTGAGAATAACTCGCTCGGTTCAACAAACAATTTGTAGGAAAGCTGCGCTGCGACCAACAAAACCATAATCGCCATAATAATACGCGCCTGTGTAGGCTTGACAAAACGCGCCGCAGAAATACCAAGCTGCGCACCGATCACGCCCCCTAAAATCAAAATGATTGCCAACACCATATCAACCGTGTTGTTAAACACCGCATGCATAATCGTCGCCGAAGCCGTGGTAAAGATAATCTGAAACAATGACGTTCCCGCCACCAATAATGTCGGCATCCCCAAAATATAAATCATCGCCGGAACGAGCAAGAACCCACCACCGATACCCAGAACAGAGGCCAATATCCCTCCGATAAACCCAATCCCGCCAGGAACCAATGCACTGATAAACAATTTTGACCGTGGAAAGCGCATCTTATAAGGCAAAGACGCAATAAATGGCGAAACCCTGAGCGTGTTAAACTCCTGACGTACATTCTTCTTTTTAAAGAACTTTGAAAACACGGTTTCAATCAGCATCATAATCCCGATCGAACTCAACAAAACCACGTAGATCAATGAAATCGCAAAATCAACCTGCCCAAAAAACTCAAGCAACTTAAAGATCATAATCCCGACGAATGAACCCATAATGCCGCCAGTCAACATAACTAGCCCCATCTTGATATCAACATTATTACGCCGCCAATGCCCAATCGCCCCTGAAACACTGCTCGCCACCAACTGGCTAGCTTGCGTCCCTACTGCAATTCCGGGTGGTATGCCTGTAAAAATAAGAAACGGCGTGGTCAAAAACCCGCCGCCAATGCCAAAAACCCCAGACAAGAAACCAACAAAAGCGCTCACCAGAAAAATAATTTCCGCTGAAACGCTCATCTCGGCAATAGGTAGGTGAATCTGCATAAGCTATTAAATTTGCTACGTCATTTATGGCACTTACAATGCACTAATATAACGCATAAACGCAAGCCATACATTGGAAGATGTTCCGAAAATTAGAATGTGTAATCGTCAATCTCACGGCGGCCATGAATAACCGTCTCACCATCATAGAAATCGCGATAATACCCGCGCTTAAATGGCACCATCGGCTTAAAATCAACGGATTTCAATATGCTCATAAAGGAAGGATACCATTTATCAAATGCCGCCTGCTCCGCGCTACACTCATAAATATAAAGCTTATTTTGATAATGAGATGCGAACACAATCGCACGACGAATAGATTTCGGCTGATCAAACCCTTCATAGGTAATATCAGCCATAGACGCAAAACCACGTCCAAAACCGGTGTTATTTTCCACATGATTAACCGCTGCATGCTTGTATTCATCGGTATAACCATCCCAAAACTCCAAGCCAAAATACTCACGCTGCAATGGACCACTATTGGAAACTGGCTGCATTCTAAAACGTCCGTCATCCCGAATACGCAAACGACATTGCGCATCCTCAAACTGACCCGTCACCACTGGCGCGGCGATACGCAAAACCTCATCATAAGCAATATTGCTAACAATGCCCCAACGATCTGGAAACGTCAAAGAAACGTCCTTTTCTTGATTTTTCCAGACAAAAACATCTGCCTTTGCCATCACAGGAAAAGCCACAATCGCAACAAAGGCAAACGAAAATAGTGATTTATAGTAAGACATGAAAGGAACCTCTCGGAATATAGTATGCCAAATTTCGCCCTATCATGCCACTATAAAAGTAAAGACGAAGTTAAGAGCTTTTAACAAATCCCATAATATCCCGAACCTCATCCAATGTCGGCTGCGCAAGTTCACGCGCTTTCGCATTCCCCATCGCCAAAACACCATCAATATAAGTCGGGTCATCCATCAAATCACGCATCTTTGCCGTAATCGGCGCCAAATGCTCAACCGCCAACTCCGCAAGCGCAGGCTTAAACTCGCCCCATCCCTTGCCCGCGTATTGCGCAACCACATCCGCCTGTGAAATCCCCGCCAACCCCGCATAGATATTCACCAAATTCTTCGCACCCACACGCCCTTCAAGCCCCTCAACCGTCTCAGGCATACCATCAGGATCCGTCTGTGCCTTCTTGATTTTCTTGGCAATAACATCCGCATCATCCGTCAAACTAATGCGTGACTTCTCCGATGGATCTGATTTGCTCATCTTTTTCGCACCATCCTGCAATGACATCACCCGCGTTGCCGCGCCCATAATATACGGCTCCGGCGCAACCAAGGTTTCCACGCCATATCGCGTATTAAATGTCGCCGCAATATCACGTGCCAATTCCAAATGCTGCTTCTGATCATCCCCAACGGGCACATGCGTCGCCTTATAGATAAGAATATCCGCCGCCATCAACACAGGATAAGCAAACAAACCAAGCCCTGCACGCTCCGCATTCTTGCCCGCCTTGTCTTTAAACTGCGTCATACGCTCCAGCTTACCCATCTGAGTCATTGTCGCCAAAAGCCACATCAACTCTGAATGTTGAGGCACTGCCGATTGCACAAATATCGCCGCGCGCGACGGATCAATGCCCCCCGCAATATACGCCGCAACAATCTCACGCGTTGCCCAGCGCAAATCATCTGGCTCTTGTGGCACCGTAATCGCATGCAAATCCACAACACCATATAGGCATTCGCTATCTGGCTCATCCTGCAACGCCACCCAATTTTTAAGCGCCCCAAGATAATTCCCAAGGTGCAAATTCGCCGTCGGCTGCATACATGATAATATTCGTTTCAAAACAGTAACTTCCTATATTTTCTTCTTCTTAAAGTATCGCTTCAAAGCACGACGATCAACCGCCCCACTGCCAAGGATTAAAGCAGCATAAACAACCATCCCACTAACAACAAGTCCACCAAGCGCAAACGAGCTTAAAAGCTTCGTATCAAATATCGCAAATTTAGAACCAACATAAACAACCAAAGCCATGATAATGCTCGATAAAACAATCTTCACCGCCGCCGTCTTAAACCGTACATCCAAATGCGCCGCCTCCATACCGCGCAAAAACCAAATATGCGCACCAAATTGAAGCCACGCCGTCAAACCGGTCGCAAGCGCAATCCCTGCAACCCCCATAAACTGTATAAACGCAATCGAAAGCACGACATTCAAAATCGTCGCAACCACCGAAATTTTAACCGGTGTCACAGTATCCTGACGCGCCCAATGCGCCGTTGAAAACACTTTAATGGCAATATAAGCAGGCAAACCAATCGCATAGCACCGCAAAACAAGCGCCGTAACCGCCGTATCCCCCGCGTCAAAAGCCCCACGTTCAAACAAAACATAAATCAACACATCAGGGATAACAAACAACGCCGCCGCCGCTGGAAGCGCCAACAACAAACACAGCTCAAGCGCACGGTTAAACAAATCACGTGCTTCTTGCATATTCCCCTTGGCCATTGCCTTTGACAACATCGGCAACAACGCCGTGCCAACCGCAATGCCAACCACACCAAGCGGAAGCTGATTAAGACGATCCGCATAATAAAGATAAGAAATCGACCCCGCCGTTAAAAAAGACGCTAAAATCATATCTGCAAATAAATTGATATGCATAACCCCCGCGCCAATAACGCCCGGGCCCATCAATTTAAACACACGCTTAATATCACCATTAAATTTCGGACGCATAATCCGAAACTTCAAACCAACACGCCAAGCGGCAATCAAAAGCCAGACCACCTGCGCCACACCCGCAAATAAAACACCATATGACAGCGCATGCCCCGCGCTCTCAAAATGCCCCGCCATCAACAATGAACCAATCAAACACACATTAAAAAGAACGGGCGCAAACGCAAACGGCGCAAACCGATCAAGCGCATTCAAAACCCCACCAAGCAAGGCTGTAAGCGACATCAGCAAAAGATAAGGAAAGGTAATGCGCGTCAACTCAATCGCTAAATCATAACGAATAGAATCATCAACAAACCCCGGCGCAATGACGTTCATAATATACGGCATGCCAATCATCGCCAAACACGTAAATGCCGACAGCAACAAAAGCATCACCATAAACGCATTATTCGCAAACGCATCCGCCGCCTCACGGCTTTCATCTTCAAGCTTATGCGAATAAAGCGGCACAAACGCCACCGAAAACGCTCCCTCCGCCGTCACCCTACGAAAGAAATTAGGCAGCTTAAGCGCCACGAAAAAAGCATCCGCAACAGGCCCCGCACCAAGCACAGCCGCCGTCAAAACATCACGCGCAAACCCCGCCACACGGGATACCCCCGTGAGCCCCGCCACCGTCGCCATTGCTTTTGCAAGTTTCATATATTAGGACATACATGGTTACATTGGAGATCACAATATGCAGAACCCTGAGAAAACACAGTTTGGCACAAAAACTGTAACGCCCGAAGAAAAGACACACCTTGTCCACGGCGTATTTGATTCCGTCGCGGCTAAATATGACATCATGAATGACCTGATGTCTGGCGGCCTTCATCGCCTTTGGAAAGATCGCCTCATTCGCATGATACGCCCGAAGCCCAATCAAAAATTCCTCGATGTGGCCGGCGGCACAGGCGACATAGCATTCCGCCTGCGCAAACGTATCGGCCCAAAAGCCGACATCACCATCTGCGATCTCACCCCCGCAATGCTGGAAGTTGGCCGCGACCGTGCCATCGACAAAGGCTGGATCGAGAGCTTTAACTGGATCAGCGGCAACGCCGAAGACCTGCCCTTCCCCGATAATCACTTCGACATCTACACAATCGCATTCGGCCTGCGCAACGTCACCCATATCGATAAAGCCCTCGCAGAAGCCCATCGCGTCCTAAAGCCCGGCGGAAAATTCTTCTGCCTCGAATTCAGCCATGTAGAAAACCCACTGCTTGCAAAAGCATATGACGCCTATTCATATGCCGCGATCCCAACCATGGGAAAAATCATCACGCAAGATTCGGACAGCTACCAATACCTCGTTGAGAGCATCCGCAAATTCCCAACACAAAGAAAACTCGAATCCCGTATGAAAGATGCTGGCTTCGCCCATACTCATTACACCAACATGAGCGCAGGAATTGTAGCGATTCACCAAGGACTTAAGCCTTAAAGCTTATTTTTAGGCCAAACCGCGCAAATTTTACATATTAAATATAACTGTAAATACAGGCCTTTAAGGATTTTTATTGACAGAAGACGCTAAGAGTCGCAAATTAGCGCACATCCAAAAAATAAATTGTAGGGATTAACTGAGAGGAAATTTTTCTAATGAACAACTTTACTAAATCAATCGTATATTCAGGTGTAGTTTTGGCTGCTGGCCTTGTTGCCATCTTCGCAATCTATAACAACATCTCCGGAACAAGCGACGTCTCTTACATCGAGCCAGCCGCAGGAAATGAAAGTGCCCCTGAAGGCGTTTCCGAAGGTATCGCAAACATCACAAATTCAGCAAAAGAAGCGGCAAATGATGCTGGCGAAACAATCTCCGCAACGTCCGCAAACGCAACTGAAGCTGCTGCTGGTGCATATGAAGAAACAAAAGAAACTGCCGCTGACGCCGCCGAAGCAACAAAAGAAACAGCTGTAGAAGTTGGCCATGACGCTGCTGAAATGGCGAAAGACGCTGCTGACGCAACAACCGAAGCCGCATCTGATGCCGCCGAAGCAACTGGCGCAACAGTAAGCAAAGCCATCGAAAGCGCAAAAGAAGCCGCAGCCGAAGCAAAAGATGCCGTTACAACATCACCTGCTGAAGAAGCTGCAAACGCCGCGGAAGAAGCAAAAGAAGATGCTAAAGACGCTGCTGAAGAAGCAACAGACTCTGAGCCAGCTTCTGGCGAAGAGCTTATGGACAAAGCAAAAGAAATCACTGAGTAATTAACACTCACATATAAAGATTTATAAAAGCCTCGCTTAACAAAGCGGGGCTTTTGTTTTATAAAACGATCTATGACAGACATTTTAAAAAACAAATCAATTCTCCTCGTGATCTCCGGCGGCATCGCCGCGTATAAATCACTAGAGCTGATCCGCCTCCTCAAAAAATCAGGGGCATCCATTCGCTGCATCCTAACCGAAGGCGGCGCACAATTCGTCACCCCCTTAAGCGTCTCCGCCCTGTGCGAAGAACAAGTCCACACCGATCTATGGTCACTCAAAGATGAAACCGAAATGGGTCACATCCGTCTCTCACGCGAAGCTGACCTCATCGTCATCGCCCCCGCAAGCGCGAACATCATTGCACAAATGGCCAACGGGCTCGCAAACGACCTTGCCTCCACCACCCTGCTGGCCAATCACAACACCCCCGTCCTGATTGCACCCGCCATGAACCATGCCATGTGGAACAACCCCGCGACCCAAGACAACATCACAAAAATAAAATCCCGCGCCATCACCTTGATCGGCCCCGAACACGGCGCCATGGCCTGTAACGAAGAAGGACTAGGCCGCATGAGCGAACCCGAAGACATCCTCGCTGAAATATACAAGACCATTAAGTGACAAAAAACAATCCGCAAAGCAGCGAGAGAAAAATGAGAGTAATTGTAACGGCTGGCCCAACATATGAGCCCATTGACCCCGTCCGCTTTATCGGCAACCGCTCTAGCGGAAAACAAGGTTACGCAATTGCAAAATCCTTATCCGATAACGGATTTGACGTCACCCTCATCTCCGGCCCAACGCATTTACCCGACATAAGCGGGATCACAATGATCCGCATTGAAACCGCAAAACAAATGCTGAAAGCGGTTCAAAACACCCTTTTATCATCACAACAAGACATCGCGATATGCGCCGCCGCCGTCGCAGATTGGGCCCCCACATTCTCCAACCAAAAAATCAAAAAAGGGTCAGGTGAACCGCAAATAACATTCACCGAAAACCCCGACATCCTCAAAACCATTGCCACGGCTCATAACCGCCCCACCCTTGTCATCGGTTTCGCCGCCGAAACCGAAAACCTTATCGAAAACGCAGCGGCAAAACTCAAGCGAAAATCATGCGACTGGATTTTAGCCAATGACGTGTCCCCCGCAAACGAACACAATGTCTTTGGCGGTGACAACAATCACATCCACCTCATCACCAACGAGACACAAGAAGATTGGCAAACAATGAGCAAAATCGCGATTGCCGATAAACTCACCAACAAAATTCAAAACCATTTCGAAAATCAAAAAAAATAACCCCATCCCTCACAGTGAGGCTAGGCAGAAACACAGAACTGTATTAATAATACACCATCATTAAAATATGCGACATTCAGACGAATAGACGAAAGATCACAAATGCCAGAAGTAAAAGTCAAACTCCTCCCCCTTGAACATGCCGTCGGGCTTCAACTCCCTACCTACGCGACCGAACAATCCGCAGGGATGGATCTCTCCGCCGCACTTGAAGAAGCCATCGAACTCGGCTCTGGCGAACGCGCACTTGTTCCGACCGGGCTATCAATCGCCCTCCCCCCCGGATATGAAGCTCAAATTCGTCCGCGCTCTGGTCTTGCTATCAAAAACGGAATTACTGTCCTCAACTCCCCCGGAACGATCGACGCTGATTATCGCGGTGAAATCAAAGTGATCCTCATCAATCACGGTCAAACATCATTCACAATCGAACGCGGCATGCGTATCGCACAAATGGTTGTAGAACGCTACGAAACCGTTGGCTGGGAAGTCGTGACCGAGCTTGACGAATCCACCCGCGCCGAGGGAGGCTTCGGCTCCACAGGAACGAAGTAAGCAGCGCTCAAACTAAATCCACAAACAACATCCTCGCGCAGGCATTTTCTGCGTGACCTTTACGCGCCCTACGTCTAGATTCTAACCATGTCAAACCCCGCGTTAAAAGAAACGGTTCAACCAACCGAAAGCCCCGCCGATGCATATCTCGCCGCGGGAAACACCCCCATGATGGCGCAATATCTCGCGCTCAAAGATCGCTATCCCGATGCCCTCCTCTTCTACCGCATGGGTGATTTTTACGAACTCTTCAACAACGATGCAATCAAGGCCGCCGAAACCCTCGATATTACCCTGACAAAACGCGGCAAAAAAGACGGAACCGACACACCTATGTGTGGCGTGCCATTCCATGCCTATGAACCCTATCTCGCGAAACTCATCCGCGCAGGGTTCAAAGTCGCCATCTGCGAACAAACCGAAACCCCAGCAGAAGCAAAAGTCCGCGCGAAAGCCGAAGGCCGCCCAGCATCAAAAGCACTCGTGAACCGTGACGTTGTTCGCCTCGTCACACAAGGAACCCTGACCGAAGACACCCTCCTCAACGCCCGCGAAAACAACTATTTAAGCGCCCTCACCGAAATCGGCGGCCAATACGGTCTCGCATGGGTGGAACTATCGACAGGTGCATTTTCGGTTCAATCCGTGTCAAAAAATAACATCAACGCCGCCATTGGCCGCATCGACGCACGAGAGACCCTGCTCTCCGACCGGCTGCAAGAATCCTTTAGTGATATTTCAAACAAAACAATCCAGCCCCAATCCACCTTCAACGCCGATAACGCAAAAAAACGCTTAGAATCCATGTTCGGCGTCGACACCCTTGAATCCTTTGGCGCATTCTCACGCGCAGAGATCGCCGCCGCTGGGGCTTTAATTGATTACGTCGAGCGCACACAAATCGGCAAAATGCCCTATCTCGAAAAACCCCGCCAAATCTCGCATGGCGACACACTCGAAATCGACGCCGCAACACGCGCCAATCTGGAACTCACACGCACCCTGTCCGGATCACGCAAAGGCAGCCTCCTTGATTGCATAGACCGCACAGTCACCGGCCCCGGCGCACGCCTCCTCCAATCATATCTTGCCGCTCCCCTAACCGATATCAAAGCCATAAACGCCCGCCTTGATCGTATAACATGCCTCACCAATGATCCGCATTTTAACGACACTTTGCGCGAGCAACTCAAATCCACACCCGATATGGAGCGCAGCCTCGCACGCCTTACCGTCGGCAGAGGCGGCCCACGTGACCTCCTGATGCTCTCCGACGGCCTCAAAAGCATAGAGATCATTCGCAGCACAATCCAGGCCAACGAAACCGCCCGCAGCGTCTTTTCCGACACAGTCAATGACCTCAAATCGCTCCCCCATTTAAGCGATTTTCACGACACTCTCAAAAACGCAATCGACCAAGATTGCCCCGCTTTATTGCGCGAGGGCGGATTTATTGCACACGGATATGACCGCCGCCTAGACGAGCTAAAAGCCCTCAAAACCCAAAGCCGCAAAGTCATCGCAAAGCTTCAGGGCGAGTACCAAGCCAAATCAGGGATCGAGACACTCAAAATAAAATTCAACAATGTCCTTGGCTATTTCATCGAAGTCACGTCAAAACACGCCGACGCCATGATGGGCAATACAGATTTCATCCATCGCCAAACCATGGCCAACGCCGCCCGCTTCACCACACCCGAATTAACAGAATTAGAGCGCGACATCACATCCGCTGGCGAAAAATCTCTCGCGCTTGAGCTGGAAATATTCGATAAAATCGTCGACGCATGCATCGCCTATGCTTCTGACATCGGCACTCGCGCCCGCGCCCTCGCCAGCATTGACTGCATCGCAGGGCTCGCCACACTCGCCGCAGACATGCAATACACACGCCCCATCCTCGACACATCGCTCAATTTCAACATCCAGGGCGGCCGCCACCCCGTTGTCGAAGCAGCCCTTAGAAAAGACACGCAAAATTTCGTCCCCAATGATTGCGACCTCAGCGGCGATCAACGCCTCTGGCTTCTCACTGGCCCGAACATGGCGGGTAAATCAACCTACCTACGTCAAAACGCACTCATCGCAATTCTCGCGCAAATTGGCTCATTCGTCCCTGCAAAATCGGCGCATATTGGCGTCATTGACCGTGTCTTTTCACGCGTCGGCGCATCTGATGACCTCGCCCGTGGACGCTCCACATTCATGGTGGAAATGGTTGAAACCGCTACAATCCTTAACCAAGCAACAGAGCGATCACTGGTTATCTTGGACGAAATCGGGCGCGGAACCGCGACCTTTGACGGCCTATCCATCGCATGGGCCTGCGTTGAAAATCTGCATGAAGTGAACCGCTGCCGATCCTTATTTGCAACCCATTACCACGAGCTCACCGCCCTCACCTCAAAACTCGATGCGCTCACCTGCTATTCCATGGCCGTAAAGGAATGGAAAGGTGAGATCATCTTTATGCACCAAATCAAAAAAGGGGCAGCGGATCGCTCCTACGGTATTCATGTCGCAAAACTCGCAGGCCTCCCCGACGCCGTCATTGAACGCGCGGGAGTCATCCTCGAACTGCTCCAAACCGGCGAGCAATCAGGAAACCTTACAAAGCTCGCCGATGACCTACCGCTATTCTCATCCGTAGCCCCGCAAAAAGCATCACCACAAAACACCGCATTAACAAACGCCCTCAACGACATCGACCCCGATGCCCTGACGCCGCGCGACGCACATGAATTGATCTACACCCTCAAATCTC
>Ga0100391_1000415_pt1 | contig 50674 bp, 33 predicted proteins | sample CryGeymeta201515_FD_81541 | JGI IMG/M metagenome (GOLD analysis project Ga0100391, IMG submission 81541) | Groundwater microbial communities from Crystal Geyser aquifers in Utah, USA - Crystal Geyser metaG 2015-15 | ecosystem: Environmental > Aquatic > Deep subsurface > Groundwater | place: USA...
GTTCATATTACTTAAGCCCAACAAATGCTACTTCCAAAAACAACCCCGGGAATGTGTTTTTCCCTATCCCGGGGTAATTTTGCAATTCCCGGGGTAGGGATATCCCTCGATTGGTGACAACATGATTGTTGGATGTTGGATTAGTTTTGTTATATTGTTTGACTTCATACTTTCATATCAGGTTCAGGCAAGACATCTGCTTTGTCTGGCATCTTTTTATCCTTAAGAAACAGGCCAGGATTCACCTCAATTTTGCTCATCTATCCTGCGCCATCGACTTCGTTAAGTTCCTCCAAAGATACATCGATCATTTCTGGAGCCACCATCATGCCTCCATCGCCTCCTCGTCCAAAGCCACCCAAAGATGGTAATTCTCCTGCGCAAGGCAGTGCTGCCAGTGGTGAAGTTAAGTTGAAATTAAATTTGAAAAAGAACGGAGGCGAAGGAAGCGGCCAGCAACAAAGTACCTCCCCGAAACAGTCCACCAGTCCCAAACAAAACAGCATCAGCAACAGCAACAGCAACTCTCCCTCCACTGCCAGTAAGAAACGCAAATACACCCCACCTGCCAATGTTCCGCCGCATTTAGCAATGGCGTCCTTTGTACGTGTGCACCACCAATCATCTCGACTTTCTTTTGCATTGACCGAGCAGGGTAAATGGGCATGCAAGGGCAGCACTACTCTGTACGTCCAAGATTTAGCACCCCCTTTGCCTACGACGACCCAATTGGCCTTTCATTTGCGAGGAACGTGTCACGTAACTAATGTACAAGTTGAAACAATTGGATTGATACCTTCATCAGATGTGCTAGATACACCTACTACCAGAGCTACTGCCATGGAGTCTTGGAATACTACCTTTTCGCACATGGATCCTCTCGAACATGTGCTTATCAAACCTGCCGAATCGTACACCGAATCCGATTATATGGACTATCCAAACGTTCAACGATACGATGCTGATTCTCAAAGTTCCCGAGGTGCTGCTGGAATGACCACTGGATTAAGAGCGGCCAGTATTGCATCGAATATGGGTGAGCTCCGCTTAAACATTGACAGGCCTTCCAATGCAGCAGGACGGCCTCCCCTGCAAACACCAACTACGGCCTTGTCCCCGGAAGAACAGAAGCGACAAATCAAATGGCTTAAAGATCAGTGGGAACATGATTTGCGGGAAGGTCGTCACAACGATGGTAGCGGATCCATGACTCGCGAGTTGTGCGACAGACTGCACAAGCGTACGGAGCAACGCCGAGACGCGAGGATCCAATTGGTGGCATCTCGTTTGGCAGAGGCTTCGCTTACCGAACACGGACGACGGGCCTTCAAAATTACCATTGACTACGAAATTCCTGTGCCTCCTTCAGAATTGCACGCTGGTGGTTTGCACTTGCTGCCGACCAGCGAATACTGGCCGGCTCACGTGTACACGACGGCGGGTGTGTTTGGTGATCACGAAGGAGCCAGAAATTGGTTGCCCTGTTTGGACTCGGCTTCGTTCAAACACCGGACGTCGCATGAACTGATAGTGTACGTGACGGCTCCAATGCAAGAAGGAATGATTGCTGTGGGTTGTGGCGAGGACTTTGGCGTGAGTGATACAAGGTTGCATTATTGCCAAGATGCCAATCGAGAACGTTATAAGAAAACCTCTGATATCATAGGCGTCGATCACATGTCGTGGATTGGCAAACTGCAATCCGGCGCCAGCCACGAAATCAGTGGAAAGGTGAACGTTAAAGATATCACTAGCAACAAGGACGCTCCTATACCTCACGTTATTCCTCCTGACAATGATGTCACCATGACAGAAGTCACAAGCAGCGATGATGAACCTGATGCAGTCACTGCCGTAGCTTCGATGCAAGATATCTTGGCAACGCATGTGTGGGTGTCAACAAGTTGGATGCCTATACCTGCAAGGTCGTTGGGGTTTGCGATCGGGCCCTTTTGCGTAGTCGACGATCCAGAATACTTTGGACTGCCGGATCTAGATTCGGAAAGTGACGAAGGTGGATTCAGTGCTAATTTGCGACATCGCCGTAAAGTGGAGCTCGAGCGGGAGCGAGAGCGTATTGAAGATGCCCGTCTGAGAGGAGAAGGCATTCGGGAGGCCTACTTTGCTCCTATTTTCGAGCGTAAGTACATTCATGCCCATGTCGACACAGCTCTCTTAGAAGAACCAGTCGAGCCTAATATTACTTCCGGCAAAGCAGAACAAGGAAGTGGCGACGAAGCCGTCGAAGAACCATCAAGTGCGATTCAAATTAATATTCAACCTAGAAAACAACGACAAATTGAAGTATCTAATGATTTGAAAGAAGCAATGTTTTTTGGTACCGCTGGAGTTGCCCACAGAGCTTTGTCACTGATGCGTGACATTTTGGCATTGCCATCATATCGCACATCCGGCTATTCTCAGATTTGGATTCCCAATGCCGTCAATGGAGGCTTTTCTTGTGGCGCCCTTCATTCGTGCCCTGAAGTCTTAGGTGCAAACGCCTTTCTAGGCGGGGCAATCATGGATGCTGGCTTGTTACCACCGGTCGGCAAGTGTATCACCTTCTTCCATGGAGGTGGGCGTGTCTTGCAGATGCTTCAGGCACGCTGCGCCATTCGAGGGTGGATTATTGCATGTTTACCGCTTGGAGGCCAAGATGATGTTGGCCAGGGTTATATTCATTCACTGATTGAGTCGTTCTTAATGAGTTTATACGAACGTGGACATGGAGCCTATGGCGAAGGTGGTGCCAAGGGATCAATGTTCTACACAAAGAGATACTCCGTCAGCAGTGGTCTGAATAGTACTAATTTGGATTTTTTACCCGTCCGAAATGTCGAGGATGCTGTAGACGTGGCGATTGGAGGAGTCATGGCGGCTGTACCTGTGGAAGACCGTAACAATGAACTATTGTGGCGATCCACAAGCAATGGGACAGAATCGCACACATCTGGCATGGACGAATTTGCTGTCAGGCAGATCTTGTTGAAAGATGCAGTCGACGTTCTAGAACGTGGAACAGACCGAGACAAGTATGTTCCCATGCCTTCAATGGGATGGCTCGGATCACACTTGTCTCTTTCTTTCCTATCCAGCAATGCTACTTCAAGTAGCGATCTGGGCGGAGGTGCACTGGAATTGGTGCATGCGACTGGAGGGTTGGTGTATAGGTCTCTCAAAACAGAGTTACTGCAAAGGATAGTTGAAGGAAGAGCTGGTGTTGCTAACTTCATTCGACTGGTGCGGGCGGCCTTTATAGCATCCCATTTGGACGATGTTGGGGAGAAAGACCTCAAGATGCCATCAAGCAAACGAGACAAAAGGAAAGAGGTCCAGACTGATTTGATCGCTACGACAAAGACAAAGGAACCTGAACCAATTATTGAACCACCGAAGCCTCGCTTTGTTATTTGCGTCAATGAGTTGATGAAGAAGAAAGGTTTGACTCTTACATTATTTACGAGAGCTCTGCAAAATCTGGCTGGGCGCATAAGAGAGGCGCTTCTGCTTGGCAAGCTGGTTGATGTTGACCGTGAGTGTATCGACCCGAGAACGAAGCGTCCCATGGTGACACCAGAAGGCTTTCCCAACTCATACGTGAAAGGGGCATCGTCACTTTATCTGCGGGTCGGTGTGCATGTTGAGTCTGCACAAGCCTCAGTTGCATCCTCCGCTGCAGCCAATCCCGGGGGCATTCAGCTACAAGCATTTGCAGAGCCAGTTATTCCTGAAGGTGGCATTGCGTACAGTGGTCCTGTTACCTTTCGTATTGTCGAAAACGAGGGCCAATTTCGTGAATTTGTTAAGGACCTGACAGCAGATGGAAGCAGGAGAGACTGGGGGGCCACACATCTGCACGCCAAGCCTGTGACGACAGCAAAAGCTCAGACTGCAGCGAGTGGTGTCATTGAAATGTCTTCCAAAGATAAGGCTGGTGGTGGTGCAACCAAGGGCATTTTCTCGTCTAACAACCTTCATACGGGAGGTTACCAAGCCATTGAATTGATTCGTCTGACCAACTTAACGCCGCTTTTATGGGTCCGAGTGGACCCTATGGGTTTGTATGGTGGCCGGATTAGTGTACAACAGCCTGATGCTTGCCTTGCGGAACAATTGTTTCACGACGGTGATGCCGCAGCGCAGGTTGAAGCCATGCGACATTTGGCCGAACGTCCATTGCGAATTCAGGGCTCCGTGAAAGCCACTTCTATTTATGATGTCAAGGTTTCGGAGCTTCCTGTGCGCGTCTTGGCTGATTGCCTCAGAGGTTCCCCGGCTTTGCACAGCTCGTTACCACACACTCCTGCCGTTCGAGCACAAGCCGCATTGGCGATTGCTCAGTGGCAGAACAATAAAGCTCCGCAATCGAGAAATGCTATAGGTGACGACCTCTGGATTGGATTGAAATTACTGATCCAGTACTTCAACGAGAGATTTATTATCAATAAAAGTGTCATGCCTGTAAAATTCACACGGACCGTGCTTCGAAAAAGCGAAGAAGAGGCAGCACACGAGGCAACGGCTACTGAAGGCGGTGCACCCAATCCAAATCCTAAGGAGGACTTTTCTTACCAGTACCTTGACCAAATTGGTGATGGTATTGACAGAGCTACTGCTCTCGAGGAAGCAGAAGAAATTGGATTGGAGGAAGATGAGGAATACCGAGTGCGGTCTGCCGCCATCATTGCCATATCATCCATACGGGCCAAGGATGGTATGACACCTCCGATGGTATTAGAGTTTTTGGAGACAATTTTGGAAGGCGAAGATACGGAGATGTCCGGAAATGTTGTATACCCAGACGAAGACGTTATGTCTGAAAATAAAACCCGCCGGGCCAACGACTCCAAAAAGAGCGACAAATCTGGTTTCAGTGATGCCTTGCTTATTCCTCTTCCATACGTTTCCAGTGCGATTGTTGCAGACTCTTTATTGGCGCTATGTTTTGTGAATGCCTCTCCAGCGCTTATTACAAACCCGGCAACGGGAAAATCTGTCCAATCCACCGCTCGGCATCCTGTGGCAAAACTCATGGAGATTTCACTTCGTTGGCTACGCTGGGAGCTCTATCGCGAGTCAATACGAGCGGAAGCAGAGGCAGGAATCAGGGCCGGTGTCGGCGGACGGTGCCAGGATACAGTGGCCGCATGTGCTATCTCCGCTTTGTCATCTCTTGCCATTCTACGGCAAAGCACTACAGACCCCGTCGAAAGGCCACCACCAGACGACGATGGCGAGGAAAATGCTGACCCTGAAACAGAAATTAAGGGAGTAGACTTACTTGACGAAGTAACTGCCGCAAGCTTTTACGTTGAAATCTTCGATCGAAAACCTCATGTCTGTGATTTGACACGTGCTGCAGCTGCTCAGGCGGCAGCCTGCGTGTACTGCGCATCAGACCGGTTTCAGACAAAACAAGGGCGTCCTGTTGGGTTGCTGGCCGCCTTGGAATTTTTGCTTGAACGTATCAATGATCAAACAACCTCTTTGAGTCTGAAGCACTCACTTTCCTTGCTCATGATGGATGCCTGCACAGGAAAGATTTGCTCAGTGCAACGTGTAGCCACAATTGGCGGCAGAAACGAGCTTCTGCCGTCCGCTGCAAGATTTTACAACGGGCCTCTTGGTGCTAGTCATGGAGGTGACAGTGGAAGCGCCTTTTTATTGGCCGTTAGCCCGGCGACTTACCCCGCTGCAAATGCTGTAAACGATGGAGCTAGGCAAGGGCTTCGAATGTTGTCCCGGGCTGGTCGTCCTAAGGAGGCAGCAACTGAAGAAATTGTGGTGCGCGTTGCACGATTCGCCACCAATCTCTGGAGGACTATTAATGGAGAAGCTATTGAAATACAAAGCGGCCAGACTCCTTTCTCCCAACCTAGTGTACTGAACGGTGTATGTGCCCATGACGGTCACTTGCGATGCGCACTGCTGTCTTTATGGCAATGGATCTGGCCCGATCGCTGTGCAGCTGTCCAGCAAGCTCAAGCATGGAAGACATACGAAGGAACGCAAAAATACGAAGAACTAGGAGCGAATTATGTCATGAAGCAATCAGACGAAGAGAAGGCAGCCGCAGCTGCCGAGGAAGCCTCATTGGAAGGGATCAATCGCTTGGTCAGTGTCGAATTAGAACGACAAAGATGGCGAGGCCAAATGGCAATCTCCGCATACGAGTTCAACAAACAAAGTGGTTCCAAAGTTGACGTGAGCACTGCAGAGCAAGGGCTCGGGCAGCCCTTGCCTCCTATCCAACGTGATACTGCTTTTCGAAATGGCGGATGGGTTGCATCGGCAGCGCAACAGCGACGAGCTCTGCATTTGGATGGTGGTATGGCCGTGACCAAGCTTCGTTTGAACCTAAACAAACCTACTTAACAATTGTGCTATTTGCTATTAACACAAAAAATGCTTCTTCAAGGCTCCGGGTCGCTGGGGTTCCGGGGCTGACTGATATCTGCCACAATAGGATTTAATGCCGCAGAAAAATCCTTGACAGCCATGCGCAATTTCAGATGAACATGTCCACCGCCCATCCAAAAATATTTTAAGGGAGGAATAGTAGAAGCCAAAACAATGCGTACTGGCGACAGAAGTCCAAAGGGAACCACAGCATTGTTGTCGTATCCTGTAATTTTGGCATTGTCTTCTTCGGAGGCAATTCGGATATCAAAATGACTTTCGTCCAAACGATCCGGTACCGGTCGCAGAGCGCGCAGAGCCGTAACTAGTTTCTTGGTATCTAAAGTAGCCTCATATTGGAGGACAATCAGAACAAAGCGCGGGTTGGTAGGATCGTCATTGGCTTCGGGGGCCTTACGATTTTCCATTAAGAGAGATTTGCAAAGGTAGTTTGTGTTGGGGGCCCCTAGTTCCTTGGCTCTTTCGCTGAGGGGCCACTCATAGTATTCTTTTTTGACCCATTTCCAGGTGGCACTGTACAAACCCAGCTCTTCCACAGCTTTACGGGCACGAATTATTTGCTCATCAATTTGAACGTCGCCATGAGGACATCGGAATCTCTTCTTTTCGAGAGTTTCGACACGCTGAAGTAGTGATGCAACGTCTACCATCTGAGCGAGTTCATTTGGGCAGTGCAGTGCAGCACAGGAAAGTTAGACAAATATGAACGAGGAAATCAGCGCTTAACTGGAAAAGCTGTCATGATAAATGGTACTTACTTGACACACCTTCAAACTTCAAATATTGCGGTATTACGTCTGCGGTACTTTACTGTATTTTAGTACGTTGGGATGAGCTATTTTATGAATACGTTCTCGAGTACTCGTACTACTTACGAGTAGGTCGGTGTCGTGCAGTGCAAGGTGTTTTTAATATAATATTATAATTATGTAGCTAGTCAAAAATTCTCGAAGATTTTGACCAGCAGACAAATTTTGACCAAAGTAACATGTCTCTTTTTTAGAGTACGGTATCGTTGTTTTCTTAATAATAATATTCTGAATTATCGACCAACATCTCCTTTATTACTTCCCCGTGGAAGGTAGATATGTTGGAGCATATGTGCATCAGCGTTTCGGTCCTCCAGCTCCTAATACTAAGTAGCTAGCTAGCTAGTACTACTAGTAGGTCTCTACTACTTATTAGTAGTATAGAAGAGTACTACTCCCTCCGTAAAGGAAAACATGCTGATGGAAGCCTACCTTGCCTCTGGCCGTTAAATAAGCGTGTGGTACATTTCTACAGGAGTTCTACAGGAGACAGGCTTACTCGTTGGCGATAGTAGTGAACAGTACAAGAGTCCATATATCATGGAAAATAACCCAAATAACACTCTATTTTTAAGCAAAGGAAGGAGGCATTAGATGCTACTTGCATCCTTGTTATTGCCTTTCAATCTTTTCATTGTTCGTTTAGGAGTAATAGTCCTTGTACTTGCATTTCTGTACAGTCCATACTTAGTGAGCAACGGGTGTTTCAGTAGAGAGGTCACATTTTTGTGCTCTTTTAATGCTCTGTATTGTCTTAACTTCCCTTTCTTCCTACTATTGTTATATATGAATAGAAAGACAATTTTAGAAGGATTAAGGACATCTATCTTGTGTTTAATGATATCTAAAAATTATTAATGAAAAGATCCGTTGAACCCTACATCAGCATGCTTTTGATTACGGAGGGAGTAGCTACTACAGTATGACGTCTACTACTAGCTACTACTAGTAGTAGAGAGATTAGACTAGCTAGCTCCGGGGCGAAGGAGCCTTCCTGTCAACAATTTTTTGCAGTCTTCTCATAATTAATAAAAGTATGGTCTCATCCAAAAACAACTCAAAAATACCCATAGCATATTTTTAAGTCAACCACTATTGGTAGACTAGACTAGTGTAGTCTACTGTTTTTGCTTTGCTTTGCTTTTTGAGTTACTATTGGATTAGTATTTTTTGAGACATTGAAATTCTTGAACCGAGTTAAAGCCATTCTTTCCGAGGCGATAATGACGAGATTATCACGGCAAGAGTAGTTTTTGAAGTGCTCCTGGTAGAACACCATGGTATGGTACTACCTGGTACTACTACTAGTAGCTACCAGTACTCGCTCTACTACCGTACTACAGTATGGTACTTGTTAGTACCAACTGGTACTACTCCTACCTGGTCCTTTTTTACCTGGTAGTACTGGTAGTACTGGTAGTACTGGTAGCTGTACCAGGTAGACTAGCTACAACTGTCTAGCTAGCTCTAGTAGTACCACTCCGAGTGGTAGTACGTACCGGTACGTAGTACCACTACTGGTGGTAGTAGAGGAGGGGTTCTATTCCATTCTCGAAGAGAAGAGTATTTAGTGAACACTTATGGTACGTAGACGCTGACACTTGTAAAAATATGAATTACTCCTGTACTAGTCTAGTACCGGTACCTGGTACCGTACTGGTAATAGCTACCTGCTAGTAAACACTTTACCGTAATAATTACATCAATTTATTAACTACTACCTTACTGTCCTAGTAAATGTGATAGAGTGGAGATGTAGATACGGTAGCTAGCTACGGTAGTAATCAACTTGAGAGGTGTACCACTCCGTAGTATTCCAATAATAAATAAAAGCAGTCATAGATAACCAATTTGACCACTCAGAATAAGATGCCTGACATAGTGATCGTGATCTCTGATTAGAGATGAAAGAGCGGAACTCTGCGACTTCCTTTTACAGTCACATTAAAACAAAACAAAAGAGTTTAACTGAAGAACTCATCTCTATGCTCTACTACTGCTACTAGCTACAGTAGTAAACAACAAAGAGCCAGTAACAGGGGGATAATTGGGGGTTCGAGCAGCAAAACGGGAAACAAACAATATAGCAAGCAATACAGACGACGAAGAAGAGATAGTACTACAATGGATGGCCTTTCGGATATTTTGAAGGAAATTTCGCCAGCGGTGGCATCCTACAAAACGACCAAGAATTTGGATAACAGCTCAACGACAGACATTACTGATACCACAAGTAGCACGCTGGGATCTTCCAGATCCAATGCTGTCGCTACACCCATTGCCGCCAAGGAAACCAAAAAACACTCCAAAGGAGCACCCTTTCGTCGCACGGCCAGTAAACCCGGGCATCAACCTATCCGTCGCGTGAGAAGCAATGAGGTACATGTTAACGCCAAGAAAGGAGGAGTTGCCGAAGAAAATCCTTTGAATTCTTCTGTGGCCTTTTACGATGACTTTGATTATAGTATGAGTGAAGTGCAGCTGAGTGGTGGCGGCAAGGTTGCTACTACGGTTGGCCACAAGGACAAGGGGCAACATAGGAAGAAAATGGGCCGAGGCACAGGAGGTTGTTCTCATCATCACAGCAAGCTGGAAAGCGTGGGTGAAAGTACTGCGATGAAGGATTCGAGTGTCCGGGGAAATCATATGCGCAGAAAGGACGCCGAAACATCAGCAGCAGCAGTTACACACAGGCGAAGCAGCAGTTTTAATGACACATTTCCTAGTGTTTACGATGAATTTGACTTCAGCTTAAGCAGTGTGACTCCCAGCATTGCAGCCGAGGAAAAGAGTCGACGCGGTGCCTCTCGAACATCTTTGAGAGGCAGTGGCAGATACAAAAAGGATTCCAGTGAAGTTCCCACCCAAAAGGAGGTGATCAGCAGCTTTAATGACACCATTCCGAGCCTGTACGACACCTTTGACTTCAGTTTAAGCAGTGTGACCCCTAGCCTTGCAGAAGAAGAAAAGAGGCGACGTAGTGCCCGTCGATCATCATTGGGTGGCACTATGACCGACGGTAGTTGTGTTACTCCAAGTAATCGAAATGCACGGATCCCGAGGGAAGCCCAAAAATCAGCTCGGGCACGCATGCGTCAAGAGAGCAACAACATGAAACTGAAAACACCCAGATGCAAACGACCTGGATTGGTCCGTAGAAATAGCATTGGAAGCTCTCGAGATTTAGTGTCCGACAGAAATAACAAGCCGGATACGGATTTTGAAATGGAAAGAACGGGGAAAATGTCTACTCCCAAAACAATGAGATCCATCAGAAACAGGGATGCAGGGATAATGAGTCCTCTGGATAGTAGCTCACAGCGTAGACAACGTGGTTCACGACGTGCAACCTTAGCCACTCCGAGCACGGGGCGACGGCCAACAGTGAAGCGCAGTAACAGCATTGGTAGTACCAAGAAACAGGAAGAGAGTACCCCTTTCACGCCAGCCATGAAAGGCTCGCTGGCATCTAGTGGCCGAAATAGACAAACACCTACTCCCAGCACCCGACATCGTCCAGCTTTGAAACGCAGCAACAGCATTGGAAGTACACGAGACTTGAAGAAGGTGGAGGAACGGTCTAGTCATCCGATGGGAAACAGCAGTCGAAACCAGGGATCAGTCCGACGATGGACAGCCCGACGGCAGAGTCTCGCCGGTGCCAATGCCACAAACAAGCAACTAGTTGAAGTGGCTGTCGACTTTGCCAATGAGAAAGAGGATAAAAAAGTCCGAACAATGCAAAAAGCGGCAGTTCTCAAAAAGACTTTTGCTGCTGCCGCGACCGGTTTGGAATCTTCAATTCGCAGGTCACGTACTTCACTAACGTCGTAGTCTGAGACGCATGGTTCTTGTAGAAAGGCATCATTTGCCTTTTGAAATGTTGTCGGGATGAATTTCAACCGCTTTCAAAACCTTGGATGTATCACTGCGACGAGATAGAAACAAAATTACGTGGACAGAGCTCCATTGATTTACTCGCCGAGATTGCTTACTACGTAGAATGATTGAGTTTTTTTCATTATGTATTGCTGTAATCAATGCTATATTATTTCCCATCTCATTTCAAAATCTGTTCGGTTGTCTTCGTTCACACTATTGCTTGTACCCACAACAATCAAACCATATACTGTACTTTTCAAGTATCCATGGATTCCTTCTTGGTCGGATCGGGAACTCTAGTGCTCGTCGTTGGCGTGGTTGTCGATGAAGTTGCTGGTACCGGTGCTGGTGTTTTTGGTGGAGGCGCGGATGGTTTTGGCGGTGTTGCTGGTTTGGTGCCTCCACTTGTTGCCGATTCATTCGCCTTCGTTTTTGTTGTTGTTGTCGTTGTTGTCGACTTCAAATTAATCGGAATTTGTTGCCCTCGCAATGCTCCGTATCCTGGTTTGCTGGAGCTACTACCACTCGTAACTTTCTTACTAGGAGAAGCATCGGGACTATGGCCAAGAGCCGCTGTTGGTGCCATGGGTACCGCTGAAATCATCTTTTGGGCTACATGAGCACCACTCACCACGTCGAAGGTTCGAGCCGTCAATAAGATACTCTTTCGATCACTGTCATTGCTGTTACTGCTTTCTGGATTGATGGGCAACAGAATACCTCCGTAACACTGAGACGGAATGGGTGGCAGCGGAGCGGCATTAACCTGTTGTGCCAGCAGATTAAGTTTCGGAAGAGTGGCAGTCACAGCAGTGGGGTGATCCGGTCGCATTTCGGCGGCCAAAATGTAGTCCCGAGCACTGGGCTCGGGCAGGCCTGTAGACGATGATTTGTAGTGACTGCCGGTGGGATTGGCGGACGTGGAGGGTGGAGCAAACATGCCACTGGCGTGTGCGGCATAGTCTTGAGCATCTTCTTTCAATTCCTGAGCATACCGTCGAGCCTGTTCCAACAAACATGCCATGGCTTGGGGCGTCACATCAGCTCGGGTCATGGCATTGTGAGCCAATGCCGCTTCAACAATTTGAATTTGTTCGGGCAATATGCTATTGCTGGTACCCGCCATGGCCGTTGAGGTAGCACGGGATGACTTCGAGGGTGTTGTGGGAGGCAGCACGTCTTCAATGCGATACCACAAAGGATCCGTTTTTCGTGCAGTCATTAATGCTTTTGAATGCGCCAGGTCACCATGGGCTGCTCTTGCAGCCTGATGGAGGGCTGCATTCGATGCCGAACTGGACGACTTGGTGGTCTTTTTGCGGCGAACAATCTTTTTCTTAGTGCCATCATCGTTGGCGGCGGTGGGTGCCTTCTTTTTCTTCGTCACTTTTTTCTTAGTGGTCGTCGTAGTTGTCTTAGTGGTCGTCGTAGCTGTACCGCCAGCTTGGGCAGTAGATCCTGTCGTGGAAGTAGCAGAGGCTGTAGCGGGAATGCTGGCAGGAGCCGCACCAGGTGCTGGAGCAGGTGGATTGGCCATCTTCAAATATTTCAATAATCAAATGATGAGCGCGGTGTGAATTGTAAGTTAAGACCTGCAGCTTGGTTAATTCGGTGCAAAGCGATGAGTTGTGGACTTGGACGTATAGAACTTTCGGCGTAATAACCGACCGCTCTCTCTGATGCAGATGCTCTAATTACTTTCCGATCTTTGATTGAGGTTTGAGGTGAACACAGTAATAGTTTAGTATGGCATGGTAGCTAGGTCTACTCTACTAGCTAGCTACTAGGAGTAGTACCAGGTAGTAGCTACTACTACTAGTACTCTACTATGGAGTACTAGCTAGTAGCTAGTAGCAGCTACTTCAAATCGAATAATAGCCGACATGCTTTCGTTGTACTATTATTTTTTGAACGTTGACGTCACAATGCTGACTGAGATGGGATCTGTTCCTTAGTGACTGGGTCTACTAGTAGTCTTGAGAAAATAATAGGGTCCGCGCGGTATCACGTCTGTGCTGCTGCAAAAAATAATAATGCTTTATCTGCGTCCTCGTTTATTTTATTTGCTGCATGAAGAGAACAACCGTGTCAACTATCAAAAGTAAATACTCCAATAGTGTAGCAAAAACTATAGCTTAGCATTTTTATCAGTAAGAGCTACTCGTCGGCCATCCAACCTTCTTTTCGGAGAGCGCGCTCCAACTGGTGCTGTACCTGTCGTGCGGTTGCACGATCCGTGGGATTCTGGATCCAACTCATTCTAATGGCCTTGACGACGGCCTGAATCATCGGGTCTTCTGATTTGGCATATTCCTCGGGAATACGCTGTCTTTTTCCAGCCTTCAAGGCTGATTTAATGGTATTGCGAGAATGCTTTTCGAAAGGGAATTCTCCCGTCAATATGAAATAGAATATATTTCCCATACTGTACACATCTACTTTTTCTGTTTCGAGTTGATACATGTACTCTTCGGGAGACCTGAATTTACCTCGGTTCCGGGGAAACGTGAAACCACAAGATTCTTTGGTGACATTGCTAGGAGCATTTGCTTTCGGTAAATTAATCCAACGCCCTCGATTGAAATCATTGAGCTTAAAGGATGTTCGAGTCAGGCTGGTGTCTTCCCGGACACGGACGAATTGATCGGGAAAAATATCCGTGTGGGCCACGACAGGCTGTCCTTCTTTGGCCATATTGTGAAGATCGGCAATGGCGTGGGCCACATTGTAACTCAATTCCAGTTTGATGCGAGGTGTGTATTGGCTTTGAAAATTCTCTGTGACGCTCATCAAATTGCCACCCGCAGCAAATTCGTAAATGCCGGAGGTTCCACAATAGCCGTAAACGTTTAATAAGTATTTCGACGACTGCAATTCTGAAGCAACCAGGGCATCTAAATTGTGACTAGTAAATTGGACTTGGTGCCAATCCCTTTTGTACAGTAGTGTTTTGAGAGCAACAGGTGGATCGATGCTCTGCTGGTTGGGAACTTGTGTCCCGTTGTGGATCATCCATACGTTTCGGAATCCTCCGGCCGCAAGGCTAAAAGTGAATTTAGGATAAGGTCAGTGAAATCAAAACATCATCTTGAGGAACGAAGTAGTGAACGTAGAGAGAGGCCAGTACTTACAGTTGCGCTCGCACGGAATCATGAATGGCAGATTTGACTGTTGCTTCCGATGATGCAAATGTAATTCCTAGCTCGGTAGGAACATCTTGTTCGTGCATAGTATTGCACGTGGGATGAGAATTGGTTTGCCATTTGTATTGCATTTCACACCCCTCCAACACCGGCCATTTCATGCCTTCGTCTTTTTCTTCGAATCGAACGTCACTGAAATTAGTAAAATCCACATCAAATGTAACAGATCGACCAGGTAAAAAGGGAGGAAAGAGCTCAGTGTACTCATTGGTAGACTTCAAATGGCGTCGTTGTCGTTTGAATTGTTTGCGTTTGGGAAAAGGTCGGCTAGCCAGTCTCACTTGAAAAGAGTAGGGATGAATAATCACAACCAGTGCTTCGGCAATATCCTCGCCTTTATCATCCAATTTTGTTGAAATACTCCCAGCAGCACGTCGTGGTCGTGGCCAGAGCATTCCCATCATGTGAGGTTTGGGAGCATAATGTTGTGAGGCAGTTGTGGATGCGGCCGCCAAGGTACCAAGATTTACGTATTTCAAGTTGGTGGGGAGATCCTGAAAGAGCTGTCGTTCTCGTAGAGTAGCTGGGTAGTATGGGACCTGAAATTTAGAGAAAGGGTCCTTGCCCACGTTATTGTCGTTATCAACCTGGTGATTGTAGATAAATATGGTCCAGCCCGTCCAACACAGAGAACCAAAAATCACCAACAGCCGTTTCGCTGCCAATAGTCGACCTGTTAGTACCCAAGAACGCTGCTTCGATCGTTCATAAAAATAGTCATCAGCTTTATGGTATTTGTTGCTGGGAGAGTAGCTACCATAAGAGGAGTCAAAGCTTTGCTCCAGTAGGTCGGTTGCAGAACAGCTGCTAACACTAATCACCGTCGTTGGTGAATCACAACCATACTTGGATACTGCAGAAGATGATGGAGAAGAAAAAGAAAAAGGCAATCGTCTCTTGGTTGTCGGGCTTACTGTGCTGTAGGATGTCATGGTGATGATTCTATCAATAAGTTTTGTGAAAAGTTGAAGGAAAGAACATTAATAAAAGTAGTCTACTCTACAGTACTAGCTAGTACGGTAGTGTTCATGGATGGGTTCTGAAGTTGTTTTGAATTTGAGCCATCTAAGAATTGTTCATTCCGATGCGCGCGAGCAGGCTTTTTCAAATTGTATCTCGAATAAATGTGCGTTCATCAGCTGTGGAGATTGCTTTTCGTTAGCCTCTCCCAAGGGGGGGCCATTGCTGAGATCGATCTATCTTGAAAAATAATCATAATATTATTATTATTCACAAATACTGTAAACAACAATACAGTGAGTAATAATAATAATGATTAGTGATCATCACAGCCCTCAATAACAGCAACGGCAGCGGAGACTCGAAACTATTGCCTTCAGATAATAAGATTCATCATACCCCTCGTGCAGAATACAAAGCGAGATTGATATCCTTGCAGACAAAGAAACCGTGACAATTCGTGCATCTTTTGCGATCAGAGATCAGAGCCCTTACATTTTACATTAGCTACTGAAATCTTTTTAGTATCGCTGAATAGTGACATGTCATCTGTTCCACCTTTTGCCCTCCTGAGTGGTGCATTTGGAGCCATGGCATCCTGCTTGGCTAAATTTGCTTTTTCTTCGGACACGTTCCTCACACGATATACACTAGATAAATGTAATTCATATTTGGCCTTTCCGCACTGCCAAGTCCTCGTTTGGACGGTACGAGGGCTCTGCTTTGTTGGAAACCTACTTTTGAACATTAGCATGGTGGGTAGTTTTTTAGAAGGAATGGAAGAAAGTGGAAGTGTGGCTGGAACAGCCATGTCGAATGCTGCTAACTTTGCAGTGTCTTCTATTCTGGGATTTTTGCTGTGGGAAGAAGAATTTTCCACCATGTGGTTATGTGGATTTGTACTTGTAATTATGGGAACATTATTACTTTCAAGTGTCAAGGCTGAAGTCGCAACACTAAGCAATGACTCTACGAAGAAAAAAGACTGACAGGTGATGACGGCAATGTCATTGAGAAGACAATTATCTACGTGTTCTTCTTGTTCTTCTTCGCGAATTGAGATGTGCTCCACGGCATTTCTTCCGTTCCTGTTCCTTTCACCAAGGACATCCACGACGCATGTTCATCGTTGAGGCTGCTGTCGCCGACATTCGACAGAAGCCGTAAGCAAGGTTCCGTTATGGGAGCAGCAATTACATTATTTCCCTCTCCTCGTTCCACGGGTGTCATTCGGAAGCGTTTATCTAAAAACTGCAATCGCTCCAATTCAGTTTTCAAAACCTTGGCATTGTGTTTGCTAACGTAGACGACCGCGATCATATTAGATGTCGGCTGTACAAAGGAGGTAGCGTCCACAGCTAATTTAGTAGCGCCATTCGTCCGATTCACGGAGGAGACTAGGGTGCACAGAGAATTGTTAGCAGCGGCTACTACAGACTTGGGTCGAAGTCGAACCAGCCTGGAGCTTTCATAGAAAAGAGAAACTTAAATGTGAGATGGTTGGTAGTCCCTTGTAATTTCACCAAGCATAGGTAGAGCAAACACAAACATATAGACATACCTGGAGAAGCAAGGCCCGAATGCAAACCCCATAACACCACCACCAAGAAGCAGGATTTCTCGATGGTCGCCGCTTTGTATTGAAACATCGACCGCTTGGTGGTGCACCGTGACTGCATCATTCAAATCTTTCTGGATAGCGGGATTAGAAGCAGCTGAATTGAGAGGCTGTATTTGGCATTCTGTCTCTTGACTGATGATAAAAGCTTGTAAGCAACCAAAGTCGTTGCGCTCATCTTCCGCATTCGACGGTACACCACCACTTCTCAAACAAACAAAATTCGATTCACCGGTTTTTCCTGATATGTCTTTCAGACATGTTACTGCACCTCCAACCCACCGGAAATCATCAAGTTCAGAAGATTCACGGATCGGGCACTCACGAGCTTCGCATGTTGCGGAATTCAAAGAGACAACAAACGACGTAACAGAATGCTGGTTTGATGTGAACTGCTCTAACAAATTGCAAGGATCCCGATGTCCACCAAAAACAAAGATCAACATGTCGTCATCTTCACCAGGAACTGCTATTGTGGCATGATGAAAGGGAAACACGGTTCGTGTGAAAAACCCAGAAGAGAAATTCACTTTCTCCCAAAGAAAATGACCCGAACCCCTGGGTCCATTTTCGTCAAACAGGGAGAGTAAATGAATAGTGTCAAAGCAACTACGCTCGCTGCGACCTCCAACCAACGCTGCTAGCCTTATTGTTGTTGTATTGTTGCTGTTGTCGTTATGCAAGGCAGTCAGAGTATGCCCCCATCGAGGTGCGGGTATTTCGCCTCGAACATCCAATGGTTTCAAGATGTGTGCCTTTGGTTTTGACACAGGTGTATTATTCGAGGAACCAGAGTACTCAACCACAAGTAGGTCGTTCAAAGGAGATCGTGGTGCTGTACGGCCGCCCCATATCAATACCAGTCCCTTAAATGAAAACGCAGCAAGACCTTCTCGAGGTGTCAGCTGCATAGGCTCCACCATAATATTCAATGACTCCAGTAAAAGTGTATTATTGGATTCTCCCGCGAGCGGATCTGAACATGCAGGAGCAGACACTATCACTTGTTCCCATCTACTATCCCATTGTCCCCGCTTTCGTTGAAGTCTATATATATTGCCTTGACGCTGGCATTGCTTTTTTGTGGCAACCTTTTCGGTGGCCAAGGATGGACCCTGTCCGTACCCCCCAAGAACTAGCACATCTGTGTTGCAGCTTCCGTCAGTAATGGTCACTGCAGCATGGCCCCACAAATTTATATCGGGTAGCGACTCACTGTCATATTGCCACTCATGCGACGAAGGAGCCGTTGTCGTGGTGGCAGGGGGACGTCGGAACAAGGTTTCCTTGACTTTTTCGTAAAGACGGTGCAATTTGGATTCGTTGGTCTGTAAGCGATGATTGGCTTGTTCTACCAAGGCTCGTAAATAGGCATTGCTTGGTCGCAGAGGACCTTGCATTTGCAGTGGTACCACAAGCGCCAAACTCACACCCCTAATGGCTACCGTCACGCGATGTTCCGACGTGGCGGGTAAGACCAATCCTGATTCTCGAAAACCCAGGTCGAGTGCCAGTCCCAAGAGCTGCTTTCCTCGTTGGAGGGTGGCGGCCGCCACGTGCAATAGCATGGGCTCGACTTTGAACATCATGATGGCACCGCTTCCATCTTCCAATGATTGTGTCTTATTTTCGTTTGCATCTTCATCGCCGTCATGTACTACTGGAAACAAGTCCAACAATTGCAATGGGTCGATAACGTGATGACTAACCATCAACCAGCCACCACTGCCTTTTCCACTACCAGGAGTTCCGCGTTGATCTTTTATTCGTTCTTGCAGCATTTCTGTCTCCAAAGTTGTGCCAGTACTACTGGTATTTGATGGTTGTTGGAATTTTGTATCCCAAGGTCGAAAAAGAGCAATCCTCCCCGAACAGGAAGACAGAGTCGAAAACGAAGGATGATGATTGATCAAATCTACCAAAGGTCGGATGGGTTCGTCCACAGATCCTTTGGGAGATTTGTCCATGGCCCAATATGCATGAGATGCTTTTGACGTATCGTCACTATTATTGTTATTATTGTACAAGGCCTGGCTTGTTTTTTGTTTAATACCGGCAAAGGAAACAAGGAAGTCGGAGGGGTCGTCTTGGTAATCTGGGAGAAGTACCAATGTACCATCCTGTTTCTCAGGAGACTGCTCGTCCGCCATTGCCAGGTGATACTACAGATCTATGTTTGGTTGCAAATTTATGGATAGAGCAACACCATCGTCTACCAGCCACTAGAAAAGTTATTCGAGTTTCGAGTTGGAAGATTATTACCTCAATGCTTGTATTTTAATGCTTGTATTTTGAAATGAAAAAATGATTGGAGAAAAGCTGTTGACTTTATCCCTACTGTGTATTTTTAATTTGCTTATTACTACTGCTAGTACCAGTAGTCTACTCCTCTTGTACAGTAGCTACTGTAGTAATTGGGTACTCGCTCGGAGTAGTACGAGAGTAGGTACATCCAAATCTAGCTAGCTAGCCTTCTCCGTGCGTGTGGCGTCCAATTCAGAATCGGAAGGTAGAAAAAATAAATTCCAACAGTAGCTAGTAAATGAGTGCAGACAATTATTTCTGATGAAGACCATACCATGAAAGGTACGCATATAGCTGCTTTTCTCAGGCTGCTGCTGGACGACCAAAAGGAAAAACCTTGTCGGATAAGCGAATTTTTCCATCATCCATCTTCTTCGTGAACTTGTTCAAGCTGGTGATATTGACACGAATGGAATCCTTCTTGGCTTCAAAGTCCACTTCATCATACCCAGCTGCCCTGGCAATCTCCTGTTTGGTGCGAGTGCGACCATCCAATAGGTACTGAAACATCAACGTTGGTTTGCCTCCCTTGATTTGCTTTTCATCCATAATCAATTGCTGATGTTCCTTGTTGGTCTTGGGTAAGTTGTCCAAATCGTCGCCAATAAACTTCCATCCAGCAGAAGTTAGCTTGACCGTCTTGGAATCTGGAAACTCCAAGAGTCCTTTCTTCTTGTGGTTGTTGCACGTGACGCGAAAACTTTCAAACTTCGTGGCACAACCAGCAATCGAAGCAACATCGTGGCGACCAGGAGAGGACTCTTCGCCCAACTTGTGTTTCTGGGCAATGGCGAGCAAAATCTTTGTTCCTGTAGACACTTTTTTATTTTTAAACGAAGATTTACAAATGGTGGTAGTACCCTTGCAAGCTTTTGCTTTCGTTGTCTTGTTATTAGATTTGATTTTTGTCATTGTTTCGTTTGTATGAATTGTTGTTGAAAAAGAAATTACGAAAATAGAGAATATTTTTTATGAGAACACTCGGCAGCAAAACTGCTCAACCTGGCATTTTTCATTGAAATGAAGGAAGTTTCCACGATGCTCGTACTTATAGTTCTCGATCCACGGCAACACGGAGAAGGAGGGAGGTTTCATTTCCCACGTTCGTGGCAGTCCAAACGTCCAAACTGCGTTTAATTAAAAGAGTTAAGTACGTAGTAGACTACTAGAATAGTCTACTCGGAGCAGTAGCAAAAAACATGCGTTTTTGACTTAGACGCACAGTTGCGAAAGATCCTCCAACAACTACAACACTCCCAACAACAGCGACCACACAAAAAATCTTTCCTTTCACTCAAATAAAACCTACTCGGGTGTCCTTCAGAGGAAAATAGTTTTGTCCAGGACGAGTTCTGCATTAAAAAAAAGCCTTAGGCAAAGGTGCACAGTCTTCAGTCTTCACAAATATGGCATTGTTTCCAAAATCCATTCTTCTTGTTCTCCTACTGAGAATAGGATATGGACGTGCCCATGCTCGATCCTCTGCAAGAGCCTCAACGATACCTCACTTCTCCAATCCAAGCAAAAATCGTCTGTTAAGCTGTATTGCCACCAGAACAGTTTTATCTGACTGTCCCTTGTTCAGGATAAGAGGAGGAGCAATAGCATCAACGCCTGCAACCGCTAAAAATTCGAGTAAAGCTTCATCTGCTGCCAGCACTCGAAAAAAGACCAACGCCAACAATATCAAAGACAAACGACAACGTAGGAATGAAAACAGCATTTTTCAGCTGACACCAGTACCATCACACACTATTCGAGTCCAAGCCATGTTGAGCGATCGAGTTGTGAGAATCAAGGCTCTCGGTAGGGTTATCTTAAGCATTTTCGCTACTACTTTCTTTAAGCAGTGTGTTCACACGGCAGGCATTCCTCGACGTCAGGCCATTTGGACACAGTTGCAGAACGCCAATATTATAGAGGATCTCTCGATGGTACCACCTGATGATTATCAGCCGACGGCACTGGACACGTTCTTGGCGACCCAGGTGGCCAAAGCAGCCAATGACTTGTTACCGCCTTCGGCCATGCCAAATAGCAGACCACTACTGGGGACTATTCTCGCGACTGCAGCATTTATTCTGTTGACCGTATTGTTACCACATTGGATATTGTCGGTGCAAGTATGGTTGGACTATCGACGCCAAAATCTATACGAGGCATCGTCATCATCATCATCCTACAAGCGACAATTACCAGGCCCTACAGCAATTCTTATCCAGACCAGTAGTGACGGTGCTGGTAGCAGCAGCGACACCACCAGTAGCCCCGACGTCAACAATAAGCAAAAGCGAGTATTATGCAAATTGCATTCAACATCACTGCGAGCTCAAACGGAGGAAAGCTTGCCATCCTTTTATTTTGAGCATGAATATCGGCGCTATTACTTGGATCCCAAAACACTGCAAGTGTTTGATGGGGGTCCAAATCTACAAGTTTCTATTTCTACCTTGGTACAGCAGGCCCAGAGCACTCGCCACCATAACAAATTTGTGGGACTCCTGAACAAACCGTCACAGCTAATGCAGGCCCAAGATCGATGGTACGCGTACAATCATCAGACGACCGTTCCTATTCCTACCATTTTCCAGGCAGTCTGGGAACGATTGAAATCCCCCTTGGTCGTGGTCCAACTGATTGGAAAATCCATGGCCGTGCTTGAAGAAGGCAAAACTGCCTTTCTTTCTTTTGGACAGACTGTATTTCAACATTATCATAATGCTCGCAGAAGCATTCTGGCGTCGAGGACCTTGCAACAAGACGTGACCGGATTGGCAGAAGAATTTGCAAAGACTCCCATTTGGATATACAGGAACTCATATTGGAAACGCATGGTAGCTTCTGATTTATTACCTGGTGACTTGTTTCTTTTAACGACGCCATCACCAACAGAAAGCAAAGTAATTCCCGTGGACGCCCTCGTATTGGATGGGTTGTGCGTTACCATGGAAGCTGTGCTGACGGGTGAATCTGTTCCCCAAACAAAAATGCCAATAGATAGTACGACAATAGAGTGGAATCAAACTTTGGATATGACAGGGACTCACCGTAATGCCGTTCTGTTTGCTGGGACCACGCTTCTTCACTGTGCTCCACCGGAGAACCATGCAGTACGTCATAAAAATGGGTTGCCAAAGGGCATCGTGTGCCTGGCACTACGGACAGGATCGTACTCCTCCAAAGGAAAGCTGATCGCAGTACTTACATCCTCGCGAACACAGGCAGGAGCTGCTACGATTTCCAATCCACAATTTGACAGGGATGCGCTCCGTTTGATTACAGCCATGTCGTTTGTGACCGTTTTGGCTTGCGCGAGTCTCTTTTTGAAACCGTCGTCTTCTACAATGAATACCTTGCCCACCAAAAGAATTTCAGGATTTCGGAGGACAATACAGTGTACTCGTATCGCCTCGGCTTGTATTCCTTCAGATCTACCTTTGGCATTATCTGCTGTTGTGCAGTCTTGTAAGAATTGTCTTCGGGATTAACTTGTAAGCAATGTGAGTATTTGCACAATACTGATCTCACCGAATCTCTCTTATGTTCAGGTGCTAGCGTTTTGAGAGAGGAAGCTGATGTTGTTTGTACACAACCTGGTGCTCTTCTCACTGCATCGCAAATCGATACAGTCGTCCTGGACAAGACAGGCACTATCACCGCAGATACCCAGTCACTCTCGAAAATAGTGACATTTTCTACCGCGTTGAAATCCAAAACTGACAATGGAATCGTCCAGGAAGGTGCAGCATCGAAAGAAACAGCAACACAAAGTAATAAGCAGTCAACAGAAATGGCCAAACTTGTATTGGCTGGATGTCATTCGCTGGTGTATGTGAAAGAAACCCAAGCGACACCATCAAGGTCGACTGCTAAAGCTGAACTTGGTAGATGCATGATAGGTGACCCCTTGGAACAAGTAGCTCTTCAATTTTCAGGCTGGTCGTATAATTCAACGGGAGAATTTTTTGCTCCTCCCATTAAAGGTAGGCGCTCAATGGCAGATATTACAAGTGTTGAGAGACTCTGGCAACTCAAAGTTTTCCCCTTTAGTCCGACTGTAAGATTGTCGTCCGCTATTTGCCTTGCACAGCATTCCAATGGCAAATTCAAACTATGGATTGTTGTCAAAGGGGCACCAGAGGCTGTGAAAACCTTGATAAATGGGACTGAAGTTAACGGTCCCAAGCAAGACATTAAGAAGGTATCTTGGTTTGATCGAAAGGTGCAGAAACTTGAATCGAAAGGCTTTCGAGTGATTGCAATGGGTGCTCGTGAATTGTTGCCTGGAAACCTCACCTTGGTCAGCACCGGTGGAGAGTCTCATGTCATCAAAGAAGCGCGCAAAATTGTCGCAAATGTTCATCGTAACGACGTTGAAGCACAAGAGGCGTCAGTAAGTTTTGCTGGATTTGCATGTTTTAGTGCGACAACGCGACCGTCATCGAAACGAATATTGCGCGAGTTTAAAAATGGCAATGTTCATTCCATCATGTTGACAGGTGACGGCATGAGATCAGCCTTGGCCGTTGCTTCCAAAGTGGGAATGCTTTCTGATTCGAACAAAATTGTAGCACTCGAAATGTCGGCTGGTCGGTTACATTGGCGCTCAACAACAGCGCAATCTTCGAAAGTGGCAGACAAGCTGTCTAAACTTTCGCCTAAGACAACCAAGAAGATTTTGCAGAGAGCGGAGAGAGGCGAGGTCGCACTTGTCGCATCAGGTGACGCGGTCATGGCGCTACTGGGAAAGGCTCATATACAAATATACAAGCAGATACTTGGCAATCTGAATTTATTCTCTGTCATTGCACGCGCTTCTCCAGATTGCAAAGAATTTGTTGTCAGAACAATCAGGGATACGGGAAGGCGGGTGCTCATGTGTGGTGATGGCGTTAATGACGTTTCGGCGATGAAAGAGGCCGAAGTCTCGGTAGCATTGCTAAATGGCTTTGGGGGGGAGCAAGACCTAACTACCGCCAAGGGAAATGACTTTGAAGACAGTCGACGGCGCCAGCGAATCAAAAATAAGCGTTTGGGTATGCATGTGAAGAAGGCACCTACGGAGTTGGAGAAAGAAGGGATTGGTTCATCTTCAGCAGCAGCCGCTGCTAGAGTGCAAAGAAGTATTGAGCAAGCTCAGAAACGCATTGACAAGCGCGCTGCGGAGCGGTCCGGAATCAAACTTCCCGCATCCAAACCTATACCATACACGCTCGTAGACGCAAAAGACATGATCTCCTGTGTGTTTTCCGCCATTAGGGAAGAGCGGCGCCGAGCAACAAAACTGAAGCAAGGCGGGGGAGAAGCAGCAACAATACTGGCCGAAGAAGACGCTTTCTTGAAGGCTCAGTCGACGAATCTTACGCTGGCGACGGCAGAAGTCAAGCCAGGGGAAGCCTGCATGGCCAGTCCATTTTCTTGTCTACGAAGTTCTATTGACGGAGTCGAAGCTGTGTAGGTGATGCTGTTCGCGAGCGAGAGTTTTTATGATTTGTTATGAAAAACAACTGTACAGCTAACAAGAATTGTCGGAATTGTATTATGATGTCTCTATTCGCAGACTTCGCGCTGGAGTTGCAACAGCTGCATGCGCTCTGTCAGTTCAGCAGAAAATTACTCTGCACTCGCTAATGTCGTGTTTCAATCTGAGCGCTCTCTATCGAGATGGTTTCAAGTACGGAAAGAACATGTGGACCATGGAGTTTCTATGGTATTTGATGGTGTAAGTTGAACATGATGTTCTTGTTGCCGCGGCGGCAATGTTGCACGAAAAGCTTGGTCTGATAGTGTGTTCTTTTCTTCTGTCGCTCTTCTGCGCCTCCACAATGCCTGGACTCAGAGACCAAGCAAGTTACTCCGAATCCACAAAAATGAGACCGCATCTACCTCGAACGGCGCGACCATCAGCGCAATCTCTCTTCGATGTGAGCAATATGTTGTCTGTGGTCTTGCAAGCGGGAGTCCATCTCGTGACTACTGAACTGGGCATTCGGTTTGGTCGAACACTGGAAGCAGCTGCTCGCCTACCAGCTCAAGGCAATGCCAACAAGAACAAGTTGCAGATTCGTGCAGTCGCGTCTCAATCATCTCGAATTGCAGCCCTTTTAGATGCCTTGGCCAAATCCAAGGCCGCATCACTGCTGGATAGCAAAGAAGACGAGGATGATTCGACGGCCTCCTTCTTCGGCGGCACGAAATTTACTCCCAATTACGAAACGAATGCTGTGTTTGTCTTGTCGGTCCTCCAAAGTTCTGCTGGATCGCTTCTTTTGCACAAGGGCAAACCTTTTTATCCGAGCATTTTGGAAAGCCGCAAACTATGTCTTTGGGCTGGTTTGTCGGCGCTTTTTGTGGTGGCCGCCACACTCGAGAGTGCCCCTCTCCTCAATAAATGGTTGGAACTGAGACCCTGGTCTTACAGGCGTGATAAATTTGTTTTACTGGGACTGGCGGCCATGGATGTACTGGTTTCGGCGATGATTGAATGGGCTTGTCGACAACGATTTCGTTCTTCCTTGCAAATGGAGGTGCCGCAGAATCCTTCTACTGCTTCTGCTGCTCGTGGCAAAGAATACCTGGCAACAGCTGCCGACGAGGAAGAGAGCCTGCTAGAAGAGGAAGCTAGAAGGAACTTTCGGCTCTTAATAAATTTTGCGGCTGCCGCAGGCTTCCTCCTCGTTGATGCTGCTCGGAAATGAGTACTTCAAAACTGCTACGAGCAGTGCTATTCTTTGATTGGGATCAAACTACAATAGCATGTTGCAAGCTAAGTGATCAGCAACTATTAGTCTATATTATTCAGCAGCCATGACAATTTTGAATGAAAAGGAAAGTAGTAAGCCTTCTTGCCCTATTACAAGAGGACGATACGAGCGATTTCTAGGATGCTTTTTCATGATCTGATATAAACAATGGAGCAAGAAAAAGAAGACACGAAGACAATATTTATTTTTTCATTTCGCGAACGAGAAGCGGCGAATATTATTGTGATAGCTTGTTTGTATTATAATATTTACGTTATGAAAGATGCCACCGATTCTTGACGTCGTGCTCATAAATGCTGTTGCCCAAGGCCTTGTCATCTATGCTTGCTCTTGCTAGTTCCGGTGCTCATGGCAAAAGGCTTCAAGAACTGCTCCACCGATCGAGAAGTAGCTCTTTTCTCTGGTTCTTGATGCCAGCACATTTGGATAACCTTTATGATGGCTTGCACCAGAGGATCTTGGCTCTTTCTGTACTCTTCCGGAATATCTGCTCGTTTGCCCTCCATGATTGCAGCTAGAGCCGCCTTCTTTTCCATTTCACCAAAAGGATATTCACCTGTCAACAACACGTAAAATATGTTACCCATGCTGTACACGTCAACCTTTTCCGTTTCACCTTCATATGCATATTCTTCTGGAGAACGAAACTTGCCCTTGTTGCTGCCAACGTAGAATTCACACAGCTCTTCCGGAGAATCCTTTTGGCGGTAAAGGAATCGGGCCCGGTTAAAATCATTGATCTTGAAATCAACGCCTTCGTTGACACTGACAAATTGGCTCATACTAATGTCAGTGTGCACCATGCTGGGAAGACCTTCCTTGTCAATATTATGAACGTCGGCAATGGCAGCTGCTACTTGGTACGCATATTTCATTTTTGTTTTCACATCCCATTTCCCCCAAGCTTCTTCCTTGTCGTCAACAGCATCCTCCAAGGTTCCTCCATTGGCAAATTCGAACACTCCTGTATTAGCGCAGTAGCCGTATATGTCTAGTGCATAAGGTGATCCCGTCAATCGATCCGTTGCCAGCGCATCTCGTCGATGACGATCCATGTTCCGTTCGGTCCAGGGATGTTCGTACAGGAGCGTTTTCACGGCCACAATCTCGTCCACGCGACTGTCCTCCACCAGCCACACATCGCGATATCCTCCGCGTGCGAGCAGAATCGAATCTGGTTCGCTGTTACGGTTCAAGGTCCGTGCCTTTGAGAGAAGATCGGTCTCGTGAATGGTGTTGCAATTGGGAAACGATTTCCTCTGCCAATCGTACTGTGGTTCGCATCCCTCTGGTGGCGTATCCGGATGACCCTTGTTGTAGTCTTTAGAGTTGTTATCAATGTCATATTGTCGTTCCGTACCCAAACCCAATGGAATAACCTTTTTATGATCGTAAGTCCATTTTGTGTCTGGATTGCCATTCACCACAGAATGATGTTCGGGATGAATTTCGACCGTGTCAAATTTTTCCTGTTCATAATACCGACGAGGCTGAGCAAGCAATGGATCCAACTGATGGCTGTGTTTCCGGTTGATGTTGTAGTTTGCTGCAATCCCATCTTCGGTGGGTACAAGCAAAAATCCCATCATCATTGGTTTGGGTGTTACGTCGCAGTGTGCCTTCTGAAAAAATAAATGTTGTTGTTGTTGTCGTATCGATTTTCGCCATTTTGCAGCCTCGATGGTTGGCACATCTTGGTGTAATATTCGAACACCAGAGGAATAGTTTAAAAATAATGGTTGTTGACGACGAGTATTGGTAGTCCCAAAGGAAGATAATGCCAAGAAGTGATCCAAAAATGAGAAAGTCGAAACGATAAGAAGAATGGTCACGACTACCAGTCGCTTCTTCCAAATTGCCGTGTGACGATTTCGTAGCAGACACAATCGACCATAATCAAGAAAGGATCGTTTCAAATGTTTGGGAGATTTCTTCTTCGTGTTTGCATCTCGAGAAGGTGAAGAAAGAAGAATATCTGTGCGAACTGCCGTAGTGCTAGTAGTGCTAGCAGTGGTAGCAGTAGCTGTGCTTTTTTGATGGGAGGAATGAGAGCAGCAGGTACCGTTATCACGATCCTTTCGTAGCATCATACAGCTTGTGTCTTCAATACAGCCCTACTGCGTGTAGTAATGAGCCTCTCAAGGAAAAATAATATAAGGTATGCAATGTATAATATCTAGTAGTCAGCAGCTCTAGGTACTACTCTCATCATGGTCGACCTCTGATTTTTGTAAAAAGCGTGTGTGTCAAAATATTGCACGTGTATTCATATTCCGGCATTGGAGCATGAGTAGCAAGTTGGACGTTAGCATACTCTAGTCTACTGTACTAGACTACGAGTACGTAGTACCACACGCGGACATCAGTGAAAATATCTTGGCACGACTGAAAATGCTCAACGTATTATTTGTTGGCGTTTGCAACTGTTTGATACAATTGGTATACTACTACTCCCTTTTTTCCCCGACGAACTACTACGGTAGCTGCTCAACTACTCTACTCTACTACTTAGCTAGAGTAGTAGACGTACAGGACGATGTTTTTTAATATGAGATATGTTGACGCAGATCGCGACGAACTACCGATGTTTTCTGCTTACAAAACCATGGTGCTCGCGTAGTAAAATAGTGTTCCAAATGGACCAAAATGCGATTGAAAAGAAAGAGTACTGTTTTAAATGCCTATCCTATGCAAATTATCGAATGGAGAATTCAACGAGACTACTCTACTAGTAGCACGCTGCTTCCTTTGAGCGGTTCGGAGAAACAAAGTCCAGAAAGCAAACATATTTTGAGAATGCTTTCTTAAAGCATTTATCAGAATGATCCCCTACTAGTTGGTATGAATAGCAATTTGTTATCGACAATTCACAATGGTATATAGTAAAATTTATCCATTACAGTATAATTTTGTTGGATGAAGACTCTCGCAAGGCTGAAAGCTAATCAGGATTTTCATGGTCTCTGAAGTCGTCTGCTGCTGCCTGGTAGCTTGAATTGCTTTTGTTCGTCCTTGTGGCTTTCTCTAACAAGGTCAAGATGGCAATGCAGCCACAAATAATTAATAGAGTAGACTAGTTGCAAGTGCTACCATGTTAAAAGCCAAGATACAACAACTGACTCCGCGCGGAAATTTCTGCCCTCCTGCCGATGTCAGTGTTCTTACTAAATACTACTACTAGTAATAAGACTGTACATTTGTTTGTCCACCCGGACTAGACAAAGTAAAGTGGCACATTTTCTGACACCAACAGTGGTAAACCAAAACACAATAAAAATCATGCTTCTGAATCATGCAAAGTTCTGAGAATTTCATCGACGATCATTTTGTGATGGCTTGTAATGATGATGGATGCATTTTTTTTTCTTTTTTCACAATTCTAATATTCGGTAAGGCTCGAAATTGTATTGAGCATACCAACGAAATAAAGAAAGAAAATGAATACCAAAATTGTCCGTATCACCGTCATCATTGCGAGCTGGTTGTTCTTCCTTGCTGCTGCAGCTTTTCGGCCAGCAGCTGCTTTTGTTCCCACAATGACTCTTACAAAAAATGAAAAGTATCGGTTTCAACGAGATTTCACAAATGACCCTTTGAAAATGAGCGAGCCCGAACATGATGTTGTTGCGGAAGACGGCGAGGATGAGAGTACTTCTACTGCACGTTTGCAAGATGAACAAGGAAAAAATTCTCCTTCGCCACTCCAAATGGTGGTCCAGGGAATGGAAGTCGTTTGGTACACTGCGGGAAGCGTGGCTTGGTACTGCGTCGGTGGTTTTGGCACGGCAAGTTTGTGCTTGAATCTAATCGGATATGACTACACATTTTCTCGTGAAGACGGGCTGAACATTGACACCATTCAACGTATCCGCGAAGAAAAAATGATCCTTAAGCAATACAAGGCCTATGAAAAGATCGAGGCCAGTATTCAGCCAATGTCTGTTATAACGGATACCGAGATAATTCACAAGGTTTAAAGACGTTAGAAATTGAAAGTTTGCATTGACTTAGCCATAACGTTAGTTTCACAGAACAGACTCAGACGTTAGATTTTGTCTGCATCAGAGTTGCACGTTCTACATACCTGGAACGACCCAGCTGTTCGTTCGCCTAGAAACGGTCAGCAATCTATTGAGGCAACAAAGACAAGCAATTGAAGGTCTGAGATCAAAGAACATTTTGAATCAACAAATCTGCCCTGGCTTTGGAAGCGCGGGAGGTGCAGTATTTTGGAGTGTCACAAGGTTGAGTTGTGAAGCCGGCCAAAACAAGCTTTGTTTGGGTGCAGGGGTGGAAACTCTTGGAGCGTTCAGCCTTTCAACAAATTGTGGAAGCGTATGCAAGATCTTGATGCCTTGGGTTCGGCAGAAGAGGCAAATGTAAGAGCGCGCCTGGAGTTTGCAAATGAAGGACAGGTGTTCAGGTTTTCCATATTCATTCTAAAGGTAGCACAGTTGCGCGTCAAACTATCGCTGATAGGAGTAATTGACGTCCGGGTGTTCCAGAACAACAAGCACTCACTGTTTGCCAAAACAGACAAAAAGTTGAAATAAAGCAAACCTCATCTTCGATGCACAGCAGTCAAAACTTCACCTACCAATAATTGTCTTTCAAGATCACCAGCAACGCTACGGGCACAATCAAAGAAGCCAAAACTCAGCAACGAAAGATGAAGGTTCAACAAAGAGGAATAGTTCTGCTGACGCTGGCTATTTCTTTTGCCAATTCCCTTCAGCCCCAACAATCTCCGCCTCATCAAGCGACTACCTCCCGCCGTCGTTGGTTAACTCAAGCTCCTCTTGCTGCAGCTGCAATTATTTCTACCACCACATCATTTTCGGAAGGCTCCTTTGCGGCTAGTCCAACGCGCCCTTCCCCTGATCTAAAATTCATTGAGGCTCCATCAGGTCTTAAATTTGCCGATGCCAAAATTGGAACAGGTGAGCCCATTACAAGGAAAGGATCATCTGTCACGATTGACTACGTCATGTCTACCACGGGTGCTCGATACGGAACCAAAATCTATTCGACGAAGGATACTAACGTTCCCTATCGTTTCAAGTTGGGCGATGGGTCTACGATTCCAGGCTTGGAACTGGCAATCGCTGGTACGGATGGCGTTGATCCTATGCGACCAGGTGGCATTCGCCGTGTCATTATTCCTGCCAGCTTGGGGTACTCATCTTTGGCGAAACCGCTTGAGGGCTTACAATACCAAGATTGTCAGGAAGGCAAAGGTGTTGGACCAATACCTCCCAAAGGTGAAGGCAATGTCGCGGAATATTTTCAACGCTTCAAGAATATCTATTGCAATGCCAACCGACCATACCAGCCTGACTTGGTGATGGATATCAAGCTGTACGGGAAACGTTAGATATATCGGATATAGCATTGGATATTTCTTTTGTCCGTTTCTTCTAGAATACCTAGTGCAGTTGATGTTGGGTTTTGGCTTTAACATTTTCTGTTAATTCTTGATCATCATTCTCATTGCATCCATGGATTCTCTACCACAATCGCTTTCTTTCGTTGTTACAGTTGAGTGATTGATTGTGTTGATCCGGAAAAGTTTATTACCTAGAACACCAGATTGTCAGCTCGGAAGGTCCTAAAAGCCGAGAGCAGTTTGTCTCGTCAAGACCATAAACAATCTGCGCTTTCCCAATTTCGGATATATTCAGCTGTCGTCCATTCCCAGACAAGTCAAAGTATGCTTTGAGAGCAAATAAAGTATACCTTCTTTTGCCCGTTACCTTATTACGGCCAAAGGACCGCGACAAAAACTTGAGCATCTGAAAGCACTACATTCCACGGAGCGAGATTCGAATATCTCTGCTTCAGACGTCCGAAGAAAAAAAGCCTATCGCTCACGAACAATTATATCATTAGTTGGCATATTAATAATGTTCTCGCATTGAGTTTGGTAATAATAATGCTGGTACTATTGAATGTTTTTCTGAAAATTTCAACTAGACCAAACCATTAAGCTTCACTGAAGTTACAGTAGCAGGTTGGCAGACGACACCGAGTCGTGGATGAATGTGGTCACAAAGCCGCCTGCCCCGACAGGTTAATTTAGCCGTGATGATATTATTATTGAAGATTGCCAACATTATTGGCACGAGCTGTCGAAGCAAATGCCTGGGTAGTAGTAGTACAGGAGGTAGGAGTCGTACTACCATAGTCTAGTAGTACTCCGTTTATTATTAGCTACTACGACTTGTGCTCGAGGAGTCTAGTACTAATAAGAAGTAGGCTAAGTTGTTTATTTCTTGATGTATGGTTTTAGTATTTTTAATGCTTCTTTCGCACAAGTACAGCTGTACTACTTTACACTACTACGTAGTATAATAACCAGCGTGATTACCTCGACCGAAACAAAATGACAGGGCATCTAAGAAACAATAGAGACAATAGAGAAAAGCAAGAAGCGACCCTACAGATGATCCAATCCGATAGTATTCAAAAGGACAACAGCAAACCAGGAATTAGTAGAAGAATAGAACACAGAAATAGAAGGACTTGCAAGTACTCCCTGTCTTTCTACGGTCTGATCATAACTACCGCAACTCCGTTGCTGAATCCACACTCATGCAAGGCACAGGAGGAATTTTGTGATTTCCTAAACGACTTAACCTGCAATTACAAATTCGACAAGGAATGCGACGTGGCCTTTCCCCAGTGTGCCAACGGAGACTGTTTCGACTGTGACCCAGGACAGGCCTTTAACTTTGACTGTGCTGGATGTGTGGAAGCTGGCTACTATTGGTGTCCTGGCGATGCCGTGTGCCAATCCGAGTCTCGGGGAAGCCAATTTTGGAGCTTCGGTCCCGGCTTGCAACCTGCTTGTCCGGCCTCCAGTGACTGGAAAACAACCTGTGATGCCGACCCGGACAACGTCTTTACAGATCCACTGTACGATGCTATGAAGTGGCAATTCGAAATGATTAATATTGAAGAGGTGTGGCAACAGGGAATTACGGGGGCTGGAATCCATGTCCGTGTCAATGATGATGGAGTGGATTCCACTCACCCTGAATTTGCAGCGACGTTTGACGTTGATGGCTCTTGCACTTCCTATCTCCCCGTCAGCAACGAAGACGCTCACGGCACCGCTTGTGCCTCAATAATTGGAGGAAACAAAAACAACAACGAATGTAGCGTTGGGCTTGCCCCAGATGTCACAATCAGCGCGTGCATTACTCCCGTGAGCGTATCCGCGGCAGCTGAAATGATGGTGGAAAATCTAGACGTTGTCGATGTCATGTCCAACTCATGGGGTCCGTTGCCCTGTGAAGACATAGCGGGACAAAGACAATTGCAAGAAATACCTTGTCCATTTTTGTCGGACCATCCTGAAACTCCTTGTCGTGAAAATGCGTGTGGTGCTACGCTGGACCAACTGTTGTCAGAAGACTGTAAGAAGGCAATCATATCTTTTTGCCGGATGTACTATGAATTGGATGTAGACGCGTGCGGGGAATACCTTGATCTCTACGTGAGCTGCGAATTTCACAGTCTTAGTGCACTAAATAACGCCGCTTTTTCTAGGATTGTTACTCGAGGTCGAGGAGGAAAGGGAGTGGTGATTACGTTTGCGGGCGGGGTAAGTACAACAAGAATGAATAAGTATGGTTTGATTTGTTTGTCCTGCTTTTTGTTTTAAATACTCACATCTAATACTTTCTCCCTTTTCTGCGTATTTCTTCTAGAATGATTATCATTTGGGAGTAGATGCCAATGGCGATGGTATGTCGCAAACAATAGCCCTCACATTTTGTTATTACGTTTGTTTCGTTTTCTGACAATTTTATACTTTTTATTGTGATTTGCAGGCATGGTAAATTCTCGCTACACAATCGGCGTGGGTGCTGTTGGGAAAGACGGCTTGCATGCTTCGTACAGCACAACGGGGGCAGCAATCTTTGTCGCGGCCCCTGGCGGCGATGACGAAGCCATTACCAACAATGTAGTGGCAAAACCGGGTGGTGGTTGCGTAAGTACATTATTTGTTGACAGGGAGAAGGAAAGCGATTGTTTCATCCAATATCCCTCTCATATACTCCTTCGATTTTACAACGGTGTCCACGCAGCACGACATAACTGTCGGCACCAGCTTCGCTACACCAGTTATTAGTGCTGTGGCTGCTCTGATGTTGCAAGCAAACCCCGAACTAGGATGGCGTGATGTGCAAGGGATCCTTGCTGTGTCTTCACAGAAAGTAGACTTTGAAGATTATTCATGGACAACCAACGCTGCTGGAGTGAGCCACTCCTATAAATATGGATTCGGGCTTGTCGACGCAGCTGCGGCAGTTGGCACAGCTCGGACATGGCAAAACTGGGAAAGTGAAAAGCAAATATTGGTGGAATCTGGACCAATTGATCTAGCCATTCCAGATAAATCAGAAGGATCAACCGGAGTTCTGGTTGAGCTTTCTATAGCTGAAAGCGATGTTCTTTCTGCAACTGGCGAGGCAGATATTGTCATGGAGTCAGTTGTCGTTTACCTAGACCTTAACCATGGTAGCCGCGGCGATTTGCGCATCACCCTGACAAGTCCACAGGGAACAGAAGCAATTCTGGCCCCGGGAAAACGACCTGAGAATACAATTTTATACGGAGAGGAGCAACGATGGAAACTAATGAGCCTTCGGTCTTGGGGAGAATCACCAGTTGGCATATTTAGTGAGTCCTGTATGCTCAGCTGTGCCGTTTGTTAGTCCTAAGCATCGTTGTGCTAACCTTTGTCACCTTCTCCTTGTTTCTATGCTCCATAGCACTTGAAATTGAAGATGACACGGCAGGTGTCATAGGTGATTGCGTCAACTTTCCCTGGGAATTTTCTTCACAAGATGACTACTTTACTTGCGGCACTTTCGACAAAGCACCTAGCTTTGATTGCCAATCACTTCCCGATTTTGTGTTGGAAACCTCGTTTCACGACCTTACGCCGCTTGAAGCATGCTGCGTGTGTGGCGGAGGACAGCTTGCTGCTGATATACCGCAAGAGCTACAATCATGGAACATTATTGTATATGGCCACAGGAAGGTTGCGACCCAGCCTCCAACTTTAGCCCCAACAGTCTCTGCCTCCGTCCCTGCTGGGGGCGATCTACAGGCTCCTCAAGTACCAGTAGTACCAGCAGTGCCAGCCCCGCCAACGAACTTGCCTCCTGTCGATTCAGCAACCTGTAACTACAGAGGAGTAGATACATGTCTATTCGAATCGTTGTTTGACAATGAATGTTCCGAAGACTGCTTAGATTGTTATGACTGTGATCCATGTCAAGAATACAGCGCAACCAGCTGTGCCACTTGCGTTGAGAATGGATGCGTGTGGTGCAGCGGAGATGCCACCTGTCTTTCTGTGGCCTTGGATGCGCAGTACTGGGCAACGTTCAACAGTCGAAAGTCATCGTCGTGTCCTGTATCGAACGACTGGGTGAATAGTTGTACAGGAACTTCTGGCAACTTCTTTCCTGACCCATTGTATGATTCTATGAAATGGAGCTATGACCTGATTAACATAGAGCCAGCATGGAGGGAAGGTCTCACGGGAGCTGGTGTTCATGTTAGAGTCAACGACGACGGAGTTGATGGAGCGCATCCTGAGCTCGCCTCGAACTTCGACTTGCAAAACTCTTGTACGGACTACCTTCCAGACGATGCTGCCGTCAACACCCACGGAACAGCATGCGCTTCGATCATTGCTGGATCTAGCAATGATGAATGCGCTGTGGGTATTGCTCCAAATGCTGCTATTTCAGCCTGCAAATTCCCAGCGAATGACAATGTAAGGGAGGCGGAAATGTTTCTGACGAATTTCCAAGCCGTTGACATTTCAAGCAACAGTTACGGACCAGACACCTGCGTTTACACAAAGGGGCGGGAGAGGCACTTGCAGCAGTCGGCATGTCCGTTCCCACCGGAGCATGAACTTACACCATGCACCGTATGCGGCGAAGTGTGGGGTCCAGGCATGCCGGATGATTGCCTCACAGCAGTGGCCAATTACTGTAGACTCTACTATGAAGACAGCCCGAGTGCTTGCATCGACTATATGGATTTCTTTGTGAGTTGTAACTATCATATTTTGCCGACAGTCATGTTGGACGCGTGGACACGATCAATTACGGAAGGCCGCAATGGACTTGGCGTAGTGTACCTGGTCGCCGCCGGAAATTTGTACAGCAGCCGCGAAAATACCAACGCCAACGGCTACTTAAACAGCCGTTTCACAATGTCCATTGCAGCTGTGGGTAAGGATGGAAGGCATGCCTCCTACAGCTCTACGGGATCATCCGTTTTTATTGCTGCACCTGGAGGGGACTTTGAATCTGTCTCGAACAACATAGTAGCCAAACCAGGGGGAGGTTGTCATGATATATCGATCGGAACATCGTTCGCCACACCCGTTGTTTCTGGTGTTGTGGCTCTCATTCTGGAAGTAAACCCATTCCTTGGTTGGCGAGACATACAAGGAATCCTCGCGTCCACAGCGGTTCAGGTTGACGCTACAGATGCTTCCTGGACCACAAACTCGGCAGGTATTAGCCATTCGAGCAAGTATGGCTTTGGTCTAGTTGATGCTTCCGCGGCCGTAGAAGCCGGCCGTTCCTGGTTGCGATTGGGCACGGAATTATCCCTCATGGGAGAGTCGGGCCCTGTGGACATTGCTCTTCCCGACAGTGCGCTTCAGCAATTCACTTCGTCGATGACGATCAGTGCGGAGAACGCAACGAATCTCATCCTTGAAAGCGTTGAAGTTTACATGGACTTGACGCACCCTTCACGAGGAGACTTTGAAATCACGTTGACCGCCCCGGATGGTACCACGTCCGAGCTATCGCCTGGTAATCGTCCACTCAATCAGCAACTTGAGCCTGATCAACGGTGGAAGTTTCTTTCGTACAGCTTTTGGGGGGTTTCTCCGTTGGGAGAGTGGACACTCACCGTTGTCGACCGAAGCCCTGGTACCTTGGGCAGCTGCCGAGATTATGAGTGGGCATACGAAGGCGAGAGCGGAATATACCTATGTTCCAGCTTTGAAGGAGCTACAGATTGCTCAGATCCAAATCAGGTCGCTGATCAATTTGCTGTCAATGGTGTCTTTATGGACCGAACAGCGCTTCAAGCATGCTGCTCGTGCGGCGGGGGACAGGATCTTACAGCTGTCGAAAATCTATTCAAGTCTTGGCGCCTCCAGCTTTATACACATGACCCAGACGAAGTTGTGCCTACCCCGCCACCTACAGTAGCTCGTCCTCCAACCCAAAGTCCTCGCAATGGCACATCTTTTCCACTGGGAGGCATCCCAGTTCCTACCAGATCTCCAATTCCGCTTGCCCCTGTACCACTTACAGAGGCCATTGTCATGACGATTCCGCCAAATGTAACCGACTTACCCTTTATCACCTCGGCAAGCACGTTTCGCCTAGGAGTAGCTTTCGGGTGCTGGTCCGCACTGCTGTGTTTATTGGTGTAGGAGAACACTAACGAAAAGTATTTTTTAATTGATAAACTGCGATTATTTTTAGCGGTGTATGGTAGCTTTACGCAAACGATGTACGGCGAGCAGGTCTCCTAGGTGCACCATCTTTTGATTTGTGATTAGTTTCGGCCACGGGCGGAGTCTGTTGCTTGCTTGTATCACTACAAATGCTAGAAATGGAATGGCTTCGCCTCATTCTGGGTCGTCTTCTCCTATTGCCATCGCCTTCTTGGTTGTCGTAGAGAAGCGTCCAATGGACAGATGCCAGAGACGGGTCTGTCAGTTCGCTAATAATGCCAGTGTGGACCGACGAAGGAGTCTCCGGAATCTCATGTTCTGTGTGCTCTAATGCTGGTCCTTGTGATCCGCAAACACTCACTGCGTCTTTCGAAGGCTTGACAGGGATACTGTCTCCAGCCGTTGCTTTTTTCCTTCCGCTGCCAATGGAACAACGAAGGGAATTGGACCATCGCGATGATGGTTCAGGTGCACCTTCCTCGTCTAAATTTTCATCCTCTTCCAGCACACTAGCACAATGTCCTAGGGTACAGCCTGGGAGATTAAAATTTGATCGTTGAGACGAGGCGAAGCTGAACAGATCAGAGGACATCGTAATGCTACTAATACTAGTCCTTCCACTCTGGTCCATCGGACTGGGTACTCTTTCTGCACTCGGTGAGTTGTCCCGAATATCAGTGAGAACTTTCAGTCTTCCTTCCAGATTCCCTTTCTTTTTAGGAAGAACCTTGCTTATAGGTTCAGGTGACGGTTGCGTCATTGGACCCTTGCTTCTACCCTCTCGAATCCATCTTTGTGGCTGCGTTGGTGGCATGTTCGATTTATTACTGTCCTTGTGTTCAATTGACGCCCTTCTCCTGGGAGGCCCGGTGATCGTCTGATGACTCTTCCTCTCGTCACAATCCATGCTTTTACTTATAGCCTTCCGTCTTAGATTGACCGGTGTTCTTGTTTCGGACTCCACAACATCTTCGTTGTGGTTGTAAACTGCCGAGGCCGGCAAATTTGACGCACTCCTTGAACGGCGGTTCTGATCGCGTCTATTCTTGGCAATCGGAGGAGATGTAGACTTCTCTATTGCTTGAAGTTCCCCTTTATGCTCATCATCGCTCTCATTTGAATCGAGCACATTCGATGCACTCTGTAAATGACGATGAAGATCGCGCTTTGTTCTCAATCTTCTCCTTGCCAGAGACGGCGAAGGTAAGGCATCCTTGCTCTTACTTTTCATTTCAGGAGCTGTTACTGTTTCCTCCAAAATATCTTCACCATGTCCCTCTCGAAGTGATTTAGCTTTTCTCGATGTCATTCGGAGATTTAGCTTGGAAGAGCGTGCTGACTTTTGCTTCTTCCTGGTAACCATCTCTGGAGGAGTTGCTTCGAATTTGCTGGTGTCACCATCAATCTTACCAAGTCCCCGAAGAGACTTGCATTTTCTCATCATGACAGCACGGTCACTTCGGTCCTCGATTGACGTCCGACGAACTCTTAATGCCATGTCTTTGTAATCCCTCTCGTCGCTTTTACAGCTTCGCCGCGAGGTAGATTTGTCGCTGCGAGCAAGTTCCTGTTTAGCTAAACATTGCAAACTGCCAACGGATTTCGATTTCCGGTAAGCCTGTCGGCGACTTAAATGAGATTTACTAGCAGCAGAAAGAGGAGGTCGCACTTGTGCATGTGCATGTGGTGACAATCGTTTCTTAACGATAGTCTTCGAGTCATTCAAGAGGCACAAGTCTTCAGCTTCAGTGACAGTTGTAGGACTAATAGGAGAGAGAGGAGGCGAAATGCCGACATCCTGCAAGATGGTAGTAGGTTTTGTATCCATCGCTTGCTTCTCCAGTGCTTCTGACAAAGCAAACACTTCATCGTCGTCGTCGTCATCAACGTCTTCTCCTCCGCGAGCTGATTCTTCTTGCCAAAGAGAGAAGCTATCTTGATGGTCGTCCTTCTCTGATGATGCTGACGACAGTTGATCCAAGTTGAGTTCCTCAGTGGATATGTTCGAGCTGGCTTTGATTTCAGGTGAAGACGTGTCTTCGCACTTAAAAGAATTGGTATTTCTCGTCGTCGTAGACATCACACTCTGTTTTGCACTCCCCAAGAGAGATCTTGCTGACTTGGTCTTTTTCAATTTGGAGCTACCAGTGCTAGTAGATATGGTGTCGGCTTTGTTTGCTTCGCACACGTTCATCGTTTCTTTACTTGGCTCCTGCTATTTCGTTTGGTAAACGTTGTCGAAATATTATTTTTTTGTGCGAGAGCAGGAGGCTTTTGTTAGACTCGGTTGGGAGACTACGTAGTAGTACGTACATCGATTTTCTACTGGTTGCTGTCAGGCCTCAGGTTTGTCAGGCCTGGCCTCGGTGGTCGAAAAATAAGAACTGTCATACTCTGGTAGGTACGTACCTACGAGGTACCTGGTACCAGGTACCAGTACCACTAACTGGTACCAGGTACTACCAGTAGTCTAGCTAGTGGTACCTGGTGGTCCTCGGCGGATGATCTGTTCGCTGCTACTGTAGAAGTAGTATGAGGCATAAAAGTCGTTGCCTTTCGTCGTGAAAATGTCAACAAGAAACTTTTCACCAGGTACCGTGTTAACTATGGTCGTTGAAAGTACCCTGGTATTTTCTTGAAGAGAAAAAAATAGAATTCATTTCATGATCATCATAATGACTTTTGGTTGCCAAACTCTTTGCAAAGAAATAAGACTACGATAATAGGGTCTTTCAAAGGAATCTAAATGAGACTACTACGTAGAATTCCTACCAATTTCTACAGGAGATACTGCCAACAAGGCAAAACCAATTAGTCCTCGTGTGCAATAAATTCACAAGGGAGCTTTGCCAGGTAAAGCATGCTTTTACCAGGTAACTAGACCTACTAGAGTACATCCCTTGGAATTTCATGCACAACAAGAGGATCTTATTGGTACAAACACATCATTCGTATTCGTACCGTATGAATCTCTTGTGTGTGTGCAGTAAAATCTCAAGGCACTTTTTAAGCCTGCTTTTAACTAAAGTACCAGGTACCTAGTACCTGGTAGTGAACACCCTGGGAATTTACCAGGTACAGTACGTACCTGGTAGTGCACACTGCTTCAACCACGATATTTGTCTGGTGTGATGCACTAAAATACTGCCAGATTATTATTTTCGCCCTTTCAAAGCAAGTCCTGGTCGACCTCTTCTAGTCACGAGTCATTCGTCAGGCGCGCTGTTTCATCCGCCTTACCATCATTTATTTCAGAATACCAGGTAGCTCATCATCACTACCTCTACTGGTGGCATCTTGAATCTTCCGTTGCATTAATCGATCGCACCTTTTCATCTCATCATCCTCAGGATATCAACGACCCATATATCCATCAACGATCAACTTAAACTGACAATAGAACACAAAAGTGTCTTTGCTTTAGAAGTTACAACGAAAATAATCAAGAAAATTCCTTTCTCTGCCTGACTTTATACAAGATCTAGTTCAAATCGTCCACCCAGAAATCATATAGAGTAGACAACCTCTCCGGCCGGCACAGCCCATACGTCTCTCTCTCCCTCTCTGTTTACTTCAAACTTCGAACTATTCTGTGCGCTACAACAAGATCATCATAAATATTATTTATCATGTCCGAGACAGAATCGTTTGTTGATCCCGTCTTTTTGGCTCGCTTTGGTTTAAGCCGCTTTAATGTTGTGGATTACTTTTTGCACCCCCTCAATCCATTTCGTACCAAGGCGAATACTTCCAACGAAGTTTTGGCCATGCAGGGAATCGGTATTGGAATGTTCATGCAACAAGGCGTTTCAGGTGAGGGACCTATAAGTCCCCATCGAGCCGAAGAGGAATACGCGAGAGCTCTCGCCAGCAACTTTCCGGCCGAGCAGTACGAATTGTTGCCCCCCGTAGATCCGGCCTTTTATACGCAACCCTCTCCACTGTACACTCTACGACATGTCTACCGGACCAGTGCGACCAGTGTCAAGGTTCTGGGGATTTATTATGTTGTCGAAGGTGTCATTTACAAGGCACCATCGGTCCGATCCTTGATGAAAGCTAACATCACCCGGACGTTGGACGGTATTGCCGGGGCCTGTCAAGTTTTGAGCGTTTGTGCTAGATTCCAACCAGAGTCTGGATACACATGGCATTTCGAAGCGGGCATGATAGACGAAAATAAAGAGAAAAAGAAAAAAGATAATGCTGCAATTGGAAATAGGGACGATAGTGACGGTAGAGTGGAGGAGGAGGAACTGGAAGATGATTTGGATCCCGTGGCCCTTCGTAAACTCAACAAGAACCGCAAAAGACGAAAGATTCTTGATCATCGAAAGCCGGGGGAAAGGACAGCCGCTGAAGAAGAAGGAATTCGGGCATCTGAAGCCATGTATCGGATTTTGGTCCGGTTGAGCCAGTCCTCGGCAGTCAGTTTTCCGGGAGGAAACAAGAACAGCAAAAATAGATAAATTTACTTTTTGATTCAATACCGACTCGAGCGCAGTCTCAATCTAGCAAGTAAAAGAATGAGATATCAGACTGTCGTTCAATTCAGTCTCGCTTCCAAAGATTCCAGCACGAAAAAAAAATAATAGTGACAACCAGTATCAACCACTGTGTTCGGCCTACTTTTTCTTGCTCTCAACGGTTAGTTAATCAAGTTCTGTTAACTACTAGCTAGACTACCATATTCCTACTAGTAGCTACTACTACTACTAGCTTCTACTCTAGTACTCGAGTAGTAGACTAGTAGTACTAGCTACTCGAGTACTAGCCAACTACGAGCTACTAGTAGACTACCAGACCTACTCTACTCTGAAGTAGACTGACTACCTTTATTCCTCGCAAATCTAGCTGATATCTAAAACGAATAATTTAATACAATTTACTCTCAAGAAGAAGTAGATTCTTGGGATTCTACTGCTGTCAGTTGAGACCGCATGCCTACAGCTGCAGTTTTAAGTCTTTTGATTGAATCCCTGTTTGAATAACTTCATCGCAGAAACAACAGACGGCATTCCACCTATTGATATTCATCTATAAACTATACCTCCCCTCCCCTATCATGTCTCTGCAAACACCTCTCTTAGCCGAAGATGGCAATCAAGAGGAACCTCCCTCATTGTCTGGAGGTCCCGAAGTTCCCGGAGCTGGAGAATCTTCGGCACTGTCACGTCTGATTGCCGAGTCTGCTTCACCACCCTTTCCGCCCGAAGAAACGACTACTACTACTACTACTACTGCGACGGCTTTGCACCAGCAGCAACAACAACGTGTTTACAACAAACCATCATCCTTGATCACTGCTCTCGCGGGTACCTTGCTGTGTTTACAGTGGGGTTTGGTGTGGGGTGCTTTCTTTTCGGATACCTGGTTAGACTCTCATTTGACCGTTTCCTTAGGATGGCAACAACGATATTTACCGTGGCTCAGTCCCCACACCGATGTCGTCATCCAGTCGACCAGTGTGTTCACTTTATCGTCTAACATTAAAAACGACAAAGAATACGCGAGTTTGGTGGGTTTATGGATATGCTCCATCATTCTGCCTTGCGTTTTTATGATTGTCTGTCCTGTTTGGATGGTGACGGACTATACACTCCAGTGGTCCCCGGCAATGTCTATCAATGCCAAGGAAGAGCGGCGAAAGCAACAACAATCTCGCATGTGGTTGGAATTAACTATTCGGCTAGCATTGTTGGTGGCAATTATAATCTTAATTTTAGATGTGGCCATTGGGGGCATTCAATTGGTCTGGGAGGATACCGATTTGCAAGTGACGAACCAGTTGCGAGGATCTTATTTGTGCTTTTTGATGGGCTGTACATGTGCTCTGCTAACAGTAGTAGTGCTGCGCATGCCGTATCTGGAACATGTGAACTTGCTGAGGTATCCTGCATCCGCATTAACTCTTCATGGAACACGACAACAACAGCTTTCGGCCGAAACCGAGGATCCTCCTCCGGCTCCAGCGACTCGTGCACCGCCGGCCAATGCCTTTCGTCTTCCCTGGTTATCATCATCCAGGACCACTTCAACAATCGATGGCGATGCAGCAGAATTAGAGCCTTTTGTGGATAGCGCGGATCAGCCGGCTGCCGAGTCGTCATCAATCAACCACAGAACTACTGCTCGACCAGTACACCTAAAGGGATGGCAAAAGTGGACTCTTTTTCAAACAGGTCTATTCTCCTTTGCCTTTTGGATTCCATCATTGACTCTTGCATCCTTCCGTGTTCTTTATGCTGGAATGGTACAGGACTTGGTCAAGACCCCTGGTTTTTCCGTCTACGTGTGGCAGCTCCCTGGTTTGATTTGGAATTCTGGCGCACAGTCTGGCACTCCAAAGTGGATGCTAGTAACTATCTTTGTCATTTTGGCAATTCTTGTGGTGGTCGTGCCAATAATTGCGCAGCTCGTGGGCTTGACCGTTTGGTTAGTACGATCCAATTCCACAAAAGCCAAACTGCGAGATATCCTGCTGCTCTTGCATCCAATGATGTGCGGCATTCCCTTTGCGTTTGGAATATTGGTGACTGTTCCATCCTTTGTAGATATCGGAGAAAATCTGGACAAGGCAGTCTGTTCCTCCATTGAGAAGGTAGTCCAGAACCAGTGTTTGATATCGGGAGGTGTCCGACTCGCAGGGTGTTGGTTTTTGGTCGCCCAGTCGATTGCCTTGGAAGCCTTTGTATTCTTGACCATTCGATGGTCCGAGCCGCCCAAAGAATATCGCAACATTGTTGTATAATGTCGACACATTTGGTATAATATGAATTCATTATTTCGTTCGCGAACACACATCATAGAGCGCTTACTACTAGCTTTGTCAAATGCGCGTCCCCTTCTCAAATTTTGATGACTACATATTCGTAATAATAACGGCGATGGTAACCAAAAAAAGCCTTGGATGTCTACTGAACAAGGAAAAACTAAAAGCAAGTGGAAAGCGAAGTTGGCATCCAACTTCTTATTCGTTGAAGGCACGATTCCACACTATATTATATAGTTTTCGTGCCATTGTTACAGATTACAGAGCACACAAGCTAGCGATCAAGACACTCGCACAAAATCTCTGTTTGCATCAAATTACAAGTCAACAGCATGAGCGAGTTATTGTCCACAGAACTCGGGGAGGTGGACGCGAAACGTGTCTCCGTCATGAGGGGAGGGACAAAAGGTGCCATGAAACTGGCAAAAGGTGGTATCAAAGGAGGTAAGGTAATATGATCAATCGAACAATCTACCAACAGGAGAATGCCATTGGTGTCTAGTCCATAATCTTACTCATGTGCGTGCGTTACGTTTGAAACTCCTTTTACATCGATCACGACCATCAGCTTCCGCATTACCCGGTAGTGCTGTCAAGGGTGTGGGTAATGCTGCCAAATTCGGAGTCAATGCTACAACTTTTGTGGCCAAAGGAGCAACACAAGGTGCCGGTAAAGCCGCCAAGGTAAAGTATTTGTTATATTGGCTTTAGACTTAAAAAAAAATGCAGGCTGAGTAACATAAAGTCCTAACTTGACTCATCTCTCTTTCAAAAAAATAAATTAGGTCGGTGTGAAATCAACACTGGCAGGAGCCAAGCTTGGAGTAAAAGGAACATTAGCTGGTGCCAAACTTGGAGTCAAAGGTAAGCGTAACCATCAACTTGTGAAATGGTGTACATACGGCTGCGAGATTGAAGGCCTAACCATCCTCTTCTTTCCATCGTATAGGTACTGTTGCCGGAGCAAAGCTCGGAGTGAAAGGTACAATGGCCACGGCGAAAGGTACTATTGGCGTCGGTAAATTGGTGGCTAAAGTACGTTTTGTCGTTGTTATTTTGTTTGCTGTTTGTAGCTGCTGCGTTGTGTAGAATTTGATACTAACATTTTTTCCCTCTCAAATTGGTTTCATCTTGTAGGGAGGTGTGGGTCTTGTCACAGATTTTCCCGGTACAGCTATTAACTTGGTGGGTAATACAGTGAAAGGAGCTGTCGGTTTGCCCGGAACATTGACCAACTTGGCCCGTAGAAGAGTTATTCGTGATAATAGATTGGCCTGGGAGACGCGAATGACATCACCTGTTGTCAAGATTGATTTGCACGTGGAGTGTCGCAATTTACCCCAAAAGAATAGTTTTGCCTCAGCCGATTCATTTGCTGTCATATGGGAAGTTCCAAATGGATATACCGGAACAGGCGTCAATAACGACGCTCCCTCTGCAAATCCTACGCGTCAAGAAGTGGAAGTTGGACGAACAGAAGTCGTTCGTGGTGAGAACAGTCCCAAGTTTGACAATACCTTTCGCCTGGACTTTCGTTTTGAAGAGGAACAGAGCTATCTTGTTCGTATTTATGACGAAGACTTGAAATACAATACAGATCTGCGAGAGCACGATTATTTAGGCGGGGTTGTATTTACCCTAGGTCAGTTGATGGGCTCACCAGGCAGCATGCTTGCATGCCCATTGGGCAAAGGAGGGGGACAAGCTCAATTGTTTATCACTGGACGAGAAATAGCAGAAGCGAGAGAAGTCGTCGCGCTGCGTTTTTCGGCACAAGACCTGCCTAATTTCGAACAAAGTTTGGATAAGAATGATCCTTACTTTAAGATTGAACGGTTGGAAGAAGACGGTATCACTTGGGAAACAGTCTTCAAGAGTGAAGTTATCATGGACAACGAAAGTCCGACGTGGTCCATGGTTCGTTTGCCTCTCTCACAATTATGCCACGGTGATTTGTTCAATCAAATAAGAATTACTCTATTTGATTGGAACAAGTTTCAAGACGATAATCCTCTGGGTTTTGTCTCGACCACAGTCCGGAATTTGGTCCATGGATCCGAGCACGGAATTCCAGTCTTTAATGTCTGGCGAGAGCACAAGAAGCTCTTTGGAGGTAGTAAACAGAGAAAAGCTGGAGCATTGAAAGTACTCAAGGCGCAGATTCAAGAGATTCCGAGTATGCTCCAGTACATTTGCGGAGGTATGGAAATTGACCTTACGATTGCAATTGATTGCAGTATCAACAATGGTCTTGAACTGGAAGGTGGCTTGCATACGAGAAGCAATCTATTTTTAAACGATTACCAAGCCGCAATACACAAAGTAGGAGTTATTATGGAACCATATTCGAAACAGAAGGTTTTTAAAATTTGGGGGTTCGGGGCAAATATTGATGGACAAGAAACATCCCTGTTCGCCCTGGGCTCTGGGCTTGGCTACGGCGCAAATGGTTTGTTAGAGCTGTACGATGAGTTCTTTGGTGACGACATTACGCATAAACCTGGTAAACAGCCTGTGCTAAAACCAACGCTCGAAAAGGCAATGTTTTATGCAATTGAGCAAGCATCTGTCCGGCACTGCTACAGCGTTCTCTGCATTTTGACTGCAGGCAATGTCCTGGATATGCAGCTGGCTGTCGATTGTCTGTGTACAGCAGCTGAGGATGCACCACTCTCTGTCATTATCATTGGTGTTGGAGATGGCGATTTTAGTACATTCAACAATCTATTTGAAGACGGGAGCGCAAAGCTGCAACATTCGAACGGTGTCCCTATTTCTCGTGATATTGCTCAATTTGCATCGTTTAACGACTTTGACGACAGTTCTGGAAAGGTTGTGGCCAAGGCGCTCCATGCCCTTCCGGAACAATTTGTGCAGTATTGCATCAATAGTGGCGTCAAGCCCCGTCCGCCCCTTCCTGCACCTGATTTTGAAAAGAGCCTTCGAAAGAGTATTCGAAAAAGCCGGAAGAGTAAAATGATTCGACAGAGTACCAAGTCTGCATACAACTGAGCTGCTGCCCAATTCCACGAGCAATCGAGTACGAATCCGTATCCATTATAATTAGGCAAAGGAGTAATTTTATTGCTAGTCCAAAAAATGAAATGTACTTATTTTACTGCTTCGTTTTAAAAGTACCGGTAGAACAGATCCTTTTGCATGCGCGCATCATTATGACTTCGTTTTTACACCTTGTGAATTGGAATGATTTGGATGAGTTCATTTTCAAGGCATAAAAAGGACAGTGCCGTAAAGAGCTAGTGTGGGGTATAAAGCTGTATTAGATAAATATTATGGAGTAAAAGTAGTGGTAATAGGCTAAAGGCGTGTATAGGAAGCAGACAGGCAGAGTAGTAGACGATCTACTTGTTGTGTACGACCTAACTCCTGAGTCCCATAGATATCGCTAATCGGAAACAGTGTAAACTGCCATAGTCCACCTGGGCTTATTTTGGTACTAAGTGGTAGCACAGGCTGCTGAGTACTGAGTACAGTACTGAATGGTAAAAATCGAAAAATGAACATAAATAACAGTGTATCATCGTATCATAACTTTGCGCACCTCTCGGTTCTCGGTTGGCCAATGCATTATGCATTATCACAGCGTTGGGTCAGAGCACTACTTAGTTCATTGCGTTAGAAGTCCTTAATTAAATGCCAGTCCTCCAGCGTGTTATCTTCTTGTCTTGGCGGGCGCATGTTGCGATGTTGTGAAATCATACTGTCGCTTTTGCATATCATTGCTATAACAAAAAAAATCCTATAAAACCATGAGGACTTTTCTTTGCTTGATATGTCTCCTGTCTCTGACACACGCAGCTGACTTACGTGGTAATTCTGCTCAACGTCGCGTCGAAAGCAATGCCACCATTGTCGGAGGCGACGACAATCTTGCAATTCCTTACTTTGCTCGCTTTTCCAATTCAGCCTGTGGCGGGGCTCTCATCGGGAAGGGTAGGTTAACTAGCTTGGGAGTGAAAGGTGAAAGCAACACCTTGTATTGCTTCGTTCGCTAAAATTATTGTCTAACATTAATATTTCATTATCTCGAAACTGCAGATACTGTCCTTACTGCTGCTCATTGCGTAGTTGGTGGTTTTCCACCAGGTGTCTTTATCGGGGCTACAAATACTACCAACGGATTGTTTGTTGAGGTTGACTCGAGCAATAGTAAAATCCATCCTAACTTTAATGGCAATGTTGGCGTTGGCTCTGATGGTATGGTTTCATAGCTAAGCGTTTTTTTTTAAGTGTCTACTCGCTTCTCACAGCCAACTAATTTCTCAACAAATGTGTGCGCGAAACTTTGTGTTTTCAATATCATAGTTGCCGTCATGAAACTCAAAACAAAGGTAGGCAGCATCAGTTCTGCCAGATTGAATAAAGACTGCTTCCAACCCAGCTTTGGCGACTTTTACAGAGTCTACGGATTTGGCCGTACGAGCGACGGTGGTTCTATTTCGGACGTCTTAAAAAGTTTGAAGCAAGATTACGTGCCGATCGGAAGTACGCGCGCTTATATCCTAGCCGAAGACAGCAGTAGCAATGGTGTGTGTCAGGGGGATTCCGGTGGTCCGTTTGTCAACAGCCAAGATGTAATTTTCGGCGTAGTTTCCTTCACCATTGGAAGTTGCGCCAACGGTAGGTTTTGCGCGAAAAATTTCTTCCAATTAAAAGCAGCTTATTGGCGAAGTCCTAACTTTCTCCATCCTTCCTTGTCTGTATTAAGGTACTCCTGATGGATATGCGCGAGTATCTACCTACTACAACTGGATCCGTAAAACAGTGTGTCGTATCGGAGACGCTGATGGTAGATTTGATTGCAGTTGTGTTATTGGTGCCAGTGGTTTTGCCCGAGATGTTATCATCAATACACTAGGTCTCGGCCACGACGGATACACTACCGCTCTCAATCTCCTTGGAGCCAGTCCAGAGATTTATTCTGATTCTGACTTTCTCACTCCAGAGGAGGCACGTGGATTGTAGAACAGTTCTTAGATGTATCGGGGCGTAAGGTCCATGACATGAGTTCTAAAGACGATTGTGCGCTTGTCTCGATTGAAAAGGAGAGAAGCGCAGTATGCATCATTACATCCGAGAACTTAAATTTGTGTATTGCAATTCACCAGCTATTTTCTTCTTCGTTCAACTGTCAATCATTCCTTGCATCATTCTCGCGCCTGTTGTTCCCCATGAACACATTGGATCCAATGAGGGATCTCTTGGATTCCTTGTTTCCTCCCACTCCTGTAGCAAAGTAGATTCATTGTAGCTAAAACTAGTGGCATGCCTGAACATGCCACTTCGATCGCAGTGAGGATCAACGTTCCATGCGTGGAGACTTTGATTGAACTGGAGGCTGTGAAGAAACATGTAAGACATGTCCGTAACACCAGAAACATCCCAATTTTCTAAAGGCTGATTAAAGTCAGCTGCCATGGCGAACATTCGTGCCATGTTGGTGACGCGAGAAACATTCCAGGAGGAAATGTCCTGGTTAAAGTTCGCTCCAAATTGAAACATTGCCTCCATTGTGGTGACATGCGATGTCGACCACATACTAATGTCTTCGTTAAAATGGTGGTGGTGGAAGAATAGGTGGGAGAAATCTGTAATGGAAGGTCTCAGGCACCATTGACCTATGGGCCATCCGTACTTGATGGCAAGCGTCATATCCACTTGTTTGTACGATTTATATTTGTGAACGGCGTTTTGGAGCTCCTCTTTGGTTTCAAAACAGCTGCGACACGGACCACAGTAGGAATGAGGATGTGGTTCATGTAAAGTAGCTGTCAAAGAATCGGTGTCCGTCTCCATACATATCGTCTGATAGCCTTCCGTTGGGGCACTATGGTACACGCAAATTGGAGTGGTAGGATGTAAACCGATTATGTCACACTGACTGCCGTCGTGATAAAAAGTGTCCAATTCACAAATTAAGGGGGCGCTACCAATGGTGGGGCTATTATCGGCTGCAAAAGTGCGATTTTTTATGAGAGACGACCGCCAGAAATGATCCGTTCTACCTCCTCGGAGCCCAACGCCTCTGGTGCAAGAACATAGGAACGAGAGATAAACGGTCACACTGGCAAGAATCTGCCACCTAGATGTAAGATAACTTGGCTTTGATCTTGTCATGATATCATGAAAATTTTCACAATTTCTTCAATGCAATGATCGTTAGGTTTTACGGAATACTGTAGAGTACTAGTAGGCGTACCCATTAGTTTTAATATTCCTTGGCGCCTTGGAGTATCTGGTGAATTCAAAAAATATCTGGCAAGTCGCTAAATTTTTTTAGGAACATTTCAGAGCCAGCCGAAGGGAACGTGAGACAAGGAGACCCGAATCCGACGTCACCGGAATGACCCGAAATGCCCCATCCCGTCTCCCACTCAGAAACAGGAACACATCGGGAGAAATCGGA